>Ga0156219_1081_pt1 | contig 30976 bp, 28 predicted proteins | sample RifCSPlowO2_12_FD_107867 | JGI IMG/M metagenome (GOLD analysis project Ga0156219, IMG submission 107867) | Planctomycetes bacterium RIFCSPLOWO2_12_FULL_50_35 | reverse complement strand
CGCATCGGCCTAGTGACGGGCAAAAAGGTCGGCCATGCCGTGGAACGTAACCGTATCAGACGCCTGCTCAGGGAATGTTTTAGGCTGAATAAGGCCCTGCTAGGGCCGGGGCTTGACGTAGTCCTGGTAGCAAAGAAGGGCTTCCCCACCACATTTTCAGGTGCAGAGGAAGAATTCAAGAGGCTTATCGGCAGGCTCAAGATACAAAGGAAGTCCGGATGAGTCTTTTGGTGATTGGTGTAATCAGACGTAGGGTGCGTCTAGACGCACCGTATTATCGCATTATAATTGAGAGCTTTGAAAAAGTCACTCTGATACCCTCTGTCATTCTGAGCGAAGCGAAGAATCTAGTATTTTAGCGTTTTACTCCCTCAGAATGACTGCTATGCAGGCTTTTTAAGAGGTCTCGTAAAAAACAAAATCTTGCACAGGTCTAAATATGAGTTTTTTGATAATAGGCATCATCAGGATATACCAGCGTTATATAACCCCCCTTCTGCCACGCGGCTGCCGCTACGTACCCAGTTGTTCTGAATACATGATAGAGGCCATAGAGAAGAAGGGTCTCATCATCGGCATCCCCAAGGGCATCTGGCGCATCCTGCGCTGCCACCCCCTGGGCGGCTCGGGCTATGAGCCGGTGGATTAGCAGAATCAGAAGCGGTGCGCCAAGTCGCACCCTACATCACTCGCAGGGCGACAAGCCCTACAATACCCATTTACAATGTAGTGGTCGAGCTTGCTCGGCGGCTTTTTTAGAATAAGAATCTTCTAGCTTGTAACCCTTAAATAGATAAAATAATAGCCATAGTAGCTACAAATAAATTTGAAAGGGTATTAAAACGATGGAAAAGGAAATTATCTTTCTGGTAGAGGAATCTCCCGAGGGTGGTTATCAGGCAAGGGCGGTGGGCCACTCCATCTTCACGGAGGCAGACACCTTTGAGGAACTCAAAGTGATGGTACAAGACGCGGTACGCTGCCATTTTGAGGAGACAGAAAGGCCGAGGCTTATCCGTCTTCACTTCACAAAGGAAGAGGTAATACCCGCGTGAAGCTTCCACGCGACATCGGAGGAGAAGAATTAGCCAATCTCCTCCGCAAGCACGGATACCAGACCACACGCCAAACCGGCAGTCACCTTCGGCTTACCTCCTCTTCTAGGGGGAAAGAACACCACGTTACCGTTCCAAAGCACAAGGCCCTGAGAGTAGGCACCTTAAACAGCCTTTTGAAGGATATTGCCTCCTATCTCAAGATGGAAAGGCAATTGTTAACCGAAGAATTGTTCAAAAAATAGCAGAATAGTGGACTAGGCGGCTCAGGTTATGAGCCTGTGGATTAGCCACAAGCAGAGAATTCTCTAGCCTTAAACCCTCCAATAGATAAAATAATCGCTAGAATGACTGCAAATAAAAAAGAACTATCCGAACGTGATATTTGCACGCAGTTCATCTTGCCTGCGTTGGTCAAGGCTGGCTGGGATGTGGAAAAGCAAGTCCGCGAAGAAGTCTTTTTCACTGATGGTCGTATTTTTGTCAAAGGCAATAAGACCGCACGGGGTGAGCGAAAGCGCGCCGATTTTATTCTTTACCTTAAACCTAATATCCCCATCGCTGTAATCGAGGCAAAGGACAACAATCATTCTGTAGGCGCCGGGCTACAACAGGCGCTTGGTTATGCTCAAACACTTGATATCCCGGTTGCATTCAGTTCAAACGGTGACGGATTTATTCAGCATGATCGATCTGGGCTTTCTCGGCAAATTGAGAAGGAACTTTCATTAGATGCTTTCCCTTCCCCTCCCGAACTTTGGAAGATGTATAAAAAGTATAAGAAAATTGAGACTCCCGAGCAGGAAGAGATTGCTTCTTTTGATTACTTCTTTGACGGATCGGGGCGGTCGCCTCGTTATTACCAGCAGATAGCCATTAATCGAACCATAGAAGCCATAGCCCGCGGTCGAAACAGAGTTCTTCTTGTAATGGCTACGGGGACGGGAAAAACCTATACAGCTTTTCAGATAATATATCGGCTTTGGAAAAACGGCAGAAAAAAACGGATTCTTTTTTTAGCGGATCGTAATGTGCTTATTGATCAGACTAAGCGGAATGATTTTAAACATTTTAAAAACCGCATGACAATAATTAAACGACATCAAGTTGATAAAGCGTATGAGATATATCTTGCCCTATATCAGGGATTAACAAACTATAATGAAGATAAGGATGCTTATAAAGAGTTTAGCTGGGATTTTTTTGATCTTGTGGTTGTTGATGAGTGCCATCGTGGAAGTGTGGCCGCTGACAGCGCATGGAGAGCAATACTTGATTATTTTAGTTCCGCGACTCATATTGGCCTTACCGCAACCCCGCGGGAAACAAGAGAAATCTCCAATATTGAATATTTCGGCGAGCCTATTTATACCTACACGCTTAAGCAAGGTATAGAGGACGGATTTTTAGCTCCCTATAAAGTTATACGTGTCGGACTCAATACCGACCTCGAAGGCTGGCGCCCGGAAGCAGGCAAAAAAGATAAGGATGGCAATGAAGTTGAAGATCGGATTTATAACACTAAGGATTTTGACAAAAACCTTGTTATTGATGAACGGACGAAGACTGTTGCTAAAAAGATGTCGGAGTATTTGAGGAAAACTAACCGTTTTGACAAAACAATAGTTTTTTGTGTGGATATTGAACACGCTGAGCGCATGAGACAGGCACTGGCTATTGAGAACTCGGATTTGGCACTGGAGAACTACAAGTATATTATGCGAATAACTGGCGATGATGACGAAGGCAAGCGCGAAGTAGATAATTTTATCAATCCTGAGGAACGTTATCCTGTTATCGCGACTACTTCAAAATTAATGACGACCGGCGTTGACGTGCAGACATGTAAACTGATCGTGCTTGACTCGAATATTAAGTCGATGACCGAGTTTAAGCAAATCATAGGGCGTGGAACTCGTATTAACGAAGAATACGACAAGACTTTCTTTGCTATTATGGATTTTCGCAACGTAACTGACCTTTTTGCGGACCCGGCTTTCGATGGCGAGCCGGTGATGATTAAGAAAGTCGAAGGCGAAGAAGAACTGACGGATCAGGATATCAACCCACAAGAAGACCGGGAAATTATTGATCCTGAAAGTGGAAAGCCTGTTTATTTTGAGGAAAAAGAGCCCACGCAATATCCTACTCAACCGGAAATAATTACCGGTGGGTCAATTGTGTCAGAACCTCAGGCAAAAGTTTATGTAGCTGGCGTAGACGTTTCTGTATTAAACGAACGTGTTCAGCATCTGGACGCTAACGGAAAACTCATTACCGAGAGCCTTAAAGATTACACCAAGAAAAGCATCTTGCGCGAGTTCCGTTCACTTGATGATTTCCTCGTCCGTTGGAGTAGCGCTCATAAGAAGAAAGCGGTCGTAGAGGAATTAGAGATGCATGGCGTAATTTTAGAGAACCTGATGGCAGAGGTACAAAAGGATTTAGATGTTTTTGACCTTATCTGTCACATTGCATGGGACATGCCAGCGCTTACTCGCAGGGAACGCGCGGATAAGGTTAAGAAACGCAATTTTTTCACGAAATACGGCGATAAGGCTCGAAGGGTTGTCGAAGCTCTTTTAGACAAATATGCCGATGAAGGTATCGAGAACATCGAAGACCTTGCAGTATTGCGTATTGAACCGTTTAACCGGATTGGCACACCAGCGGAGATCGTTCAGATTTTTGGCGGTCGTGACCAGTACCTTCAAGCAATCGAAGAACTGGAACATGAACTTTATGCAGCAGCATAAGGGGTAATAATGAAAAATATCGGGAATATTATAAAAACACTACAGAACATTATGCGCAAGGACCCGGGTGTTTCCGGAGACGCTCAGCGTATTGAGCAATTGGGCTGGATGATTAGTCTTAAAGTTTTAGATGATAAGGATAAAGAGCTTGAGATCCTCAACGACAAATATGTGTCTGTTATGCCAAAGGATTTACAATGGCGCAATTGGGCGGCTGATGATGAAGGCATGACCGGGGACGAACTAAAAGAGTTCATTGACGGGAAGTTGATTCCTCAGCTGAAAAACCTCGATGTAAGTGCTGGTAATAAGCGCGCTCTTATTATTCGTGATATATTTGACGGTACGAATAACTATATGAAAAATGGCACGACCTTGCGTCAGGTGATTAATGAATTGAACCGTATTGATTTTAACAAAGCTGAAGACCGGCATATGTTTGGTGATATTTACGAGACAATATTAAGAGACCTGCAAAGCGCTGGCAACTATGGAGAATTTTATACTCCCCGAGCATTAACAGAATTTATTACTGAAATGGTTAATCCTCGTTTGGGCGAAAAGGTTCTGGACCCGGCTTGCGGAACGGGCGGATTCTTAACCAGCGCAATAGAGAATATTCGTAAACAGGACATTAAAGGAGTAAAAGATCTCAAGACTCTAGAGAAAATGATTCATGGTATGGAATTTAAGCCACTACCTTTTATGCTTTGTGTAACGAATCTAATTTTACACGATATTGAAGTGCCGAATGTTGATTATACTGACAGCTTAAACCGTGAATATACCTCTATCGGGCAAAAAGACCGGGTAAATGTTATCCTTGCCAATCCACCGTTTGGCGCATCGGTTACTGACCGTGTTGAGACTAATTTCCCTCAGAACTTTCGCACAACAGAGAGCGCGGATCTATTCCTAATGCTCATGGTGCGCTATTTGAATGATGGAGGCCGTGCCGGCATTGTTCTTCCGGACGGCTCATTGACCGGAGACGGCGTAAAACAGCGTATTCGCCAGCATCTCTTGGAAAACTGTAATCTGCACACAATCGTGCGCTTGCCTAATTCTGTATTTCAACCATATGCCAGCGTTGCCACCAATCTTCTTTTCTTTGAAAAAGGCAAGCCTACCAAAGAGATTTGGTACTGGGAGCACAGACTTCCTGAAGTTGTCAAAGCATATAGTAAAACAAAGCCAATACAGAAAAGTGAGTTTGACGGCCTTAAAAAATGGTGGAAGAAACGCAAGGAAAATGAACAGGCGTGGAAGGTGCCCATAGGTATAATTGTTTCGAATGGTTATAGCCTCGATATCAAAAATCCACACACCCCTGAAGAACCGCATACATATTCAAGCGCGGAATTGGTAACGATGCTTCACGAATCATTCCGTAAAAGCGACAAGCTCTTAGAAAAGTTGAGGATAGAGTTAAAGAATGGCTAATTGTAAGAAAGTAAAAATCAGTCAATTTCTAAAAGAACGGGAAGGTAGATATGATTCCTCTGACGAAGCTGTTAAGAGCTTGAAACGTCTCAACAAGATCGACTTTAATGGGGAAATTCACCTTTCTGATAAAGGTTCAAAGACAGATATGATCATTATTAAGCCCGAAGACCTTGTTATTTCGGGTATCAATGTATCAAAGGGTGCCCTCGCTGTTTATCATGGAGAAGAACCAATTACCGCGACCATTCATTACTCGTCTTATGTGTTTGATGAGAGTCAGATAGACATTGATTACTTCAAGCGGTTTCTTAAAAGCCAGTCTTTTGTGCAGATGCTTAAAGATCAGGTCAGGGGCGGTATAAAAACAGAAATTAAATCGAAGCATTTTTTACCTCTGGAAATCCACCTGCCGGATATTGAGTCGCAAAAAGAAATTATTTCCCTTTTCAAGAGAATTGAAAACGAGATGGATGATTTAAGCGGAGAGATAACTAATCAGCAGTCTTTTCTTACACAACTTCGCCAACGGGTATTACAAGAAGCTGTTGAAGGAAATTTGACAACTAAATGGCGAGAGCAACATCCTGATTTCATCAGCGGAGATAATCACGCTTCAAAATTGCTTGAGAAAATAAAAGCCGAAAAGGAACGATTGGTAAAAGAAGGTGAGATCAAAAAAGACAAACCGCTCGTGCCGGTCGCTGATGATGAAAAATCTTTTGATCTGCCTGAGGGGTGGGTGTGGTGTCGGTTGGGGGATTCCGGAGTAGTTAATCCGCGCAACTATATTGATGACGATTTAGAAGTTTCATTCTCTCCAATGGCATTAATTTCAGAGAAGTATGGAATTAGCCCAATGTATGAAACAAAAAAATGGAGGGACGCGAAAAAGGGTTTTACTCATTTTGCAGAAAATGATATTGCTATAGCTAAAATAACCCCATGTTTTGAAAATTCAAAAGCGTGCGTTTTTGAAGGATTGATAAACAATTATGGTGCGGGAACAACAGAATTACATGTTTTACGACCCATCATAATTAATTCTAAATATGCTTATATTTTTGTTAAGACTCCATCATTCTTGGCAGATGGACAACAGAGGATGACAGGCGTATGTGGTCAAAAAAGAGTACCTGTGGATTATTTTCAAAATGCACTTTTCCCATTACCGCCTTTTGCTGAACAACAAGCCATTGTTGAGCGGGTGGATAAACTTATGTCCATGATCGACGAATCGGAAAAACAGGTAACCGCTCGCAAGGAGCAATCCGAAATGCTGATGCAGTCGTTTTTACGAGAAACGTTTGCAAAAGAGTAAATTTTTACAAATCTTGAAACCTCTGCAAAAGTCAGTTTAGATTAGCATTCTTAGGATTTGTCCTAGTCAGCATTAAACTTGACATCTATGAAAAAGCTGGCTGTGTCAAGAATTTTTTCCCATAACTATTTCGCCCGGTCCTTAAGTACTTCCTCTGCCCCGGCCTGGCCAAGCTGCTTCTTTAAAAATTCCATTCGTTCCTTGGCGTCATCCAGCTTTTTCTTTAGCGCCTCCCACTCGTCTTTCTTTGGTTCTATCTTCTTCTGCAGTTTCTCGTTCTCCCGCTTGAGTTTCTCTATCTGTTCTTCGTTCTCAAACCGGACCATGTCTCTCAGCTGTTTATCCAGGACTGCAATGGCCTTTTTATTTCTGTCCACTTCCTGTTTCCATTTTGTTACGGGGTGGCTGTCAAACTCCTTCTTAAACCCTTCATAAAGCCTCTGCTGTTTTTCGTATTGTTCAATGAGTTCTTTTTCCGCCTCCGTCTGTTTTTCTGTATTGTCTGTGTCTCCGGCAAAAAGGGGACTGTCACAGCGTGGAACTAAGAGACTGATGCAGAGAGATAAAAACACAATAAATGAGGCCGTGGCGAGACCACGGTTAAGTGTCATCTTGAGAGAATAAAAGAACTTACTGGTAGGGGCGCGTTGCAATGTGCCCCTACTGGATTCTTCGCTCCGCTCAGAATGACCTGTGGAATTGGTTGTCGTGGCAGTCATGCCAGAGGCCGCTCCGCTTGGGCGGACAAGCTGCCACGCTGCACCCTCGGAATGACATGGGGTATTGAAATAGCTCTCGCAAAAGCCCCGTAATAACACGTACAAAGTATCCGATGCATCCTTCATCTGTTAAGCTCTTTCACTGCAAAAATACCGTGTAGAAGATTTTACTTGAAATTTCCTGCTATTGTAGTAATTTATATCGGCACTGTTAAGCACTCATTGGGGTGGCTGTACTCTAGTACGAAAGGTAGAGACAGCCCGTGAAGTTACCCAGCAAGAACTGGGTTGAGATTGACCTCGCAGCCATTGCTCATAATGTTCGCATGATCCGCCAAAGGGTCGGCAGGGGCGTGGGCATTATCGGCGTGGTAAAGTCGGATGCCTACGGTCACGGCGCCTCCCGAGTCGGACGTCTCCTCCAGTCAATGGGCGTAGGGATGTTGGCAGTAGCCGGCGTCGAGGAGGGGATAGTTCTAAGAGACAGGGGCATAAATATTCCCATCCTGGTCCTGGGCTGCATATTCCAGGAGGAAGTGGAGGCCATCCTCAGATATTCCCTTACACCCAACCTCTGCGACCGCGACGTGGCCAGAAGGCTGGCCGGTTCCGCAAAGTCACTCGACAAGGTGGCAAAGGTCCATGTGAAAATAGACACGGGCCTCGGCAGTCTGGGTGTTCACCACGGTGAGGCAGTAAGGTTTATAAGGGATGTGGCGAACACCGAAAATCTGTTCATTGAAGGGATCTTCACACATTTCAGCTCATCCTCTGAAATCGACAACAACCATACTTATGAGCAGCTTTGCATCTTTAACGACATCGTAAGGGAAATCGAGTCTCTGGGTATCCATGTGCCGTTAAAGCATGCGGCAAACAGTGGGGCCGTACTGGGAACGCCGGAGGCGTTATTTAACCTTGTTCGCCCTGGCATGCTGCTCTACGGGCTGCGCCCATCGTACCCAGATGTTGTTTGCGGGAGACATTCGATAGACGTTCACCCCGCTATGACGCTTAAAAGCAGCCTTGGGTTTATAAAGAATATATCGGCCGGCGATACCGTCAGCTACGGCCGCACGTTCAAGGCCCAGAGGCCGACAAAGGTTGGCATTCTGCCACTGGGATACGACAACGGCTATATCCGTGCGCTGTCTAACAAGAGTGAGGTTATTATTCGCGGCCAGCGCGCACCCGTCATTGGAAGAGTGCGCATGAACCACGTACAGATTGACGTTACTGACGTGCCCGGCGTAAGGGTCGGCGACGAGGTAATCTTGTTCGGCAGAAACAGCGGTTTGTCCATCTCAGTAGAAACGGTGGCAGAACTTATAAATACCGTCCCTTACGAGGTGGTCTGTGCGGCGGGAAGGTCAAACCCCAAGGTATACATAAATGAGGTCACCAGGGATGAGTACAACGAGGATTCCATTCGTAGACCTGCAGGCTCAGTACCGGCCTATAAGGGATGAGATACGACAGGCGCTCGACAGGGTTCTCGACAGTACCAATTTTATCCTTGGTGAAGAAGTAGCACGTTTCGAGAGGGATTTTGCCGAGTATCTGGGTGCAAAGCACTGTGTGGCTCTAAACTCCGGCACATCGGCGCTTCATCTTGCACTCATCGCCCTGGGCGTTAAAGAAGGCGATGAGGTCATTACTACCCCCCACAGCTTTATTGCCCCAGCAGAGGCCATATCCTATACCGGCGCAAGGCCAGTCTTCGTTGACATAGAAACCGCGACCTTTAACCTGGATATCTCCAAGATAAGAGCCGCCATTACGCGGAAGACCAAGGCCATCATGCCCGTCCATCTCTATGGGCAACCGGTTGATATGGTAAGGCTTATGGAGGTTGCCAGGGAATACTGCGTCCCGGTAATAGAGGATGCGGCACAGGCGCACGGCGCTGAATGTCTCATCAAAGGTGATAGGTGGAAAAAGGTTGGTACCTTCGGGGACATTGGTTGTTTCAGCTTCTATCCCACAAAAAATCTGGGCGCCTGCGGTGAAGGCGGCGCAGTGGTGACCGATAGTCAAATAATTTTTGAGAAGATTCGGACGCTGAGGAATCACGGGCAAAAGGATAGACGGTACTACCACCCGTTTATCGGATACAATTACCGAATGACCGCATTCCAGGGCGCCGTGCTGGGCGTAAAGTTAAAAAGGCTGGACGCGTGGGTAGCGGCCAGGCGCAGCAGGGCGGCGCTGTACGATGAGGGATTAAGGGATCTTCCCCTAAAAATACCCAAGAGGGCAGAGAACCTGAGAGGGGCATACCATCAATACGTTGTAAGGACCGAGGACAGAGAGGGACTAATGAAGTATCTCGGAGAAAGAGGCATTGAGACCGGCGTCTATTATCCCCTGCCCATCCCGCTTCAAGACGCCTACAGGCACATGGGATATAAGAAGGGCGATTTCCCCTCTGCAGAGACGTGTGCAAAGGAGTGTCTCAGCCTGCCCATTTATCCTGAGCTTGCGGAGAGCGACATCCGATACGTATGCAGCGGCATAAGGGATTGGGCACGGTCAAAGTAGGGCAACACTACAACATACCCTGCGTTCGCATTGCCCTTTCACAGCCGGGTGTTTCATCAAATAGAGAAAGTCTTTCAGGACTTCTTGCACACCGCAATCCCACCCCTCGACCTGTCGAAAATCTCATCCAGCGGGCTGAGCACTTTTACCCCAACCCAACCTACTGCCCGTACTGCGGGACGTATTTTAAACCATCGGAAGGGGGCAGATGCAACATCACAAACAATGTGCCTGGTTCCATACACCTTTATCAACTTGAAACCGTTTTCCTCTAATTCCGATCTCAGGCCAGCCACGGTAAGCCTCGAAGCCTCTTCTTCTCTAGACGCCCTTCTCCTCCACCCATAGAAGTCAAATATAAGAAGCCCGTCGTTGAGGAGTACCCGTTTAAGCTCCTTATATACGGCCCTTCGGCTGCTGATATCGAGGTGCTTTATAAACCGGAAGCCTATAACGGCCTTAAAGCAGCCGTCCCTGAAAGGCAACTGGAAGGCGTCTCCCCTTGCAAGCAGAGGGCGGTGCGTATTATGGCCCAGGGTCTTTTTTGCCTCCCTAAGCATTTGCATGGACACGTCCAGACCCACGTAGGTAGTACCGAATTGCCTGAGCCTCCGGTACAGTCTCCCCGTGCCTACCGCCACCTCTAATATGGGACCCCTTACATCCCTCAGCGCCGCAGAGAGCGCCAGGATCTCAGTCTCGTAGTGTAATGATATATCCCCTTCACGGAAATCCCTCTTCTCTTCATATGTGCTGGCAACGTCTTCGTCCTGATAATGCCTTCTGAGGTCTTCCGTTGCGTCAGAGGCTCCACCATTCACCTTTGGTGTACTTAGGCTTTTCTTGCCCTTGTCGGTACCCGTAGAACTATGTTTACCCATGTGCAACTCGCTGCCCATTTCATCCCGTACAAACCGTAGTCCACACACTATCTATTCTTTATGACATAAGTATGGTTAGGGAGGTATCCTTTCAAACCATATACAAATTCGATAACCTGTTCCCTGAAATACCTTACAGGCCCAGGGACGGCCTGGGTGGTGGGCAGTATGGTTTGATAAATAAGCCTCAGTATATCAACGGCCCAATAATACTTCTCGGGCAGACGTACGTACCAGTCGAAAAACCCCTGGTATCCTATTAAGGTCCTCGGTTTCAGGTAATAATTCTTTATGGTAACTTCCGTGTAATACCCATTCGATTCCTCTACAGGACGCAAGACGAGCCCCTCTTCTATGCACCTTCTCCCCAGTTCCGTCCCCTTAAAGGGCATGTAGATTGTACATAATATCCTATCCGGCTGCAGCGATTTGTTCATTCTGATAGTCTCGAAAATAGTTTCTTTCGTATCCTCCGGCAGACCTATCATGTTGAAACTCTGTGTCCTCATCTTGTATTTTTTTACCAGATCGAACGCCTTAAAAACTTGTTCGTCCTTAAACCTCTTTTTTAAGACTTCTCTTCTCAGCCTCTCATTCCCGGCCTCAATCGCCAGAGAGACGTGGTCGCAGCCGGCCTCCTTTAAGGCCGCCACAATCTCCTCATCCAGACAATCAACCCTTGTCTGGCACATGAACAAATTACGAAAATGTTTCTTGTACTCACTGCAGAACTCAATAACCCGCTGTTTATTCATAGTAAAGGTTTCGTCAGAAAAATAGAATCTCTCCGCCTTGTACTTACCGATGAGTTCTTCCATTTCCTGAAATATGTTCTCAAAAGAGCGGTATCTTATAAAAGATCCGTGCCCTTTATACATCTCCAAAAAGGCCTTATTTTGGCAAAAAGTGCACGGGTATGGGCAGCCCCTTCCAGTCATCAAATTGGCCCCGGTCAACTCTGCCCTGTAAAATTCGGAAGGAAAGACGTCTCTGTCAGGAAAAGGGATTTCATCTATGTTGTTGTCCAGGGGCATAATAGGGTTTCGGCAAACCCTGCCGTTGTCTTTTACCCAAATGCCCTTGGTCCTCGTGAAATCCTGTTTTGCCTCCATTTTGTTAACCAGTTCGACCACGGCCTCCTCGCCTTCTCCTACACATATCATGTCCACCTCGGGCATATTAATCGTTTCTTCCGGGCCCAAGGTGGGGTGCACACCTCCAAAGATTACCGGGGTATTTGTGCTCTCCTTTACAACCCTGGCAAGACTCCTCGCCAGGTTGAGGTTGATGGTCATGGTGGAGAAGCCTACGAGGTCCGGGTTAAACTCTTTTAAGACCTGGTGAAAGGCGTTTTTTATAATCCTATTGGGGTCGCCAAAGATTGGTCTTTTCTTGTAAGGCGTAAGCTCAAATACCTTGGTAGTGTGGCCTGCCTTTTTTAATGCCGCAGATATGTACAGTACATTCAGCGGTACCTCACGGATCGTATAACCCGTATAAACCAATAGTATCTTCACAGCTACCTGCTAGAGTTCTCCCTGTACCACTGAATGTAATCGGTAAGACCCTGCCTGAAATCCACCTTGGGCTCCCAGCCCAGCTCCGTCTTTGCCTTATTGTAGGAAATCTTCCGGGCAGTGAAATCCCCCTTCCTGGCCGCTACTTGTTCTATCACGGTGCCGGGAATCTCTCGTTGAACAATCTCCGCAATCTCTCGAATGGTCACCTTTTGCCTGCCCTCCAGATTGTACGTCTGATTGGCTGCCCGAGGCTGCAACGCCGCCACGCAACCCCTGGCCAGGTCCGCAACGTGGATAAAATACCGTGATTGAGAACCCTCACCATGAATAATTAGGGGTTTGTTTGCCAGGGCCCTGCGTACAAACTCCGTAATTACAGTGCCCATTCTCGCTCCGGGGCCGTAAGGGATGCCGAACCGCAGGATAGTGAACTCCTGGCCATAAAGCCTGTTATAGGATATGGCGCTCATCTCCCCTGCCAGTTTGGTAACGGTATAAAGGTGATTCACGTTTTGGAGCAATAGGGGGGAGGTCTCATCCAGGTCTGAACCGTTGGCCAACTCATAAACCCATACGGTACTTGCATATAGAACCCTGGGCACCTTGTAGCGTTTAGCCACTTCCAGGACGTTAATCACACTGTCCATGTTTACCTTATAGGCCTCTACAGGGTTGACAAAGAAGTGGTCCACGTTGGCCACCGCCGCCATAAGATATATAGCGTCCCACTGACTGGCCATTGCGATAGTCAGCTTGGAGAAATTCGTAACGTCTACATAGACATGAGTAACCCTGGGGTTCTTTGGGTGTTGAATGTCAAAATTGACGACCCGATGCCCGGCAGACAGGAGTTCTTCAATCAAGAAATTTCCTATAAAACCGGACCCCCCTACCACTGCAATATTCATGAACCCCCCATCTAGAAGGCTGTCGCAGCCTTATTTCTCACGGTCTCCAATAATGAGTGTACAACGTATACACATTCCTTTTCCGTCAACCCCGGATACAATGGCAGGCATATGTGATGATTACTCAGATAAGTGGCCTCGGGAAAGCCATCCTGCAGCGTCTTACACCCGCAGCCGGGCCAGCGGGTGCATCCCACCGCACGGCCGTTATTGCGGAGTTTTCCGCAATAAGTATACTCCTTCCAGATGGGCTCCGTATGACATGGGTCGGCATATACCTCCCCTGTCAGAGACACCCCGTACTTTTCTTTCATAATCCGCTTAACTTTGGAGCGATCACACCCTTCCGGCAGGAATGCTATGTACTTATAATAAGTGGACGCCATATTAGATGGGACACTGAGCGGCCTTACATGTCCATTATCGGCCAGCAACCTGTCGTATATGCTGGCAACTTCCTTTCGTGCGGCGGCAATCTCAGCAGCCTTTCTCATCTGCTGTATCCCTATGACGGCGGTAATCTCACTGAGACGGTAATTATACCCGAATTGAGACATCCTGTTGCCCATGGCGGGATTCTTTCCATGGTTTCTAATCATCATTGCGTTCTTGTACACATCTTCATCGTCGGTCGTTATCATACCGCCTTCTCCGGTCGTCACCACCTTTGTAGGGAAGAAAGAGAACGCACCGGCGACTCCAAGAAGCCCTGCATTTTTGCCGTCTATGCTGCATCCAAACGCATGGGCGCAATCTTCAATCAAGTAAAGATTGTTTTCCTCACAAATCTTCTTAATCTCGTAATAATCCGGCGTAATGACCCCTCCTATATGCACGAGCACTACCGCTGCGGTATCAGGGTCTATCCTCTTCCTAAGGTCCTTCGGATATAAAGACAGGGTATCCCGATCGGAGTCGGCAAATATTACCTTATTCCCCGACTGCATAACCGCATATGCCGTGGCCATGAAGGTATTGGTTGGGATTATTATTGACTTGCCCTCTATGCCGAGAGAACGGATTATTATCTCCAGTGCAACGGTGCAGTTGCTGGTTGACACGGCGTATCTTGAACCAATAAACCGGCGAAAGAGTTCCTCAAACTCCTGGGTGTACTTACCCATGGTAAGGACGCCGCTGTCCAAGACCTCGTTTATCTTCTGGTTTATAAACCGTTTTTCATCCTCGGGAAACGGTATCCTCAAGATTGGTATATTCATGTAAAATGTTTCTCTAGTAGTATGCGACGCTTCAGATGCGTCTCAGAATTAAACCTCTATTGAATCGAGGGAAACAACGCCTTCTGCCTGTCGTGCTTAACCCGGAAACTCACGAAAATTAAAAGATTGTGAAGGCTCTACAAAAGCTCGTGAATACTGTATGTCATTCTTGAGCGAAGCGAAGAATGACAATCATGCAGAATTTATAAAAAGTTTATTATATCACTTACCCTCGGTCACGTCAGTTCTTTTCTGGCACACCCCTGGTAGACTTCTTTGGTCCATCATCAGGGAAATAAACCTTTTTAAGATTCTCAAAGACCTCAACCTCCCTGCCCAACACACTATCCCAACTGTACTGGGTAACGGCCTCTCTCAGGCCGTTATTGTACAGGTCCGGCTGTTTAAAGACACTTTTTATGGCCTGTGTAATGTCCGCAGGCGAACGTGGGGGTGTCATTATACCCTTTTTTACGGTCTGCATAAAATCGGGTATCCCTCCCACGTCCGTGGCGATGATTGGACAATTGCAGCCTGCCGCCTCGAGCAGTACAAACGGAAATCCCTCAGTCGTGCTTGGCAGCACAAATACGTCGGCGGCGCTGTAAAATAGCGGAAGTCTTTCATTCGGGATCGAACCCAAGAAGCGGACACGCCCTGCCAACCCCCGAACCTCCGTCAGCTTCTTCAAATCGGCAAGGGTCTGTTCCCTTAGGGCCGGCCCTACCAGCAGCAGCTCAGTAGAGGGGTATTCGTCCAACACCGCAGGCAGCGCTTCTATCAGGTAGTGCACCCCCTTTCTCTCGTTTATCCTGCCCACAAAGAGGATATAATGTTTGTTAAGGTCCAAACCCAGTGTCTTCCGAGCCTCAGTCCTATCCATCGGTTTAAAAAGCTCAAAATCTTTGCCCCAGGAAACTATACTCAGTTTTCCGGGGTCAACGTATTTTTTCATTTCCTCTTTAGCTCTATTGAACATGAGAAAGAAATGGTCTACGTTCCTATACGCCATCGTTTCCAGGATGGATAGCGGAACCAACCAAGGTCTCTTTTTCAATCTGGCCTTACTATAACGCGTCCCTTCGGTGAGCTGCTGCATTACTATCGGTACGTTTCTTATAAAAAGGGGTATGAGCACGGTCCACTTCCCCTTGACCCCGATAAGAAAGAACAGCACGGGTCCTTTTCTGGCCTCCAGCCGCAGTGCCCTCAGCAGTGAAAAAGAGATGTACCTGTACGGATATTTATACGATAACGCAGGAAATGCCCTGAAGGTGATGCCATCTTCATGCGCTGAAATGGGCGAGGATATCCTCTTTTCCGTCCACCAGTACTCTACCTGATAGCGGTCTGTATAATTCCTGAGCCGCCGTGCATACTGGTGCATGATTGTATTGTGTTTGGAGATGTTCTTATTATAGTCATCCCCCCTGTAGCAATGACTCAGGACGTATATAACTTTCATGTTTGGGTAAAACATATCCGTTGATAAGTTCACGAATTATATTAGGACTTGAGATTAAATCAAGCCATTGGTCTACTCTATTGACGTCCAGTCGTTTAGGCTATATATTTTACAAAATTCACCATTTTTGAAATAGTGGCTAATGCACGTAAGTTTGATACTTAGTACGTACAACAGGGCACGGTATCTAGAGCTGAGTCTCTTGGGGTACATGAGACAAACCCACAAGGATTTTGAGGTTATCGTCGCCGATGACGGCTCCACGGATGGTACCGATGCGGTCATTAAGAAGTACAAGATGCTTGCCCCTTTCCCAATAGAACACCTGTGGCAGGAGAATAAAGGCTTCAGATTGGCCAAAATGCGAAATGAGGGAATAAAAGCCAGCCGGTACGACTATATCGTCTTCTCCGACGGCGACTGCATACCCAAGGCAGATTTTATCTCGGCTCACGTCTCAAATTCCGGTGAGAACTACATCCTCGGCGGCGGCCATGTCCGACTCCCAAAAGACTATAGCGACGCCCTTACACCCGGGGCAGTCTCCAACGGGGCTTTCGAGGAATATTTGACCCCCGACGTAATGGCTGGACTCAGGTGGAAACAACGAAAGAACATCTTCTACATGCTTGTAGGAAAGAAGAGAAGGCCCAAGTTCTTAGGACTGAATTTCTCTGTACCGAAAAAGGTGCTGTACGAGGTCAACGGGTTTGATGAAAACTATGAGGGCTGGGGACAAGAAGACGGTGACCTCAGGGAGAGGCTGAAAAGGCTCGGCCTAAAACCAAAGTCCATCCTAACCCGGGCCATAGTCTTTCATCTCTATCATGAACCGCACCCAACCAAGGCCAAGAAGCTCAACTTCTCGTACTCCAGGCGCAGGGAGATCCCAACTCGCTGCGTAAACGGTATCGAGAAACCTTTACTTATCGGCAGCAATTAATTAATGCATGCAAAACTATACACAAGGAGGCCGAATAGCACACAACTTTCAGTCCTGCATCTCTGCCATCTTCGACCTTGTGCCCCAGTCCTTTCCACCTTCAATGTAATACCTCACGGTTGCTATGGGCCAGGACGGCTCTATTACATCACGATACAGGCAGTGCAAATTTGAATCCGGCGTATTAAACCCTCTGAATGTGGAGAAGGCCACATTGTAGTACTTCCCAGCCAGTTTAATCAGTCCGGGCGAAACAGACCTTCTCCCACCATAGGGAAAGGCAAAGAATTTGACTTTGTCCTGAACAATCTCTTCCAATATTTTTTTAGAAAGTCTCAATTCTTCCTCTGCTTCTTCCATAGAAAGCTTTGCCATGGCATGGTGGTTGTGAGAGTGGGACCCTATCTCAAAGCCGGAGTCATGAAGCATTTTTGTTTCATCCGAGTTAATGAATTTGTGTCCGTATTGATGGGCTTTAATGCTGAATTCCCGTATTTCTGGAGCAGAGAGAAGAAGGGGTACTGTATTTACAAAGAAGCAGGCGGGTATGCCGTGTTTCTTAAGGAGAGGGACCGCGGTGCTCAGGTTCATTTCATGACCGTCGTCAAAAGTAATCGCCAGACACCGCTCGTAATCCCGTTTCCTATGAACTATTATGTCCAGAAGCTGTTCAAGGGTAATCAGACGGTAATTGTCCTTGTAATAAAGAAGCTGGGCCTCAAACTGCTCAACGTCTTTACGGTATACCTCGTGGTAGCACAGCACTCTTAGGGAATCCCTTCCGTATCCCCTGATAATAGAAAATGCCCTCACCACTCCCAAGTTGGCTAATAGGCCGCTTAATTCTCGTTTTGGTAGAAATCTCAATTGCAACTCTTAACGTGCACGAATAAATGCCGGTAGTGGAATATACATCTTTCGTGTGATATTTCAAGCAGGTATCAAAGTGTAAATCACATCCAAAGTTCACCCTTTTTCACAATAGCCGCGATACCCGCACCAATCGCAATGTGGACCTTTCCTCTCCGGAAAGGCTCCACCCTTCTGTGCATTGAAAAAGGATTCTAGTTTATCTTCAAGGTCCTTCATGGCTATGGATGAAATGTCCACCGGAACCGCCTCCTTAGGTACGATAAAGAACAGCGTGGCTTTAAGCGGCTTCCGCCCATAAATAGCCTCGACCGCCAGACTGTACAGCCGCATCTGGAATTCGTAACCCTGCACTTCCTTCGGCATGACGGATGAGGATTTATAATCTACCAGGTGCCAGTCTGAGCCGTCTGGAGAAAAGAGGAGGTCTATCGTCCCCCTGATGGGATTACCTCTATGTTTAAAGACAAAGGGGAGCTCCCTTTCCACCTTTCGTGAGTCCTTTACCGCTCGGCCTACAGGGCCGGAATAGAAGCCCATTACCCACTGCGTAACCAGATCAACCTGCTCTTGCGCAGGCTCACCAATCAATTCCTCGTTAAAGGCCTGCAAAACGGACTGCCGTAGCTGTGGTTCAGTAAAATCCGGATGATACCTTTCAAGGACTGCATGGACTATGCTCCCTAAAACGTCCCGCCTGATTTCATCATGCTCCCTACGGTCAACCGCAGTCTCTTCCACAGAATCAGCGCGCATGGAAGGTAAACCAAGATAGTGCCCAAGATAATACAATCTAGGGCATAGGAGAAACGACATAATCTCAGTAACTGAGTACACATAATTCCCACCGCTTCCAATCCTGGGTTTAACCCTTAAGAAGGAAAGGACGTCTTCCGCGGACTGCGGAGCCCCCGGCGGGAGCTCAAGTTTTTTCCCATCCAAAATCTTTTGCCTGTCCGGCGCAGGCAGTTTTCTGAATGCGTGGCTGGTCTTGTGTTTAACCCCATCGGTGACGATCCTAAGCTTGCAACCGTTATCCCCGAACGTAATTGATTCCGGCATATCCATGGACTCAAGCGGCAGGCCCAGTCTTTCCGCCAGAACCTTTATCCACTCCCCCCTGCTGCCGGGACCCAGTGCCCCGCTAAGGAGCAGATGTTCTTCCGCCCGCGTGAGCGCAACGTAAAAGACGCGCCCCATCTCTTCCAGGTCTTTTTGCCTCTGGTCCTCGACTGCCTGAGAGTAACTGCAGGTCGTTTCCGGATCCCTGGTAACGGTATTAAGCACCCTAAACCCCAAACCCGTCTTCTTTGAAAAAATCAGGTCGTCTGACCGGTTACGTCTCAGTCTATTCAAGTCCGCCAGAGCCACTACGGGGAATTCAAGCCCCTTTGCGGCATGGATGGTCATAAGCTTCACTACGTCACTTTTCTCCACGTCTGTTGGCGCCTCAGACTCTCTCGTCTCCATAAACCTCAGGTCAGATATGACTCTAAAGAATTCATTGAGTCCGGAGAAGCCCTTCTTCTCCAGGCTTCTAGCCAGTTCCACAACCTTCCTTATATTTGCGTATTTCTGTCTCCCGGAGGGCAGGGCCAGCATCCTGGTATCAAAATCTGTCTTATCTATTATGACATCCATAAGGGACCCTGTGGAGAGTCTTCCCCTAAGCTCGCGGAACAGATTCAATTGCCCTGCGAATCTCACGAGTCTATCCCTGTGATGCGGCTCTATCTCCGGTATCTCGTCCGCCTGGCCGATGGTGTGGAACATCTCTTTCCCAGTACCGTTCCTATACTTGCCGTAGTGTGCCAACCAGAACAGGCACTCGTCGGTTACGCCTACAAACGGTGAACGCAAGACTGCGGCAAGCTTTATCTCATCCAGTGGATTGTCAATTACCTTCAGAAAATTCATGAGGTCCGTTATTTCCCTGGCATTATAAAGGCCCCTCCCCCTGGTAACAAAGAAGGGGATACTCAATTCTGCGAGTGCCCGTTCGTACAACTTTATGTCTGCCGTGCTCCGCAGGAGTACGGCAACGTCACCGTAGGAGACGGGAGTACCCTCCCGAGGTCCACCTGACCGGGTAATCCTGACCTCCTTCTTCTCGACTATATCGTGTATTCGCCCGGCAAGTGTGGCAGCCTCCAGCCGCCGGGCCTCGTCTACACTGCTTCCCTTGGTCAGAATCAGCTCCACAGACGGGTTTCTTTTTTCATTGAAGCGCGAGGCCGCAACAAGCTCCGACCGCTCCACCTGACCGTTTCCTCCTGAAACGCCTTTAAAAACGTGATTAATAAAATCAATTATCTCGGGCCTGGTCCTAAAATTAGAGTCCAGCCGTATAACGACGCCGTTCTTCCTCTCAACCTCTTCCCTGTGCTGCAGGAATACCTCCAGGTCGGCATCTCTAAACCCATAGATTGACTGCCGGGCGTCCCCTACCACAAACAGATTTTCGTCCGACCTCAAGAGGTCAATAAGGCTTTTTTGCAGTCTATTGGTATCTTGAAACTCATCCACCAAGATATATTCAAACTTCTCCTTAAGCCCCTGCCTTACATGCGGTGCCGTCCTCAACAGTTGGACGGTCTTTTCTGTAAGGTCACAAAAGTCCAGTGCGCTTCGGAAACGTTTTTCTTCTTCGTATCTACTCGACAACTCTGCCAGAAATTTCCTTAAAACCCGCCCTACCCCGGCGGCCTCTCGTTCAAAAAAGATTCTGCGCAGTTCGGGGAAGAATTCTTCACGCAGGTCTCTAAGATTGCCTTTCACAGGTTCAGGAACCGTAAGTTTTGCATACTGTCTTAGCACCTCATCAACGTGGTTTACGTGGTCTACAGTAAGACTATCCGGCGCTGCACGGGCCGTATTGACAATCGGAAGCAGTGCAGAAGTAACCGCACTAATATTTGCCGAAATTTTCTCCGAAACAGACCCATGTTTCAGATATTCCTCCAAACCATAAAGACACGCAGAGATCTTATCGAGCACGACCTTCATCTCCTGGGGCCCGGCATTCAACTGAGCCACGTCCTGTAAAGCAGTACCCGTGCTTCGTATCCTGCCCATAATATCTACCGCGGTCTCCTCGAGGTGCTGGCAGTGAAGTCCTCTAAGAAGGACGTTGACGTCTTCGGGGTTAGACGCCCCCCATTCAGACAGGATGACCTCGGCTACGCTGCGCTGCAGGTACCTGGACTCGTATTCGTCCAAAACGGCAAATTCCGGGTCAACGCCTGCCTCAAGCGCATGTTCCCTCAAAAGCCTGGCGGAGAAACCGTCTATCGTAGAAAGGTAAGCAAACTCTATATCCTGCAGCTCTCGTTCAAGACCGAGTTCCTCGAACCTGTCGGCTATCCTCTGCTTCATCTCGTTTGCGGCCTTTTCCGTAAAGGTAATGGTCAAGATGCCCTGAATAGGCGTCTTCTTGGTGACTACAAGATAGACAAATCGTTCTACCAAAACACGGGTCTTTCCGGAGCCTGCGCCGGCAGTGACACAGACATCACGCCCGACAAGCTCTACGCCACGCCTCTGGGTATCGGTAAGAAAATCAGCCGTCGTCGGTTTCATTCGTCTTTCTCTTCGCCTTTCCTTCCCACAGACCATTTTTCAAACCTGCACACGTCCAGAAACTCGCACTTGCCCTCTTCGCAATTCTGGGTGTCTCTGGGCGATACGCCCTTATCCCCCGACAGGATGCCGTTGACGTGTCTTAATATATGGCCCTTCGAGTGCTTGATAAATGCCTCTATGTCCTCTTTTTCCATAAAGAACGACCCCCTTTCAGGAAGCGATGGGCACAGTCGTTTGACCCGGGATTCCAGTATGCCGCTTCTCTCGGGTGGTCTCAGTTGATACAGCTGTGCCCCTATCGGTCTTACGCCAAGACATTCTCTGGCCGCCATCAGGTATATGGGAAGCTGAAGGTCCACACCCTCTTCTTCAATTTCCTTAAGCCTGCCCCTGGTAAGACCGCCTTTGGTGTATTTGTAGTCAAGTATAAGTCCGACGCGCTCACCGTCTATATCCGCTACGTCTATCCTGTCTATCCTTCCCTTTATTCTTATGGTGCCCAGCTTATCGTCATGAATCACAAGGGGAGGAATGCCCCTTTCGCCGAAAGATTCTTCAAGATATCCGGGCCTCAGCGGCATGAGAGCCTCGTAGCGCCTGTCATTCTCAACGAGTTCCGTTAATGACTGAAGCATCTCCTCCTTAATTCGCAATTCATTTAGCCCGATGCGAATCCCGCGCGTCTTGCCGGCAAAGACGCCTTTGAAGGTCTCCGCTATATCTTTTTCTTTATTCTTGTAATACCTCATAAGCACTTCATGGATTATCTCACCCTGGCGGGCCGGGTTTAGTCCCTCTTCCGCAAGCGACTCAAGGGCCTTTAGTCTTAGTATGTATCTGGAGAAGTGTAAAAAGGGGCACTGGGCGAAGTCCCTGAATTGGGTAGCCTTATATAATGGGAATATCTCCTTTAAGGCCTCGCGGTGCACTCCCATGTCCCCCATATCGGGAGTACCCATGGCTGCCTTGAGGTCTTCGACAAGCATCGGGTCATCCGTGCGAAGGTTGTTATACACGGAGCGCGCCAGGATGTGGCGCATTTCCTTATCGCCGTCCTTTCTGTACGGTGCATTCAGGTGATAGCAGACGAAATTCCGTAAGTCCTTCTGCGTCAAGACGTTCTTGACGTCGGGAATAAGGTCGGAAGGCGTCCTTTTCACAGAAACATTCTTGAAGCCCTCGGGGCTGAAAAGCCTTTTCACTTCCCTGAGAAAGAAAGAGGGGACGTTAAGGTTGCCACGGCTGTCCATGGCGGGATATGAAAGGATGAGTCTTTTACTGGCCCTGGTAAGGGCTATATAGAAGAGAAAGCGTTCTTCCTCAGCGGTATTTCTCAGGAGTTCTTTAAGCTTTATCCCTGTTAAATCCTTCAGCCGCCGGCGCTCTCTGTCCTTAAGGAACAGGTTCTCGCTGACCTGTCTGGGAAACTGTCTCTCCAGCAGTCCGCCGACAAACACGATGGGCAGTTCCCACTGTCTGGCCTCAAGGGCATCTATTACGTTAACTACATCATGTCTCCTGTCCTTAAGCGCATAAGATGAGGATGATGCGGCGTAGCACAGCTCCTCCATAAAATGACTGAACGTAACAGGTTTATCTCCCATAATCCGCACCAGGGAATCAATGACGGACAGAAACGTCCTCAACGCCTGCGCCTCTTTCTTGACAAGGTCCTTGTTCGATGCGTCTGTGGCCCCCGGCAGTATGATGCACTCGTCTATCAGTAAGTAGAACCATCTCCTGAAGGCGGAGGCAGGCTTCGGTTTTGATAAATCCTTCTCCAGCTCCGTCAGTTTTTCTAAAAACCCCTTTGCCCCGGGCCACGGCCCACCCTGTATCAGCTTCGTCCAGCTCTCGCTGCCTGTCATAAATCCCCTCTTAAGCGCCTCGCGTTCGAGCTGGTCAATCTCCTCTTTAGGAAGACCTAAGCCGTTACAGGGGGATTTAATGTAAGGGGATTTCAGGACCTTGCGTACGTGCTCCCCATCCTTCCAATGCGTGGTAAATATCTGCGCCACAGTCATAATGGTCTGGACCAGGGGACTCTCTATGAGGGGTCTTTTGACGTAGAGCCGTACAGGTATGCCGTATTTGGCAAAGGTGGCCTCGATAAGCTCGTAGTGAGATGTTACGTCTCGAAGTATTACACCGACATCGCTGAATCGGGCAAGGCCCTCTGAGGTCATCCTATATATACTGCGCGCCATCTGTCCCACCTCATCCTCCAGGTTAGCCGCCTCCATTATCTCAAGATCGTCATTTATCTCTGCGGAGGCAGCATGGGAGTCTTTGGTGAACAGGTGTTTCTCTACGTGGGTAAGCGTCTTACTCGACGAAAAACGCCCAGAACCGGTTAGCAGTACCTCTTTAAACCCCAACATGCTTAGCTGTTCGTATACCTCCCTGCAGCTCTGGAATATAGGCGAATCGGAAGACTTGGGGTCAAGTACCAGGCTTATATATGCGTTGGGAATTCTTTGTATAAGGAGTTTGAGCATCCTGAACTCCACCGGAGTGAAGCTGTGGAAGCCGTCAACCAGGAGCGTCTCCTTTCCCCGTAAAACAGCCCCATCGCCTTCAAGTCTCCTCAAGGCCGCATTCAGAACGTCGTCTTCATCACAGAATCTTTCGCATTCAAGTGCCTGCTGGAAGCCGGAATACACGTCAGCAAGGGCCTGATATTTTTCCTTTACGGCGGGGGCATTCAGCCCACCCTTGCCGGCGAATAGGTCTACTCTGGCCCTGAAGTCGGAGGGGTAGAGGGAATCCTCCTTCAATTCCTTAAAGAATCTGAGCAGCGCATGGCGGAGTCCCTGGTACTTCCAGGATTCTTTGAAGAATTCAGGTGAATTCTCTTCCAGCAGGTTTTTGAGCAGCGACTCCTTTTCAAGTTCGGAGACGACCCTGCCGGGAAGCCTATGTTCCAGGACTTCTCTGGCAAGTTGGGAGAATGTGAAGATGCCGTTGTCAACAAAACCACTGACAGGGCCCTTTCGTATGATTACGTCCTTCAGGTGTTCCGCCTGGCTGTGGGTAGGAAGAAGAAATATCACCTTCTCGGTGGCGGACGCCTTGATGTACCGGTAGAATTTCTCCAGCACAAAAGTGGTTTTACCGCTGCCCGCCCGGCCTAAGATAAGAAACCTTTCAGCCATTGATAGTCCTAACCAAGAATGTTTTTTAGACGTAGGGGGGCACGACATGTCGTGCCCCTACAATCTTCATATGTCAATGTGAGCAAACCATGGCTGCTTGATTTATCTGGTAGACAACGAAATTTATTTCGTTGACATCAACGATCTAAAGGTCGTTGTCTACCGAGGCCCCATAAATGAGGCAACTACAAACCGAGTATCGCAGGGCTTAAGCCCTGCGGCACCCCCTTAGTTCTCAACGTGCCCCTATGTGTCTCACAAACGATTATCCGGATTTTCTCCGTCCAGTTCCCATTTCAAAGGATTATTTATTACATATTCCCTGATTTCATTTAAATCATCTTCATTTCGTACAACGTGTTCATAATAGTTACGCTGCCAGAAATGTTTTTCAAATGGTTCCCAATTATTTCGCCTTACACCATTACCATACCTTTTTATCGTCAAGGATTTAAAACGTTGTATGACATCGGATAATGACAATGTCTTTGTAGGGGCAACCCCCTGTGGTTGCCCTTTATTCTCAGGGCAGGCACGGGGACCTGCCCCTACATTCAATATAATTATTCCATGTAGATGATTTGGCATGACAACGAATTCATCTATATCTACACCTGCATAATGCGTAGGTAATTCAGTCCATGCCTTTCGCACCATTTGACCGATTTCATTCAATACCATACTGCCGTTTTCCACACACCCCAAAACACACTCCTTTTGATTCGTACATATCGTTACAAAATACGCTCCCTTCCGCGAATAATCGTACCCCTTTAATCGAATAGAACGGCGGCGGTGTTTAGCATGGTCGCACGTCATCTTAGAATTTTCTTAGATGCGCCTTGGCATACCCAAACATTACCACAATTTCGTGCCATAGTGTTCCTGCAGATATGTGACCTGTTTTTTGATCACATCTATAAGTTCTTTGCTATCGGCTTCTGTGATCAAAAGCGTTGCTTTTAAATATCGCGCTTTTTGTCTAAGACCATCAAGCTTGTTAAAAGCATCCCAAAACTCTTTTGTACACATCCCGCTCTGAACAAATTTTGTACGATACGCTTCTCTTATTCCATTATGAGTATCTTTATAAGGAATGCCTAGAAGTATAAGTTCTGTTTCCAAAAGCAATTCTGCCGCAATATATAGATTTTCTATGAGACCTGCATAAATACATCCTAATTCGCCAGGTCCATGCAGCCTTCCAAATGCATACTCCGTCAATTCTACATGAAACTTCGCGCGTCCATAGTGGCGTCTACAAGAATTATGGGTATCAGCACGTATTTCAACCTTCAGATCGTTTATATGCTCCTTTGTTTTGTCACTGTCCATGTTTTCTTCTCACAAATAAAAGACAAATGGGTTCCATTCGACACAACACACAAGAAACACAATGCTAAATTCTTAATGTAGGGGCACGGCATACCGTGCCCCTACTATCCTATCCAAAATGGCATTTCACAAAAAAATTATTCCCCACTGCCGGAATTTTGTCAAGCTGAATATTCTACAGCTTGACTGTATTGGGGGATATGGTACTATATCTTGTAAGTACGCAATTCAATACCTAAGTATACCATGCGTCAACCCTTACGGATTCTTACCGGCCCTACCGCAAGCGGTAAGTCGGAGGCAGCCTTCCATGTGGCCTGCAGTATCGGCGCTGAGATAATCTCGGCGGACTCGATGCAGGTGTACCGCGGGATGGATATCGGCACGGCCAAGCCGTCCCGCGAGGCGAGGACGCGGGTGCCTCACCACCTGATAGACGTCGCAGAGCCTTCCGAGTCCTACAGTGTGGGGCGCTTTATGCACGATGCGCAGAAGGCTATCAGCGACATAGAGTGCAGGGGGAATCCCCATCTGATAGTCGGCGGCACCGGACTTTACATAAAGGCCCTGAGAGAGGGACTCTTCTGCGGTCCGGAGGCGGACTGGGCTCTGAGGGAGGAACTAATTGCAGTGGCAGAAGAAAAGGGGAGTACATACCTCCACGGTGTGCTTAAGGAGGTGGACCCTGCGTCTGCAGAAAAGATACATGAAGGAGATTTACGGCGCATAGTGCGCGCACTGGAGGTTTACAAGAAGATGGGGAGTTCCATATCTCTCCTCCAGCAGGAGTGGGGGCGGGGCGACGGCGATTCGGTCCTGATAGTACTATATCACCGTAAAGAAGACCTTCACCGCAGAATTGAGGTGCGGGTAGATAAGATGCTTGAGCAGAGCCTTGTAGAGGAGGTACAAGGGCTTCTAAGCCGTCCGGGGGGGCTCGGCAAACAGGCACGAGAGGCCCTTGGCTATAAGGAGGTGCTTGCGTATATTGATGGGCGACTAAGCGGCGACGAGATGCGCGACAAGATAAAGCAAAACACAAGAAGATTCGCTAAGAGGCAGATGACCTGGTTCAGGAGTTTCTCCCGCGCCAGCTGGCTGGTTGTAAAAGAGGGAGAAGACCCTGAATCTATATCAAGGCGCGTACAGGAGATACTTAGGCCGAGTCTTTAATACCTTGACAGTCCATTTGTTCTCTGATAAAGTCGTGCGGGAGAGCTGTTTAACTCATGATACCACGGGACTTAAAATACACGTCAAACCACGAGTGGGTCAATATAAAAGGGCGCACTGCCTGTATCGGCATTACCGAATTCGCCCTCGATGGCCTGGGTAAGGTGCTTAATCTGGATTTACCCAATAAAGAGGATGAACTGCTGGTGGGTGTGGCCCTTGGAGATGTGGAGACAACCGATGCCCTGCACGAGATAACATCCCCGGTCGAGGGCTTCGTGGCAGAGGTCAATGACACCCCCTTAAACAATCCGGACATATTGAAGAAAGACCCCTATAAACGGGGATGGCTGTTGAAGGTCAAACTCTCGACCCCGGAACGCGTAGATTCCCTCCTCAGCGCAGATGAGTATCTTTCCCTCACGCAGAAAAAGTCGAAGAAGTGACGGAAACCCGACAGCATAGGAGCCAGTCGTGTCGTGGGCAGAACGTTTATCAACCAACTAAAGACAGGCGACAAAGTAGACGAGGTCTTCTTGCTCAAATCAAAGGATGTGAAGTCCTACGGTGAAGGCAAGTCCTCCATACATGCCCAGTTGGCTGATAAGACAGGCACACTTGTCGCCGTGATGTGGGATGTAAATACCGCTCAAATAGAGTCCTTTGGGGCGGACGGCTTTCTAAGGGTTCGGGGCCAGATATCGGAATATAAAAATAAACAGCAGTTGACTATAAAAGATTTCTCTCGAGAGCTTGTCCCGCCCAGTCTGGAGGAGCTCTTCCCATCCTCAGAGAAGGACGTCAGAGAGTTAAAGAAGGAACTTGAGGATATTGTAGGTTCAGTTAATGACCGGTATCTCTCAGAACTCTTGAGGCAATTTCTGGCGGACGACGATATATCCCGCAGGCTCAGCATGTGTCCCGCTTCGGTGGGCTATCATCATGCCTATCTGGGTGGTTTACTGGACCATATCGTGTCCGTAACCAAACTTGCCATGAAGGTAGCCGACCACTACCAGCGCATCTTGAACAGGGATATGCTTATTACGGGCATGATACTCCATGACATAGGCAAGCTGCGAGAGCTCTCCTATCAGGACGGCTTTAAGTATACTGACCAGGGACGTCTGGTGGGACACATCGTGACCGGAGTGCTGATGGTCGAAGAGAAGGCCGCAAAAATAAAGGGTTTCCCGCCAGAGCAGCTTGATCTGCTCAAGCATATCATACTCAGCCACCACGGTGACGTTGACACCAATTCCCCCAGGGTCCCCATGACGGCCGAGGCCCTGGCGGTGCATTACCTCGACAATATGGACGCAAAGCTGCAAGGCTTTTCAAGGACAGTGGCCGAAGACCAGAGCCCCGACAGCCACTGGACAGGGTTTCAGAAGATGTTCGGGACGGCGCTTTATAAGGGTGTAAAAGGACCTGGGTAACCGCCCGTCGGCAAGGCTTGCATACTGCTCATTAACGGCCCTTTTCTTGATATTACCGAGACCCCGAAAAGTCTCTCAGCACCAGCTGTCATTCCTGCAAAAGCAGGTCACGCCTGAGGAGGATGCGCCTTTGGCGCAAATCCATGGATTCCGTATTAAATACGGAATGACCTTGTTAAAAACTTTGGACTCCGTTTGCAACTGCCATATTTATGGGGCATTATATGCCCGATAAATCGAGCAGCTGCAACTCTGTAACAAGTCTCTTAAAGTAAGGTTTACAATTATAAAATGACTGAGTTCCCATTTCTGCATCTTACCCTCGCAGGCGTGTTGGGTTTTACGTGCGCCATCGGGGGTTATCTCTCGGCCAGACTGAGAAACTTGCTGATATTCCCGTTCAATGTGGCGGTAGCCTCCACGCTGATAACCTGTACGGCCCTGGCCAGGTTCTTACTGCCGCTTGCTCCCCAGCCACGCCTGGGTCTGCCGGATACCGTGGCATGGATAGTGGGGCTACCCTTATTCCTGACGGGTGTCCTAATGCTGGTGCTGGCGATATGGCAGATAGGGCTGCCCGCCGCCTCCACTCCGCCAAAGCGGGGAAGGGAACTTGTTACGGGAGGGATATACAGACGTTTGAGACACCCGATATACTTGGGAGACATCTTGTGGCCTATCGGATGGGCGATTTTGTTTAAGGCCCGCTGGGCCCTGGCCGTTACGCCCGTATGGGTAGTCCTGCTCTTGATAATCGCCATCCTTGAAGAGAAGATGCTCGCCGAGGCATATCCGGAAGAATACAAAGAGTATAAGAAGCGCGTCCCGTTTGTCACCCTCAGGGTTCTTTAGTGGAAAGTGCACGTCGCAGCGCACCCACCGCCATTACCTTCTTGCCTTAACTACCTTTTTCTTAGACGTCTTTTCTGACCTGGAACTGGAACTACCCTTCGGTATGGCCTTTGGCCGACAAAGCATACCTTTGGTGTTGGAGAGGCGCCCGCAGTTTTCGCAAAAGAACTTTAAGGTCACAAGCTTGGGCTGACACACATGCCTTGGGTCAGTAGAAACTTCCCCGCAGTAGCCGCACTTAACTACCTTCAAACTCGATACCGGTGCCGGTGAGCACAAGTGTCCCTTGCTCGTTGTAACCAGCCCACATGTACTACAGCTGTACAACTTCTCAGCAGCCTTTTCCATTTCAACCCCCCTTCGTGTTTTTAATAGCTTGACATGAACCAAGACTTAACTTTCTGAACCTACAAAAATCTACCACCAACGGCAGACATTCTCAAGGCAATTTTGGTGCACTAAAGAAACGAATCCCTTATATTTATGCAAGGTTATCTACCAAGTGTGGAAAGAGACCTCTGTAAAACCTCGTAAGGCTGTCATTTTAATTTTTTTAGGTAGCGTGGCAGCTTGCTGCCACGATTACTGGCTCTCATGGTAAGTGGATACAACGAAATGATTTCTGTAATAATACCGACCTTGAACGAGGAGGCATCAATCGAGGCTACGCTCAGAGCAATTAAACAACAGGCGGATATATTTGAGATAATTGTGGTAGACGGCGGGAGTCGAGACCGCACGCGGGAGATAGCAGGCCGATACGCCAAAGTTGTACAAGGCAAAAGCGGCAGGGCCAACCAGATGAATGCCGGCGCCGGGCACGCTGCCGGGGAAATTCTGCTGTTTCTACACGCTGACACTATCCTTCCGCAAGGGGCGCTGGGAAAGATACCAGACGCCCTTACGAGACCGGGGGTGGCAGCCGGCTCGTTCAGCCTGAGATTTGACACCCCGCATCCATTTCTCAGATTTCTAACCTTTTTCACCCGCTTTAGCTGGTGGTGGGCACGCTATGGAGACCAGGGACTTTTCCTAAAGAAAAAGACCTTTGACACCCTGGGCGGATTCAAGGACATCTCAATCATGGAAGACGTGGACATTATAAGAAGGCTCAAGCGGCAGGGCCGCCTGTATATAATAAAAGACCCGGTAACAACGTCGGCAAGGAGGTATCTGGGCAAGGGTATCTACAGACAGCACATACTAAACGTCTTTTTATTTACGGCCTATTTCTGCGGCATGCCACCCGAAAAACTGAAGAAATGGTATGACGACAACAGGTAGATTGAAGGGTGCGTCGAGACGCACTCTATATACTACATACCTCTGTTACTTTCCTTCTTGCTTATCCTGTGTATTGATAGATTTAGGGTACGAAATCTTCTCAAGGTCAGTATAAAAAATACCGATAACAAAAAACGTGACTTTCAAGGCAATAAGCACTCCAACGGCAATACCAATCGCACCAATTATATGCCGGTGTCGACTCATTCTTGTGCCCTGCATTCTTTCTATTACATAGGTAATGCCGCTTAGAAAGAAGACTAACACCACTAATAAAACACCTAAAACACCCACGGCTACTATTGGATGCGCTATCATACCTCACTTCCTTTGGACATTTGCCATCTACTCGTACCGTAGCCTGCTTGGGCTAGGCCATTGACATAACAGTCGCAGGGGCTAAGAGTAAGAATCGACTGTCTTTCCTGGACAATAAACCTTACGCCTATTGTAGTGAGGAGGAGGTGCATTATCAATAAGTAGTTGAAACGGCATCAGACGATATTAAAGGCTT
>Ga0156219_1032_pt2 | contig 31348 bp, 33 predicted proteins | sample RifCSPlowO2_12_FD_107867 | JGI IMG/M metagenome (GOLD analysis project Ga0156219, IMG submission 107867) | Planctomycetes bacterium RIFCSPLOWO2_12_FULL_50_35 | reverse complement strand
GTCAAAACGTGCGTCTGTATAGTAGAGGTTAGAGCCTTCGGGGAGATTAGCGGTGGTCTTGCCTGAGAAATACTTATTAGTAGAACCTTCCGGTAAGTTGTCCGTGGTCTTGCCGCTGAAATACTTGTTGGCGGTGCCCTCCGGGATGTCGTCCGTGTTTACCTGCCCGGAATTAAGTCCCCAGTCTATATCCGTGTCCTTTATTCCACCCACACCGGATGGCACAAGGTCTGAGGCGTGTTTGCCGTCCACCGTGTCGGCGTCGAGGCCGGAACCCACACCCTGATTACTCTTGGTGACGGCGGTGAAATCTATTACATCTCCCGTCCCCAGTCTGTATTTAACGGGAGCCGCCGCGTAATCAAATGTCCACAGAACCAGTGCCATTGAGAGTATCAGGCAGCATCCAATGGCCCGTATCTTTCCAGCGCCTTTCATCTTGCCTCCTTACCGAGGTATTTGTATGTTCTAATGGTCTCCACGTATTCCCCTGTAAACAAAAAAGGCCCAAAAGGGTCTTCCATAACGGAATCCCCTCGGGCCTCTTGACATCTCCCCAGTCTGAGACAGGGAGATTCTTCGGTTACCGATTGTTACGTCTGCTTTATTTGGGAATCTTACCGGTCATCCCGGCCAAGAAATCTTTAGGTTTCTTATCGCTTCTTTTTAGAATGAGCCGATACGATTCTCCCGAAGGCACCTCGGTCGTCGCAACGACGGTATCGTCTTTCGTGATGTCCAACTTACAAGGTCCCATCAGATTTATTATCGCTTCATTCCATCCAGGGTACAGGTTCATTTCCATCGCGTTCGGGCCTCCTTCACCTGGGCGCCACGCTGGTGGGGCCCAACGGCAGATGTAACGTCTTTCCTCTATTTCAAGGATAGCACCCCAGCCCTTTTTTCTCAACAGTCTTTCCCTATGGTATCTTTGTTTCTAACCGTTCTCTCATACGTCTCAACGCCGTCAAAATGCAGACTCATCCCCTTTATCTTCCTTCCGATTGCCAGATATTCCGGCACGTGCGCAAATTCCTTGCCGGCGGCAAGAACCCGCTTCAGGAAGCCCCAGTCGCCGCACTTCATATACCGCGGGTCGTCATCCCACGGTGTGTTCTCTGCAAACATATTACGGTGCATTATGGCAGAGTGGTCTATGTAGTTCCAGACGTTCTCTATCCAGTATTTAAGCCCGGGGGTCCACTGATGCGACAGGTCCCAGATTGCCTCCAGATAATCCTTTTCTCTGGACACCCTGAAGACCTTCATATAGTGATAGACGAGAAAGACCCCGGGGTGTGCCTCGAGAAATTCCACCAGAGTCCGGCTGCGCCGGGGGTGGTAAAGGTCGTCGTCGGTGGCGTAGGTGACGTACTTTTCCTTGCAGAGCGGCAGCGCCTTGTTTATCAGCTTTACGTAACGCACCTCCTGAAACCTCTGCTCATCCGCGGGGTCTTCCCGTATTATTTGGAAGGAATCAAAATTCCCCTTAAACTCCTCGGCCACGTATGGAGTATCGTCCGTTGAGCCGTCATCGCAGAGTATAAGCTGTGTGGCGCCCGGATAATCCTGTTCGGACAGCGTCCTGAGCGAATCCCTCAGGAATTCGGCACGGTTGTAGGTTGTCAATATTATGCTGATCATAGAAGTTGAAACCTCTGAACTCCCCCGTATTTTCGTCTATTACATTTCAAACGCAGGGGTACGATTTATCGCATCCGTTTGTGATGGGTAGCGCAGGGCTTAAGCCCTGCGGCACCCATCGAGTAGGGGCGACCCGCTGGATCGCCCCTACAGGTCGTTGATTTCTTCAACGAAGTAAACTTCGTTGTCTACCATTTCACTCCCTCAGAATAATAACCTCCCAAGGTCTTTCGGGGTATTGAGGCATATTACGAGACCTCTGCAAAGCTGTTACTTTATGGAGTCCAGCGACCATGTTGCTGGGATACACACCCCCGTCCCCTGTAGGGGCAGACCTATGTGTCTGCCCAGGGCGAGCGGTGCGACCGCTGCGAGCGGCAGGTTCGCCCCTACGAGGGGAGAAAGGGGTGTGTCTTAAATACCCATTGACACAGTCAATGGATTCCAAGATTTTGACTTTTTCAGAGCTCTCATTACAGTGCCTTTCTCAAATAATGCACAAGCAGGGTAACAAAGGCGGAGCCAAAGAATGCCGATAAACCGGTCAGGAATTTCCACTGTGTCTTGAGGCTTACAAGGTCGTTGTGGTCTTTCAGGAAGATGCTCAACTTCTCTTCCAGGTTGCCCACACGTTCATCCAGCCGCGCCACCTTTTCCGACAGTCTGACCGTTTGCTCGGCCACGCGCCGTATCTCCTCCAGTACCCGCAACTCGCACCTCTTCATCTCGTCAAGACCTCCTCGTACACGGTTGACCAACGGTTTACGCTCTTTTCCATATCGTAATTCTCTCTGACGTAATTGTGAGCCTCTTTGCTCAGCTCCTCCCTCTCGTCCGGATGCTCTATCAGATAGCCGATTCTGTCCACCCACTGGTCATCCTCGGCGGTGATGCCGGCAAGCCCGCTGCCCAAGGCCCTGCCGTATTCACCGTAGTTGCTTGCAACTACGGGTATCTTCATGGCCGCATACTGCAGGAGTCTCAGATTAGACCTGGATTTTGCAAACTCCGTTTTATAGAGCGGCGCAATCCCGATATCAAACCTGAATGACGCCATCCAGAAGTGGAACTCCTCCACCGGCATGAAGGGCTGGAGGAATATTCTGGCCTTTTTCCTCTCATAAAGTCCTTTCGGGCAGGCGCCGTACATGATGAGGACGATTGCCGGGTACTTCTCCAAGACCTTCTCCAGGGCATTCTCTACAAGACCGAAGTCCTGGACGTGATAGTGGCCGCCCGCCCAGCCTACCGAGAGCCGCTTTCTGGCGGAGAATGTCAGGCGCTCTATGTCTGCGAAATCTATCTGATTCGGCAGGACGTAGACCGGGGTGTCCACCAGCTCTTTGACGGTCTCGGCAATGGCCTCTGTGGAGGTGGTCACGGCATCCGAGCTTCGGATAATCCGGATTGCGCTCAGTGTCTCAGCCTGAAGCCCATTCTTTACGTACTCAGGGCTGTCCGGGTATTTAAATATGTTGTCGTCCAGTTCGTACACCACCTTCTTACCTTCCAGCTTGCAGTACCTGATTACGTGATACATCAGGTCTCCAACCACCCTCTGGACAACTACCAGATCGGCCCAGTCCATGTACTCCTTGGCGATGGAGGATACCACGCGTGCCTCTGCCAGGCCCTTCTTTCGGAGGTGGCGCGCCGGGAGCGTGCACCTGTAATAAGTGCAGGCATTCGCAAGCGGCGAAATAAAGAGTACCTTCATCATAATAGAAGCCTCTTAAACACAGTGGGGCAATTCGTGAATTACCACTACAATTTGCCCCTGTAGGGGCAGACCTCCGTGTCTGCCTTGGGCGAACACACCCCCCCTTTGTCCCCCCTTAAAAGGGGGGATGGGGGGTATTAGAGGGGAGAAAGGGGTGTGTGCCCCTACGAATATGAAATAATCCCTTTCTCAACCAGCAAATCTATATACTGTTGCAACGTTCGCTCGTACGACCACACGCCCGCCGCCGTGCCGTCGCCAAGGCCGGGCGTCCATGCGAACGTCCAACGTTCCTCCGCCCAATTGGGCACCCCCAGCCACAGATAAGCCACGCTTACGTTGAAGAGTTCCCTGAAGAAAAGCCCCTGTCCGACGCCGGAGATTAAAAGCAACGAACTTGCGTACAGCGCGTCAAGATTTACCTGCGGTGCGGACGACGGCAGGCGCGGCGCATAAGTTACTATGAACTGCGCCTGAAACCTCGTCGGGTCGTCTGCGTGCATAAACAGCACGGTAGTCTTAATCGGGATCCAGTCGTCCCCGATTAAAAGGTCCCGGGAGTGGGCAATCTGCGTCCAGTTATCGGCCTCCTGCTGGAGCCACTCAACGTCCATCTGCTGTTCCTTTATGAAGAACAGTCTTTCGTCCAGATACACCGGGTTTCTGTAATTTATCTGCAGTCGTGATTGTTCTAATAAACCCATTGTTATGCCTTCGTGGGTGTAACACAGAGCTTAAGCCCTGCGTCACCCTTACAGGATTGTATGTAGGGGTGGACCTATGCGTCCGCCCACTGTTTCTTCTTTTACGTTCGCCTCCCAATTGCCACAACGGAGGTGCTTGGCACCCTGCCGCCCTGCCGTGAGTAGGCGTGATTCAAGGTGGATTCCCGTACCCAGTCCACGCCGTCGCCCGAAGTCCACGTGGTATTGACGCCGAATCTGTTCAGGTATGCCCTGTAGCCTCTTGCCGCCTTCTCCATATATATCTCACCGGGCTGTGGGAACAGTTCACTCAGGCGGTCACGCAACCCCGTAACCGTTCCTTGCAGGGGCGATTCATGTAGGGGCGAACGGCCGTTCGCCCCTACTACGACTACGACATGTCGAAAAGTCCTGGGCAGATAGTTTACCGGCAGGCCGGGGATGGGTGTCCTTTTACTATGGTTCTTGGGGTCTATGCGGGGGTCCTCTCCCACCGTGCGGTTGAATGTCCATCTTTCCATATCACTTGAGGTGTATTCGTTTATGATTGCCCGGTTGTTCTCGTATCCCCTCCTGAGGCCGGAAGACCTCATCACCCGCTCTTCTGTAAGCATCCTGTAGCCCTCAGGTGTGGAAGTGTGGTCTTTATATATCCAGCACCTGATTATATGGTTATAGTCGGCAGCGGGGTTGGCGTCCTTCGGTACGCCGGAGACCCTGCCAAGGGTTCCCTTAAAATTCTTACCGTCCGTCAGCGAACCTGAATAGAGGTGGAAACGGTTCGAAAACCACGCCTTTCTGCCTAGCACAAAAAAGTTGTCCGCACGCACAAGGTGGTGGTCTATCATGGGTATATCCGTCTTTACATTCAGCGTATTGGTAACGATTCTGACAACCAATCCGGCCAGGTCGCCCGGAAAATCTCCCCTGAGCACGGGCCACATCTTTTTGTACCTGACCCGTCCGGAGCTTGGGCTGCCGCCTTCTTCGGCCCAGAATATGATGCCCCTCAGATATAGATAGGCAAGGCGGCTTCCGGTTTGCGTCTGCCGTTCCGGGCCGAAGAGGTGGGGAGGAGAGTGTCTGGGTATGGGTATAACCTTTTCTGCCGGCAGTACGCCCCCCGGGCCGAGGACCCGGTCTCCCACCCTCTTTGATTCAAGGGCCAGTCTCAGCCTGCCGTCATCGTCTTCGTATATGAAGTTTTCAGTCATTTTCAGGTCGTTGTGAGAGTTCTGGAAAAGTAGTTTAATCATCAATTCAATGGGTAGCCGCAGGCTTTAGCCTGCGTTATGCGCACCCATAAAGGGTGCGGCTACATTTACACCTTCAATTTCGCTACTTTTGCAGAGGTCTCATCTTACCTGTCCTATGTACAGAATCTCATCGGGGTTGTTGCCTAGATTAATTACAACCCCTACGTCATTACTGTTGAAACGGTTTCCCATAACGGTGGACAGCGCCAGTCCCTGTGAGCACACAGGCCCGCGGAAACTGTTGGCCAGTCTGATTTGTCTGCGTTTGTCCGCACCTTGAAATTCTTTATTCATTCTTGAAACCTTTTGAGAGCTCTGCAAAACTTCACATGATTGTCATTCTGAAGAAGCGTAGGGGCAATTCATGAATTGCCCCTACATACTCACGGCGTCACTGCAGCCTGCCCTTTACTATGAGTGTGGTAGTTGCCTTTCCGCTTATTACGTCTTTCTCGATGTCGTAGCCCACCACAATGGGCTTGAAATCGGGGTCCAGTGCAGGGGTCGGTATCCGTTCGGAGCCATCCAGGTTTGACACGGACTTCATGTCTATCTGGAGGCCGACGTGCACGTTCAGTTCACCCAGCACCTCGTACGTCCTTAACACCTCGTCTTTGCCGTATCTTTTTTTCAAAAATTGCAATATGTTCTCCAGCGATTCCCAGCTCGGCGTATTGACGGACAGCCCTCTGGACGGCGTGTTCATAACGGCCGTCATATCGGACGGGTTTCCCGTCGAGGCGGCGCCAGTTTCCGCATAGACCTCCATCCTGCTGAGTTTAACTGGTGAACCCTGAACGGCGCCGGCCTGGACTATTTGAGTGTTAACGTCCGTATGATACCTGCCGTCACGGCCGAGTGTCCTGCGTATCCTTCTCATACTGTAAGAGTCACGGCTCAGCTGGGTGTATGAAACGACCTCCTCACTCGTGATTGTTCTCAGGAGTGCACCGTCAGGTGAGATGTCGTCCCTCTCCATGGATTTTAGCCCTCTGAAGGCGACGTAATCGTCAGTGTAGACCACTTCTGTAGTGGTGGTATTGTGGCCCGCAAGCTCGCCTTCCGGGGTGTACCAATAAAACGTAAGGGTCTCCTCTACGTTTTCAAAGAGGTCGAAGGCCACCCGTCCTTTCGACGGAAAGAAGAGCATCTGGTCCAGCGAGTCTATCCGGCCCGGTGTGGGAATGAACGTCCGGCCTACTATGTTGCCGTACTCCCTTGGTGCGGCGAAGTTCCAGTGTGTGTTCTCGTACAGGTAAGCTGTTCTTGTCTTGGAGTAAAGTACGCGCTCTACCCGCGCCCCGGCGGGCATCGGTACATACCTGTACTTATATGTGGAATGTGTCTCACTCAGGGTAAATGAGGCGTTGCCGAAGATGTCCTTACCCCTGAGTCTTGAGATTTCCTCCAGGGAGTACCCGTTTACTATGAATGTATCGGGGTCATAAGTAACGCCTCGGGGGTCCGGCGTGACGTATGATGTCGTTCTTGTGCCCGACGATATTTTTGTATTGGACACGGTGGGGACAGTTGTGGGAACCGAACTGATTCTGCTCGATGTCCGCAGCGAAGACACCTCTGTGAAGGACTGTTCCCATGCGGTGCCGTAGGAGTAGTTTACTATATAACGGCTGCCGACCCGCTCCATCGTCCACCGGTACGGCTCATTGGTAATCGAACCCTTAAACCTTTCGGGCCTGAACCGGCCCAGGTTGCCCAGCAGCTTTATCTGGGTGGGTTTGTCCCTTCTGACAACCTCCTCCCGGACCATCCTGACGCCCGTCAGTTCATGTGCGTTACCTGCGCCGAAGTCGTCCTCGAAGGCGCCACCTTCGGTGATGAAGATATGCCCCCCGACGCTGTAGATGAACGGCTCCATGGGGCTGACCAGTTTCCATATGGCATTGAGTACGGATGTATCGGGTTCTACCGCGAACTGTCTTATCCAGTAGGCTGGCAGGCTTGAGTGGATGGTAATCCCTGCCAGTCGGCCCAGCGCATCTATAATCTGATTGGAATCCCAGCCGCCTTCGCCGTATTCGTCGCCGATGCGTATCCAGGGACGGTATTCAAGTCGGGCCTCGCTGCCCGTGTAGTCCTTCTGAAACTCATCGTACTGTGCCTGGGAGAGGGTAAGGAATATCTGCTTCTTCTTGGGCGATCTCTTGCCCTCCAGCCACATGGGAGAGAGGACACTGAGCCTCTGCGTCCAGCCTCTGGTGCTCAACTCGTTGCTTACCCCGTCTACCAGGAATTCCCGCAGTTCGCCACCTACGCCGACCTGGACTCTGTCACCGGGTTGGTATCCGCCAAGACCACCCAGTTCCAGCTCCGCAGCCTCTGAGATTGCATCCTGCCGCTGGGTGAGTTTAATCCTGCGAAGGTTGTCGCCGACAGTTACCATTAGACCCCCAAACTTTTGAACTTTTAAACCTTTGAGCTTATAACTTTTGAGCCCTTAAGCTCTTGAACCCTTAAACTTTATCCTGGTTGTTGATTAGGGTTATCTTTATATCCGTTCCCTCAGAAACGTCCTTCAGGGCTAGAAAGTGCAGGATGCCCGCCAGTGGGCCTGCGTCCTTGACCACGGGTACGGGCGAACTGCCCGTGAAGACTATCCTGGGCAAAAGGACCTCCATTGAAAAAACACCCTGTAGTGCGGTTATCTTGAGGGACGAGGCGCTGACGCTGCTGAATTTGGTATAGTAGCTGAAATCTGCAAATTCCAGCGTCAGACTTCCCGAAATGTTTCTGAGTCCCTCGCTGATGGAATATCTGTCCCTCGACCCCAGGACGAAGCCGTCCCTGTCAAGGTGGTTATCTACTATCAACTGAATACCAAGTACGTTCTCCAGGGCGGCGGCACCGTCTTCAATGCTCACTTGATATGAAATGGGTGCGCCATTGTCTTCCAACAGGGAGGAGGCGATAGAGCTGGAAGCCGTTTCTACGGTCTTTGCGAGTATGTCCAGTGTAGCGCCGACCGGACCGCCGTCGCCGGGGAAGTGGAGTGACAGGGTGTCTATCCTGCATCCTTTAAACAGCATGAACCGTCCTACATCGTTAAAACCCTTTTCGATAGAAAGACCGGGCGGCAGGCTGCTGCCGCCTCTTAGAACGTGGGTAAACGGCGCGCTACTGCCGCTGGTGACGACGCTGCCAAGGCAGTGCTTGAGAAGTGTGCCAATGGAATTAAGCTCCGTATCCAGCGTTATCTTCCCTCCGGCGTCAATGTAACCGGGGCCGGCACCGGTGGATACCCTTTCGGCGCCGTCCTCGACTTGTACGGATGCTTCACTCCTGACGCCAAGCTCCTCGCCGGTAAAGGGTATGAGCCTCATCTGCGGACTTGGAGGAGTCACCCCGAAGGAATTTTCCTCTACGTACGAGAGCCTGGTATTATTTCCTCTGGCCTGTGTCATGGTAATCTCTTAATATTCGCCCACAGACGGTCTCTCCAGGGCTGTGAGTGTGAGCCTGGCGGTTTTAACGAACTTGTCTCCGTGCGCGGGCGGTTCTGGATAGCTGTGGTCAACTATCGCCGAATCTACCGCCTTCCCGCTCAGGGTGGGGTTGGCGCTCAACACCCTCTCCACCGCCTCCACATAGCGCCAGAGCCTTGTCTGAAGGAGGTCTGCATCGGCACTTACCGCCCTATCGGCAATCTCCACCAACACCTTGTGCCTCAACTCTCGCCTGCTGGACAGGATATTACCTGCCGAGGTCTCAAGACCGCTCACCGTTATGTTCGGATACCTCCGCCCGGCGTCCTTATGTCCCCTTTCGACGAAGAACGCCTGTACGTCTTCAAGCGTAATCCCGTCACCCCTCTCGGCCTCAATGGTGTTCAGCTTCCCCGGCATATTGTTCTGCAAGAGGGTTTTTACCTGACGTACCACATCCTCAATCATTTAAAGGCAATCTCCATAGCGAAGGTTCTGAAAAACGCAGGATTTTGGAGTCCTCGCCAGAGGTGAATCTGCCTTTGGCATGACTCTGTCCCTGCAACTTCTTGCATTTACGCGGGCATGTAGGGGCGTATTGCAATACGCCCCTACAACGTGTCCCAGACACGTAGGGTGCGTTTTAACGCACCGAGTGCTAAAATCTGTATCTTTTGTGAAGGTCCAGAACCACCCTTATCTCCTCGGGCAGATGGGACACGTACGAGACACCGTCCTTTGCGTCAACCCCCAGTCTGTTCCTGCCCCTGTCGTAATACTTCAGGGCTACCAGCTCAATGGCCGCCTGCTCCAGGTCGTTTGGTGTGACGGCATAACCCGCTGTGTACCGAAGCCGTACGTTGTTTTTTCCCCTGGGGAATTTTCCGGATTTTAATTTCAGGAGTCCAAGCTGTCCGTAGAGTGCATACGATGACGCATCCTTCGACACGCCGTCAACCTCCAGCAGGGTAACGGCGGATATTGGGTACTGATTGACCAGAAGTCCTTCCGTGCCGTCGCCGTCGTAGTACTCGTCGTAGTTAGCCTCCGTGAAGATGCGCCCGCAGTAGGAATGGATCAGGTCTGTGGCCCAATCCTTCAACCTGTTTAGGAGCGCATCCTCGGAGGTGCCCGCGATACCCAGGTACTCCTTTACGTTCGCTACAGTGGTAAGGGACATTATTTTTTACCCGTCTATACTGTGGTTGTATTGGTCTTCTTCGCAGAGGCAGTCCTGGATGAATCCTTCCTGGCTGCCTTTCTGGTGGTCTTGTTTGAGTGGACCATCTTGTCTTTGTAGTTCTTAATATTCATGACATCCTCCCTCCAACTCAGTGGTAGGGTAAGCCTTACTTCTAATCCTTGTTACGGTCGAGTAGTGCGTGGGGTCACGCCGAGGGGACGGTGCCAGAGGCATTCCCCCCGGCGGCGATTAGCCCCTTGCAGGGCAAGCGGTAGTGCCAAGTGACCCCGACACTCTTAGCTACTACGGCTGGAACGTTACGACCTCACGCCAGTGACCTTGCAGAAGACCCCCGGTGTTCTGAGGGTAAAGTCCAGTCTGGAAATGGCCCTTATCCATGACTGGTAGTACTCAAAGGCCGTGCCTGACTGGTCTATGGAGAACTCCATGCCCAGCCTCTCTCCTATAATGGCCTCGTCGAACTGGCCGCAGATGATGTAGGAGCAGTCCGTAGAACTGCCGACTGTCAGGTTTGCGGGTATCTGAGTGGTTAGATATACCGGTATACCCATAAGGCTGTCGGGTTCACGCAGGCTGGGCGAGACGTTGTAGATGTACTGGCCGCTGGAGTCCTTAATCTTCCTCAGGGTGTTCTTGGTCCTGGGGTGCATAATCCATGCGGATGCAGCGCCGCTGTTGAGCTCCACCTGGTAGAGGGCGTCGTAGATGGTGTCGAAGCCGGGCGTGCCTCCGTTTGCACCCAGGGTCACTTCGTTTACGCCGCTTGTGTTGATTATGCCGAGCGGCTTGTTAGCGGTACCGTCACCCCCAATGAATGCAAGGTCCTCGGCAAGCGCCAACACCTTGGCGATGTCCCTGCGTATGGCCGCCTCGGCAGAGCCGGACGTATCCTGGAGTAACTGGTTTGACACCTTCACCATTGCCGCCAGCACCCTTGCCACCAACTGCGTCTGGGCGAAGGTCTGGTCACTTGAAGTTATCTGCGTGTTCTCTCCCACCCAGTATGCAGTGGCACCTCCGGATACCCTTGGTATGTTAAGCGTGTCTGTGCCCATCGGATAGACCGTAGCGCCTGCCCTCCTGACTACGGCCTGGGCCGTTATACGGTCTTTCACCTCGCTCACGTGCTGCTCAGGCACAAGATAGCCTCCTGCCGACCCCGTGCCCTCGCCCAGCGCCTTTTTCTCATACCTCGCCCCGGTCCAGTCCTTGGTGGCCATGGCCCTGAAGAGACGTCCGAAGCTGAATCCCTTTGCCTCGCCGTTATCGGCCTCTTCCGAGGGGAATTCGAGCTTCCTTGTATTTATTGCCGCCTTTCCAACCACCTCGTTAAGCCTGCCTTTCACCACGTTGTCTATAGTGGCGGCCAGAGATTCTTTGTGCTTCTCAAGGTTGTCGGGTATGCCCTTAAGTACCTTCTCCAGGGCCTCTACCCTCTCCTCAACTTGCTTACTCATCCAAACTCCTCCTTTTTATGTAAATATAGTTGGTTTAGTAGGGGCGAGCGGTGCGACCGCTGCGAGCGGCGGGTCGCCCCTGCATCCGCCAAATTGCGCCAACTTCCGCTATTGTGAATTAAGTCGGCAGATACTGTTCTCAAGGGATTTTTCGACGATGGCGGCCACCTCGTCAGGTGAGATCAAGGGCCTTGTACAGATTTCCTCAATCTCCTTTAGGATGGAGTCGAGCCTGTCCATCGTTGTCTGTTCGGTTTTCTTGGCCGAAGCGCTGTCCGAATGACTCCTTAGCGACTTCAGCTCCCTGAGGTTTATAAGACCGCTCTTGCGGGCCTCTGCCAGAGCCTTTGGGTTTGTGGGGATGGGCACTGCAGATATCTCTACCAGTTCCTGCTGTCTGAACAGCCTTCCCTCGGAGTTTCCCCTGAGTTCTTCCCAGTCCTTTGGGATGAAGCCGACGGAGAAGCTTCTTAGATAACCGCCCCTGTACAGCTTGTAGATGGTGTCGGCAAATGGATACTCGCTTCGGCTGGCAAACTGCAGCCTGAACATCAGCCTGCCCTGCCCGATGCGTGTCTCAAGTACCTTGGCTATGGGCGGGCTGTCATATTTATGGGCAAATAGCACCACCGGGTTCTTTCTGAAATTCTCCAGTTCCCATCCACCAGCCAATATCACGTCGCCGTCCCGGTCTGCCTCCTCCGTTGAGGCCACGGCCCAGAAACTCCTTGAGGAATCGTCCCCATCCTTCAACTTAACGCCATATGTCTTGTAGATAGTGGTTGGCATCTCTTTTCCTTTTATCATGTCATGCTAGTGTAAGCTGAAACAAAAAAGGCCCGGGGAGTTTTTGTTTCAAAACTCCACCGGGCCTCTTGGTATCTCTATTGAAAGAAAACCTTCGGTTACCGTGTCATTTGTGCAGCGTCCGGTCTCCGTATCGGACGAGCTTTTATAGCGTCCAATCCGGCCTGATAAATCAGGCAGCTACAAAATCCTTGTAGGGGCAGACCTCTGTGTCTGCCCGTTTGCATCTGTCATTCTGAGCGAAGCGAAGAATCTAATCCGTTATGTAGCGTGGCAGCTTGCTGCCACGTTTAGCGTTGGTACATTCTTCGATCATTTCGCTCCCGCAGAATGACATCTGCACTGAATTTTAACGATCATTATCTATATTTTCCTGCTCCTCAATTGACGTCTTGATGTTTCTTATTATGCCGTCCACCAGCACCAGCTCCATATTGACCGTGCCGTAAAATCCCTCACGCATCACGCCGTCAATCACCCTGTTGGATTTCATGCGGAACCGGTCAACGGCCTTCTTGTTGATCGGCTTCTCTTTCGTAATCATCATGCCTTAAATTTACCACACTTCCGAAATCTGTCAATGTCAGGAATCAACAGGATTAAACCTATCAGGTCTTTTTCTTAAGTCTTGATCGAGTCATGTCGTGAGTTACCCCACTCCACAGGGGGCAGGTTCCAGAGGCGGCGGCGGGCCTCGTTGACGGTCCAGACGTCGCTGCCTACAAGCCTCTCGGCAATCTCGCTCTTCTCAAGCTCGTTCTCCCTGAGGGCCTCTACCCTCGAAAGATCGAACTCGCCAAATATGTTGCCGCCAAAGCGGGGCGCAAGAAAGGTGTTCACGCACTCCTCTATCTTTTTGAGGCGTGGGATGATGCCCTTGGTCCAGAACATCTTATCCTGCGTCTCGGAGTTGGCGTAGTTGGCATATTCGAGGATGCCCACCTCTATGGGCGGGACCTTGTAGACTGCAAGAATCTCCTCGCGGGAGAGCTTGCGCTGTTCTATGAACTCCATGTCCTTCTGGGGCAGGCTGATTGACTGCCACTGAAGGCCCTTTTCGAGTAGTATCACACGGTGCGAACGCTCGGCGCCCGAATACGCCTGGTCAAACTCGGCGCGAAGGCGGCGCATGTTATCGTCATCCAGTTCAGACTGTGTGCTCAACACACCCGACGGCCGCGCCCCCTGGCGGAAGAATTTCTGGTTATACATGACGGCATAGAAGTCTGCCAGAAGTCCCTGCCGTACGGCGGCAAGCGGCGACATCCCCCACCACTCGCTGAGCGGGTTAAAGTACTTGAGGTGGATTATCTCGTCGCGCCCGTAGCCCACGCTCTTTTCGCCCACACTGAATAGGTAGCCGTCAACCAGGTCTTCTTTATTGGGCACGATGCGCATCCTGTCCGGCCTCAACGGCCACATCTCACCCGGAAGCCCGTCTGGGCTGCTCTTCTCAAGCGCCCAGAAGCAGTTGCCCGTCAGCTCCAGATACACCATCGAGGCCTCCCAGAAGTCGTATCGGGTCATCATGGGGTTGACGCCCCAGAACAGCCTGACCAGGGGGTGGTCCTGCGGCAGCCTTTCGCGCCCCGATGGCGTGTCCCTGTAGAATACAAACGGCACGCTCGCAACGGTCTGCGCAATCGCCTTTACCGACGCAAATACCCAGACGCTTGAATACTCCGCCTCGCCGTAGAGTTCCATGTATTGTTTGGAACGCCAGTCCACTGGAGTCGCATAGCCCTCCTGCCACTGCGACAGGGACAAAGGAAGCGTGCGATTCGATTTTTTAAGCAGGAACGACATGATTTTGTTTACTATGCTCATTGTTTTTGGACCTCTAATCAATTTCTGCGGACAGACCTGAAGGTCTGTCCCTACGTTGGTTTATGCGGGAGATTACCCTTCGTGTATGGTTTATAAAATGTTAGGAGTGATGTAGCGTGGGAGCTTGCTCCCACGTTTGTTATTTTAATGGCCTATCCGTAGGGACAGGGACAAGCCCTGTTCCTACGCTTTGGCATGCGATTCAGATTAGTATAAGAAATTTACCACATGTCCGGGATTTGTAAATGGCAGGATTCAACAGGGTTCAACATGAGTAGCAAATGATGCTGAGACTAAACTTGAAAAAGGATTTTATAGTGGCATATACAAGAATTTGTAGGCAACTACTGACTCTTATACATTGTTGTATACTCTTATAGTTTATTGTGAATTTTTATTTAGACACGGCCTCCTTTTCATGCTGTGTACTACAAGCCTCTGCGAGTACTACCGCAACATCGGCTGGGTTCCTGGACACCTCCCCATGCCACTCGCCAAAACCGCCGTGCTGATTTACAGCCTCAACCCATTCGGCCATAAATTCCCGCTTCGTTATGTCCTGCTGGGTGTCCTGCCCTTTCGTTTCAAGGATCAGGAACTCGCCTGTCTTGAGTTTGATTATGAAGTCCGGTCTATACTTCCTGACCACTCCCTTGAATATATAAAGTATCTCAAACCCAAGGTGGTCATTCTTAACCCATGCCTCAACAATTCGGTTGCGGTCTAACTCAAATGCCTCGGAGGCCTCCCACCTGCTGTCAAAGACGCAGAGGTTGATGTGGGACCTTTTGGTATATTCACAGGGCTTGCCTGTATACCATGTCTGCATATTGGCCGTTGAACGTATGGGGTTATCGGTGTCGAATACTGGCACGATGGATTCAGTATTTTCAAATCGTATTGCTTCCCATATATGCTGGACAAGCTTCTGCATATTAAGGGTGATAAGAATCCTGCATTTTACCTCATCCTGGGTGAAAGGAGGCGGAGATATACGAATCTTATCAGATGCGATGAACTCCTCTATCCGACGGATTAACTGCGCAAGTAGATATTCCTTGCTGCCCTTCCATGTGGGCTTCATCTGATCATATACATCCCGTGCCGTTTCAAAGACAATCTTCTGCATTCTGTATTTCCGCCCCAGCTCCTCTAAATTAATGGCGGAGATTTTTGTTACATCCGGCTTCCCTTCGACTATCGGCGCCAGTTCAGCCAAGGTAGCGTTGTCATAGGCGTCCAACTCCAATGGTTTAACCTTATTCATGTCAAGTTTTAGTGTCGGCTTGTATACGTGGTCTATCCGCACAATGTTGGGCCAGCGTATCTCATACTGCTCTTTCCCGGTAACGGGCTCTATCTTTGTTTTTGGTGGTGGAGGCGGCGGGGGCGGACCTTCTCCTTCCTCATGCGGCAGGAATGTAAAAGGAACACCAAAGATATTTACATATTCAGGTTCAAAGCGTCCGGTAGCGGGATTTACCTCATAAGATGTCCTTCTAAGCCCCCTACCTACCACCGGCTCGCACAGCAACTGGCTTGAGAAGGCGCGCAGTCCCATGATGTGTGTTACTGTCTTGGCATCCCATCCTTCAGAAAGCATCCCTACGGAGATTACCTTCTGAATCTGCTCTCCTGCCTTGTCTGTCTGCCCTATGGTATCAACGGTTTGCCTTAGAAGTTCCGCCTGTTCCTTCTTGGATAGTTTCTTGGTCGGCTCTCCTTCCTGTGACTCTTCTTCAGCAGCCCCGGCGCCTTCAATGACCGGTGCTTCTTCCTCCGCCTCTGCCATCTCAAGGACTTTTGAATCTATATGAAGTATTTTCTCAGGAACGCAGAGATCATCTATTCTGATTTTTTTGCGGTCAAAGGTATATTTTACACGGCCAGCCGTCTCAGTCCTGTTGGCAACAGTAATCATTACAGGAGGCGTAGATCCAGCCCTCTTCCATTTCAAAGCCGTTTCCAGCCAGTCCTTACCTAAAAGGTAATATCCGTTTATAACCAGGTCAGGAAGTGGCTCATGTTCCTCAGCCTTCCTGTTCAAATCATCCTTAACCTCTGGGTCATTGTAGATATGATACAGGCGGGATTTATAGTCCTTGGTTAATTTTCCATCATCACGGATGACAACACGCGGTGTCTTGACAAGCCCTGACTCAATGGCATCGTTTAAGCCAAAGTCACTTACTATCCAGCCGAAGAGCGCCTCTTCCGTGCTCTTCTTGCCTGAAGGTGCGAAAGGGGTTGCGGAGAAGTCATAGGCGGTGAGAATGCCTCTGGTTTTATGAATCCTGTCAAGCCCGCCAACCCATTTTGTTGCCTCTTCGAGGTCTTCCTTCTTTACTCCTTTGACCTTTGATTCTGCGGGTATGCGCCACGCATGATGCGCCTCGTCGTTTACAACCAGTATATTGTGTGAAGTAGCCATCTCGCCAAGCACTTCACGCACATAAGCCTCGTTGCTTTTAGCGCCTCTCTTATCTACGCCTTTTTTCTTCTTAAGCTGTTCTTCCGTTTCCCAGCTCAAGATATGCCAGTTGTGGATGAGGATTTTTCCCTGGCGCAGTTTTTCCAATAAGCCTGCTGGGACCACGTTGAACTCCTCGTAGTAGTTGCCGTGCCCGTGTGGCAGAAGCACCTGAAGCCTGTTTTTAACGGTAAGCCCCGGCGCTATTATCAGTATGTTTTTGGAGAAGCGCGTATCTTGCGGGTATGTAACCTTATTCAGTATCTGCCAGGCAATAAGGAGGGCCATTACGATGGTCTTCCCCGAGCCTGTAGCCATCTTGGAACAGAGTCGTTTGAACTCCCCGCCGTCCGATGGTATCTCTATCCCTACCTTCCCCGCATCAGGGGCTTCGGCAAGCCAAATGAGGGTTTCTATTGCCTCCAACTGGCAGAAGAAGAATCGGCGATACTCACGCTCCTCAAGGTTATGCCAGTGTTCGAGAAGCCGTCTTGTTATGCCAGTAACACCCGGATAACCCGCCTCACGCCAAGTCTTTACTCGTGGGCGTATGGTATTTACAATCGGTATCTCTACAAAGATGCCAGGGTCGTCGAATGACTTGGATTTTTCAGATGCGACCACATATCCGGCGGGACGTCTGCCTTCTTTGAGGGTAAAAGCGCGGGTCTCTCTGCCGTAACTCCAATAGCGTGTCGGCTCTTCGTAGGGAGAGTTTATGATGAGTTTGTCTATGGTGGCTGAACTCACTTATCATCTCCCTGCCTTAGAATCTCTTCCAGAGAATAGATAAGCGGAGGAAGGTCGCGGCGGACAGTCACCCAGACGGTGGTCATATCAATATCATCGTACTCATGTATCATCAAGTTGCGCATGCCGACCATCTCGCTCCAAGGTAACTTCAAGGTCGCGCGGGTCTCCACTGACACTCTGCGCGCTGCCTCGCCGATAATCTCGATGCGCCTGATTACCGCGTCCTGGCATTGAATGTCTTTAAGAAATTCTTCTCTGGTTTTGTTGCCGGTATAACTGACGGCAAACCTCGCGGCTTCGAGAATATCGAGAAGGTATTCTTTGTCACGCTGCATACACAACTTCCGCTGAATTTAAGATGGCATTTCTCCGTATATAGTTGCGGCTGGATTCAATCCCGCGACGGCTTACAATATCAACATTCCGCCCGAATATTACCTTCAGTTCGTCTTCCATATGAACCATGTCAAACAAACTATGTCCGGCGTTCTCATCAAATGTAACCAACACGTCAATGTCGCTGTCAGGGCGAAAGTCGTCTCTGAGCACGGAGCCGAACAGCGAGAGTTCATGCACTCCCCATTTTTTACAGAACTTCTCAATCTTTTCTCCGGGAACGTCTATATGCGCCTTTCTCATTATTCAATCTCCATTATTTTTAGGCTCTCAATGCCCCTGTCATCTACTATCTTTACGGCTGCCCTCTTGTTGTCTCCGATTTCAAACGGAAGGGATACTGTGCCCCCGTAAGCCTCTATGAGTTCTTCGTCAATCTCTGCCTTCAGGTTCCTGGCAAGCCTCGACCAGCCGTCCTTCTCGCCGGACATCGGGAAGAATACCTGCCTCGGGAAAAGGCTCCTGCCGTCATAGTCGGTGTCCAGCATCCACATGGCTATCTTGTCAGTGCCGCCGGATTCAACTGTGCCTGTCTTGGTGTTGTAATAATCGAAACCAAGGACTTCTACTCTGTATTTACCCTTATCTTTACCATCTTTAATCTTCTCAAGACAGACGTCAGGCTGACCGATAAGCCAGAAGCTTTCGTTACTGGCCCGTTTCTTCTTCAAGTCATCCGTAAGCAAATCTGCGTTCATCTGTACCTTTAAGAATGACATTCCTGTCTTTCCTGGATCAGTCTCGTCAATGTCCTTTGCGGCCTCAGGGTCAAATTGGAAGGCGGCAAATATGAGTAATGACGGCCGTGGGACTAATCTACGTGCCTCTTCCCATGCCAGCTCCACCTGCCGCTGTTCAAGCGGGGCGTGTTCGGGTCCGAAAGAGATTACGGCACGCTTGGGGCGTCCGTAAGGTGATTCAGATTCCCTGACAGAATCGGCCCCTAAATCGTTTGGTTTGGTCTCGGCCTCCGCATGGAGCCATCTTGTGCCGGCAAGGGGTTCTACCCTTGAGAAGAGTATGCGCTGCCCCGCCTTGCCTCGGATGCCGCACTTGAGCAGTTCATCCCGCCACTCTGCCTGGCGCAGTGTCTCGCCTGAACGGACGATAGATTCGTCAGCCGTTTCCCCCTCACCCCAGCCCTCTCCCCCCTGTGGAGAGGGTGTCAATGGTTTCACCACCGGCGCAGGCACCGCCTCTACTGTGAACGGGCCGGCAACACGGGCCTTGGAGTTGTCTACGAACGGCTGGTCGTAAAGGGTCTCCTGGGCAGGGGGTTCGTTGTTGGCGATGGATTTTAAGGTGACGTGAGGTACGGTCTTATATTTAAAGCCGCTTCCTATCCCTTCATTCGGGTGAGCCAGTTCATAGTAATCAAACATTGCAGTCATCAGACGCTGTTTTGCGAGTGTGATTGCAACTCTCGATGTGTCGCATGTAATCCACCTCCTCCCCCACTGCTCTGCAACGTATGCGGTCGTCCCGCTCCCGCAAGTCGGGTCAAAGACCAAATCCCCAGGGTCAGTGGTCATAAGGAGACAACGCTGAATAACTTCTTCATTTGTTTGAACCGCATAAATCTTATTAAATGCGCCAACGGTATCTGCCCAATTATTAGTGATTTTAGCTAAAGGGAAATCTTCATAATAAAGTTTATAGGTGACAGTATTACCCTCTACGAATAGCCTACCTTCTTTTTTTAACCGCTCCATTCCCTCTTTTCCAGTAATCCATGAGCCTCCAGAAGGTGGATTATATACTTTGGCATTAATTTGTATGGGAAAATCGTTTTGCTCTGAATATCCTGGAGCTTTCATTGATACTACACGAAAAATTCTTATATTTTGCGGCAAATTCTTGTGATTACAGTTTTCATCCTTAGACATGCTTTTAATATGTCCTGTGTTGTCTTCATACCACTTCCAATGAAAGTCGCCCTGAATATCTTGATATTTATATAGAGTCCGATATTTTAACTGTGATAAATCTTTTGCATACCACACAAGATAATCAGACATGCTATCGATAAATTTGGCCCCAAGTGGCATGGTTTTTTTTCGGAAAGTTATAATGCTTATAAAATTACCTTTCCCAAACACCTCATCCATCAGGCTTCGCACCAGATGCACATTTTCATCCGAAATCTGGACGAAGATACTTCCACTTTCGGTCAATAACTCTCTTGCAAGTAGCAGTCTGTCCCGAAGATAGGTAGGATAAGAATGTATCCCAAGTTCCCATGTATCTCTGAAGGCCTTTATCATCTCAGGCTCCTGGGTCAGGTCTTCGTCCCGGCCGTCCTTTACGTCCCGATTGTTCACGAAGGGCTGGAAGTTAGAGCCGTATCTGATGCCGTAGGGTGGGTCTATGTAAATCGTCTGCACCTGTCCTGCAAGGCCCTCTTTCTCAATGAGGGAGTTCATTACCAGCAGAGAATCCCCGGCAACGAGACGGTTTGACCAGTTGTGTCTGTGCTTATAGAACTCTATGGCCTCGCGGAGTGGGGGGTTTTCCTCTTTAGTTTGAAATAGAGAAAGCTGTTCCTGTCCGTTGCCGTTCCTCTTCCGCACGGCATCCATGATTGTGCGCGTGTCAATGCGTTCGTGGACATGGAGTGATACGGTAGTCGCCTCAAAGGAGGTATGTTCCGCCTTGCCCGCCCAATTCAGATAGGGCTGTTGAAGTTTCTTTAACTCAGCCAGGGCCTTCTTTGCTTCACCTAGTTGTTCTGCCCCAAGGCCCGTATCAATGACCTTTTCAACCTTGCTGCGCTGACTGTCGAATTGCAGTTGCGGGTCTATGTGAGGGTCGTGTGCGTAGGTCTTTTTACCGCTTTCCTTATCTGTTTCCGGCGTTACCAGGCCAACAGGCGGATTGTTGACCCGCTTCTTGTCCTTGTGGTCGTATTGTTCAAGGGGCTTCTTGGTTTTTGCCATCCCAGACCTCCTTAGATGTTATATCTCAAGGATAGTTTAGTTTTATCCTATTTAACAAGAAGATTCAAGCAGTTACTGTCTTGTGCTTTTGAATCAGGGCTTCGGAGGGTTATTACTGAATAGATTGTGCAGCGCCCATATACAATATCTGGTATCTTCGCCCAAAAGTAGAAGCTGGGGTGGGGCTCCAAAATACCACCTTTTCCACCTAATCAAACGAACCTTATCCTCGGTGCGGAGTGGTGACGGAGCTGGCGGACGGCCATCTCGAGGGCGTCGGGGCCGTCGTCGTGGCTGCCCTTGGGGAATTCTATCAGCTGCTCAATAAGCAGTCTCTGGTCACGCCTGAACAAAATAGTCCCGTTTTCGATGAGCGCAGAGAGACTTGCTATGCGGGCGGTCTTATCCGCAAAGTTTTTGACGCCCCGGATGGGTATAAAAAGCCTCTCGCGCCTTGATATCTCTTCCAGCATGTCCTTGAGCACCACCTGAAAGACGTTAGTCTCCACCGCAAGGCAGAGGAAGTGGCTGCGGAGACCAGGGCAGGGTAGTAGCCCTGCCTCTATATCTTTTTCGGGGTGGGGGCAGAGCCCTGCCTCTATGTCTTTGTGGGGTTGCACCCCTGTGTTAGATGCGGAGCCCCTGTTCGTTGCGGGTATAACCGTATGCCCTGCCGCCGAATGCGAAGACCATTTCTGGAAATTCCTGACGGCGGCATCGGCGATGGCCCTGGGGGTTCGCCTTTTGATATCCGCCTCCAGCACGTAGATTTTCCCTCCGGCCTGCCCCACTGTCACAATGGCGCTGTAGTCGCCCGTTGACGAGGAACCCAGTGCAGGGTCAATCGCAGTTGCTATCAGTAGGGGCAATTCATGTCCGCCTGGGGCGGATGCCCCCGAGAAATTATACAAATCCTCTGGCTGGTAGTAACTAATCCACTCCTCACGTATTAACTGCTCTTCGGGGCTTATGGGATTATTTTGGTACTCGCACTCAAATGCAATGGACCCAATCCCCTCCTTATCACCGGCACCGTCTTTGATCTTCTTAAGCCGCTCTGCGTCATAATACGTAGGCCACAGGGCGGCGCCGTCCGTCCCCAGTGCCCGGTACTTCCTGCCGTTCCACTTCTTGAGGAGTTTTGCCAGCAGGCTGTCGTAGTGCAGCATCGTGCCTATTGCAAATATGTCTCCCTCCGGACCCGGCAGGTTCAAGACGGAGCGGTTGAACCACGATTCGAGCTTCTGCCGCTGCTCGATGTTCTGAACCCCCTCGTCGTCCTCGAGGTCGTCGCAGATTATTAAATCCGGCCTGGACTCAAAGCTCCTCATGCCGCGGAGGTTTGAACCCACTCCCTTGGCAGCCACCCTCACGCCGTTTGACGTCAATATCTCGTTACAGGTCCACTTATCACTGCCGACCAGGTTGCCGAAATCCATCCTGAGCAGTTCGTTTTCCCGGAGTTCTCTTATTATTGCCGCCAGAAAGCCCTCGGATATGGCGCTAGAGGACGAGATGATTATTATAAAACGTTTTTTCTTTCTGCAGATGGCCCAGAGCGGGTGGACGAGACCCATCAACACGCTCTTTCCGTGCCCTCTGGGCGCGGCGACGGCCTCGCGCTTGTTTCTGTTATTAGAGACCATCAGGCCGTAAAGCTCGGCGTGAAATGGGGCGGGTGCGGCGGTGAGATAGCTGGATAGATAGCGCCCTGCGAAGATCTCAGGGTGGTCGAGCGCCCTTAACCTTGCCAATACTTTTTCCCATACAGACAGGTTATCCGGCCCGGCGCCAGTAGTGAGTCAAGAATCCTCGATCTTGTCACCGTTGTCTCTGAGAGAGATAATTTTTTTCGTGATAATCTCCTCAAGCCTTTTTCTCTCTAGCTCCGTAAGGTCTCTAAAGTCCGGTTCGTTGTCGGTGCCCCTTTTGTCTTCTTTATAGGCCATAAGGAGCTTGAGGGCCTGTGCGTCCCCCTGCCTTGCCTTTTCGGCAATGGCCCTCAGGCCCAGTTCTATCTCTTGTTCCAGGTCAAGGCCGTCGTTACACTGTACGGGTGTAGTTGTCTTTGTCATTTTTTTCTGTTTGGTGTCAGGCATATCTCTATGGGGTTGTGTCGGCCAGCGGCTGTATGGGAAACAAAATAAGGGTACCTTCCGACTAGGTACCGGCGTTCTGGTCGTCCACCTATCTAATAGGAGGAAGGCGGAAGTGTGCGGTTCGAGACCGCTCGTCTTAGGCCTTTATTTTATTTAGCCTTCCCGACTGCGGGGAGACACCTCCTGTGCCTTCCATTAATTGTCTGAGAGAAGTTTACCACACGTCACCGATGTGTCAATGTCAGGACTCAACCAAAATCAACCCTCTTCCACATTGTTGACACCACCACGTGATGTTGTATACTTAAGAAATCTGGTTATAAGTAACAAGGGGTTTCCGAAGAAGCTGTTCTGCTGCCCCGTATCATTCTGGGCGAAAGGTTTTTCCCTAATGAATAAATCACTGTTTATAATACCCTTACTCGTATTTAGCCTGTCCATGCCAGTGGCTGGTGGGCAGGAGAGTTCCGGCGATAAGAAGGAGTCCCTTTCTCCAGGGGCAGGGGTCGAGGGCGATGCTGACAAGGCCCCGGATTCGGATAAAGGGAAATCGCATAGAGAAGCCGGGCCGCAGGAGTCGCCTGCCGAGGCCGCTAAAGAGCCTGTTTCGGGGGGAAGGGATTTCCTCAAACTTGCCGGACCGGAGGCAACAAAGAAGAGAGAGGTTCCGGCAAGGGCGCCGTACGGCAGCTACTGGACCTCACTTTACGGCGGTAGAGATGTCGAAGGGGAGACCAGTGAGCAGGAAGGGAAGCGCAGCCAGCCGTCTTTTAGTCCGTATTACGCCGAGCCTGTAAAACCGCAAGCGCCCGAGAAATCCCAGGAACCTCAGGCGCCAAAGGAACTGCAGCTTGCACCCCTAACGCCCCCGCCGCTCTCGGAATTTGAAGAGATTGACTTTGCAAAGTTTGCGTCCGGTTCATACGTATCGGAATATGCAGACAAATTCGTCAAGATAAGGTGCAGATTTGCAAGCCTGGCGCCGGGCGGGATGAGGTTGGACGAATTTCCAACCCCCGGTTACGTCAACTTCCTGGTCACGGGTACGGGAAGCACGATGTTCAGCCTGACGGTAGTCATACCCAGCGGCAAGGCCGGCAAGGTATTTGGGCTGGAATCACAGAAGGAGATAATTCTCTACGGCCGCGCAGTCAAACTTGGCCTTAATGAACTGACACTTCTGGTGGAAGAGGTGGAGATGGTAATGTAGTGCGGTGGCCATTTACCTGTTATTCTTCATCCGCTCTATTAGTCTGTATATCTCTTCCTCGGGCCATCTGAGGAAAAGTCCCTTGCGTATGGGCTGGGGAAACTCGCCCCTTACCACCCAGTTTCTAATCGTATACCTGGTCACTCCGAAAAGTTCGCAGACGTCCTTCAGTCTCAAAAAGCGGGTCATACCCTTACCTCCTTTTCCTGCCCATAAGCAGAGACAAGAAACTCCCTTCCAACTCAACCAACTCGGCCACGCTACCGTCGTCGTTGGAAATAATATCGTCCACCAGCTCCTCCTTGCTTGTGTACTGCTCACCGCGGAGCTGATACAGTTCGTCAAGGTCCTTTTCCAACAAGAATTCTCTCATGCACTGCCTGTCCATCGCTATTTTCCGCTTTGCAAATTAACTATTGACAAAAAGTACGGAATTGATTAAATAACATAAGGTTTAGCCCTATACGTCTACAACCACCCAAACAGGCCATATGTAACGGCCATAATCGGTTGTTACGGTCATTATGGGCTATTATAGCCCAAACAGGCTATAATGCAAGCAAAATCTCAAGTTTTTTGTATGATTTGGTAATATAAGAACTTATGAAAATAGGAACCAAGCTTAGGCTGCTGAGGGCTGAGAAGGGCTGGACTAAGTCATCTGCTGCCCGGTCGGCCAAAATACCTATATCCAGTTATCGAAACTATGAGAAAGAGTCATTGAACCGCAAGCTACCTGGGAAATCTGCATTGGCACTGGCCAATGCCTTTGGGGTATCGCTTGAGTATCTGCTTGACGACGCGAGGGATTATCCTCCCAGGCCCAGAGACAGGCGGTTTCAAGTTGCACAAGAGACGGAGGCCTCCGACGACGGGGAAAAAACCGCTGTCCGACGGCAGATATCGGTCTCTAAGTCTGGCGTGGGCGGTAACGGCATCAACATCGTGGGCCACGTGGCGGCTGGTGAGACGGACATAGTCTTCGATGATGCGGGCCTGCCCGCAGGAGGTTCCATTGACGAACCCCTTGAGAGACTGCCTGACGTTAAGGATGAAAATGCCTATGGCCTGGTGATAAGCGGGAACAGTATGCTGCCGGGTTATCCGCAGGGCACAAGGGTGATCGTATGCCCATCGGAAAAGGTAAGGTCCGGAGACCTGGTTATCTGCCGCCTTAACAGCACGGGAAAGGTTTATATAAAAGAGATTGCGTTCTCCTCGGATAGGGTTATACTCAAATCTCACAACATGACTGCCTACGAACCCGTGGCGGTGGCCAAAGAGGATATAGTCTTTTGTCACAAGGTGGTTTGGACAAAAAGACCTTAGTGCCGGTCTTATGTATCTTCCTTCTTTTTGCGGCGCAAAACGGGCAGGCGCAGGCCGTGGAAGAATCCGGCAGAGGGCTTTTTGAGCGTGTATGCACCATGTGTCACGGATGGGCGGTAGAAAACTTTTTTGTGGCCGAGGGCCAGGCCGACGTGATACCACCCATTTGCCCGCCTCCTACAGACCACTGGCTACCAATAGTGCTTACGGTTGCTACGTATCAGGTTTACGCGAAAGGGGAAGAGGTAGGCTTTCCGTTAATACCGAGGAAGGACGTCTTAAGGCTGGCCGAATATCTTAACGAGAACTATCCAAAAGAACCAATATGCGCCGGACGCCGGGACTGATGTCTGCTTATTAGTGGAGAGCCCTTAGGAGCTCTCGCCAACACAACCAATGCAGTGGAACCGTAGAAATATAATAATGGTCGCCGCCCTGGGGACACTTCTTCCCGTCGCCATATACATGAATATAAAGAACCTCGGTGGTGGACGGCCGTCCAAGTCGAGGGTTATCCCTGCGCCGCCAGGGGCATTTACGCCGCCACCGCCAGTTGTTGGTGGGGCGGCACCGGTGGTGGAATCGGAGCGGGAGGCGCGCCTTTTTCAGCCTATACCGGTGAACACCGCCAAATTTAGACAGCTCGTCGCCTCAGGGGCGTGGGGACGAGATCCATTCCTTACTGCCGGCGAGATTAGAGGGATGACGGGTATAGAGGTCGTGGAGACTGAACAGCGCGTCTTAGCCCCGGTAGAGCTGACCGTAAGCTCTGTGCTCATAAGTGGTCAACAGGCGGTTGCCATAATAAATAACGATATCTATACCGTGGGCGACTTTATAGCCGATACCGGGGATGTGGTCTTGGGTATCAATCGTGAAGGTGTGCTACTGGAAGGCCCGCAGGGTCAGCGTCTCATCCAGCTTAAACAGAGTAAAATTCCGCTCAAGTCTGTAGAGAAGAAATAACCTGCAGGCTGTATCCTGTCAGTACTTGTGGGCCAGCTTCTGCGCCAGCCTGAAGATTACCATTACAACACCTACGGCAAATAGCAGCGTTACGGCCAGCGCAAGGGGCACGCTGGGGTTTTCCTTCAGGTCCACCACGACGGCGTTTGAAATCTTGACGTCCTCAAGCCTCACCATTACGTCCTTAATTGGCTGGGCATCCTGTTTGCCCATGCGGACGTAGTGCTGCTCTGCATTTACGTCTCCGGGGTTTACAATGACTGCCGCAACCGGCGCTTCAACCTGAGGGGGCATAAAAAGCCCTGCCACCATCGCGCGCGACGCACCCAAAGTAAATTCTTCCTTCAACTTAACGGCCTGATCCTTACCATTTACGTTTAATATTACTTCCTTGGGGGTGCTGCCGTATTGTTTAAGGAGAAACTCCTTGGCTCCCAAACCCAGGACAACCGGCTGATTGTAGCCCAGTATCCTCTCAAATTCTTTCTCTCCCTGCCGCACCTTTATGGTAGCCTGAACCACCTTGGGCATACCGTTGGGATAGATGGAGGTTTCGATACCCGCGACGCTCAACTCCACACCACCGTAGCTAACCGGTTTATCGGTTATGGTAACCGGAGCGCCCTGTTTCGAACCCAGCCCGCCTACCAGGTGCGCAACCAGCGTGAGCATAAAGGCGAGATGCACCACCGAGCCGCCGTATAATGTGACATTTTTTACCCCCGCCCTAAGCTTGACAAGGACGGAGTCAATGGTGCAAAAGAAGGCGTTTATCCCGTACAGCACAAGCCCGGCGAATAACAGATAGAACCAGCCGTTAATAAGGCTGACGTTCCGGAAGAAGAAGTTTATGTCCTCTCCGTGAAGTCCCTCGTAGCGTTCAGGCGCAAAGTTCATCACCAGGCTCCCGATTATCAAGAGTCCCGTGGCGGCAAATCCCGCCAGGATACCCAGCTTCTTTGATTTTAGCGTGTCGTAGAGATTTTGTAGTACCATAATCAATAGTCTTTGTGGTCTAATTGGGCAAAGCTCTTTGTCTATGGTATTCTAAAGCTGAAGGCTAATCTTTAGGGCAGTATCAACCCTGGCCATTGTGCCTGTCGGCAACCTTCCCAGGTGTTTTACTAATCGCGCTTTATCTACCGTTCTGATCTGTTCGCATTGTACAACACTGTCTAAGATAAGCCCACCTTTACCCTTTTCAACGTATACATGCACAGGGAAAAGTTTTTTTGCGTTGCTAGCATCCGTTATTACTGCAACAATTACGAGGGGCGAGTACTTATTGCCAATATCGTTTTGAACAATTACGCAAGGTCTGCGAAGCCCCCTCTTCTCTGAGCCTATTACAGGTTCAAGGTTTACTTCCCATATATTTCCCCTTGCATGTTGCCCGGGCATTAGAGGTTCTCGGCGTTAACGAACTTCCATTCCTCGCAAACCTTCTTTGCCAGTTCAGCAGTGGCAATGTAGCCTTCTTTTAATTCCTTTTCCAGCCTTGCCGCAGATACAGATTTGGCGTAACTTTCGAGAGCCTCTCTTGTCAGTTCACTTCGGGTTATGCTGAGGTTAGCTGCTTCTTCGTCAATTTTCTCCAAAAGTAGAGAGGGAATGTTTAGGCAGATTTTCTTAGTAGCAGTAGTATGTCGGTGCAACATCATGATTCTCCTTAATAACGCACACAATTCATAATATATTTCATGTATACATAATGTATTATTTTCAATATATTGTCAAGTGAATCTTTATATTGATTCTCCAAAATTTATCACAAGCTATTGTGGTTGCGCTACTTAGAGAAGCGCAGATTTATAATTTTAATAACATGTGTCTCATCCGAAGCTGTGGGTGCTGGAGATGAGGAAACTGGTGCCGACGTATGTCATCATCATGATAATAAACCCGGCGACGGCCATGTGCGGCTTGTAAGGTCTAAGTGCCGGCCAGTGGTCCACGTGTATGCACGTAGAGTAAAAGAGCCACACGATTACGGACCAAACCACCTTTGCATCCCAGAGGAAATAGCTGCCCCAGGCCACGTAGCCCCACAGCCCGCCAAACAGCATGGAGATGGAAAAACCGAGCATCCCGTAGAGAAAGCCCTTGTCAATCAGCGCAATCATGTCCTCCCGAGGCGGGTCTGACGTGTTTCCGGTGCCTGCAGGAGACGAACCCCCTCGGAGTTCCGGTTGTAGGAAGTACACAGTCGCCGCCGCAAGGCTTGACGTCCAAAATGCGTAGCACATGAAAGACAGCGGCACATGGAGGACGTACCATATCGTCAGCATAAGCGGCGGCGGATAACTCAGGTCCTTGGGCCAGAAGGCCGCGGCCACCAGAAAGATATACCCTACTCCGAACAGTACGGTTCTGTACAGTGGAACCTCTACGCCCCTGTATATATAGAGTACAATAAATACGGTAATCGAGAAGCCGAAGAATGATTCAAATTTGTTGGTGAGAGGTAAATACTCTATGGCCATGGCCCTCAGGAGGACGGCCAGAAGCTGAACTCCCAGCCCCACGGCCAGGACGGTGCTCCGGGTGCGCCTGTCGGTCAGGTTGAAGTACCAGTAGGCCGTAAATATGCCGAACGACAGCCAGTAACAGAGTATGGACAAATTGATTAGACTCTTAGCGTCCAAAAGTATTTACCCTCCTCACGGGATTACAAGACGCCAAATCTAACACACCCGTCATGGTAAAATCAAATGCAAATGTTGCTTCTTGTCATTCTGAGCGAAGCGAAGAATCTTAGATTCTTGGCCGACAGCAAGTCAAGACCTTTTAGACATCTCCCATACAGTGCGCTATAATAATGCCGTTCGGGGGCTGTCATAGGTGGATTCTCGAGGGCTTAGAAAAAGCAACGTAGGGACAGGTCTTTAGACCTGTCCGCCCAAGTAGATTTGCGGACAGACCTGAAGGTCTGTCCCTACGTCTTAGATTTGTAGCTGCCCCATTTATGGGGCATTATAGGCCCGATACGTTGGCGGCTACAGAAGTGGGTGCCGCAGGGCTTTAGACCCGCGGTCTGTTCAGGAGAAAGGCTCGGTTATTTTTATAAGGGCGTATCGCCATACGCCCCTACAATGTGTTCCAGGCATGTAGCAGCATGTAGGGTGCGTCTAGACGCACCCCGCCTGTAAATAAGGAACGGAAAATGTCAGACAATCTGTGCAAGTGGAAATCAAAATATTTACCTGAATACAAATGCCACGAGCCGCCCCTTGCTGGAGACGAAAAAGGCGGGTGCATCCTCCACTCGGAGGAGGAGGATAAAGATATAGCCGAATTCACCAGAAAGGTTAATGAGCGGATGGCCGCACCCGAAAAGATAGACCTCGTGGGCTGTTACTTCCCCAGAGAATTCAGGAGCTACTTTATTGGACACAAGTTTGATAAGCCAGTAAATTTCCGTCAGGCCAAATTCTCGCAGGAGGCGAATTTCATCGGGGCCACATTCTCTCAGGCGAATTTTATGGAGGCCAGATTCTCGCAGAAGGCGAATTTCGGCGGTGCCACATTCTCGCAGGGGGCGGGTTTCGGCTGGGCCGAATTCTCGGAGGCGAATTTCTGGAGGGCCACATTCTCGAAGGAGGCGTATTTCAGAGGGGCCAGATTCTCGCAGAGGGCGAATTTCAACTTTGCTAAATTCTCTAAGGTGGCGAATTTCAGAGAGGCCACATTCTCGGAGGCAGCGGATTTCAGCTGGGCCACATTCTCAAAGATAGCAGGCTTTCGGGGCACTGCCTTTGGAAAAGGGGTTAAGTTCGACAGGGCGGAGTTCATGGATAATGCCTTCTTCCTGCCGACAGAGATAGAGATAATAGAAGTATTAGTAGAAAAGAAGATACGAGAGGTCAAGCTGGGCGATCCAACATCCTTCCGCCATACCCGATTTCTGGGGGAGGTGCGTTTTCAGGAGGTTGACCTGCGCCACTGCTCATTCCTCCACTCAAACATAGACAAGGTTGATTTCAGGTATTGTAGTTTTGGGAACAAAGATGAAAAACTGTTGGGTTTCATACCCCATCGCAGACAAAACGTCCTCAGGGATGAGATTGATGCAGACAAAGTTGTAGGGGCAGGGCTTGCCCCTGCCCTTCCAGGGGTAGCCGCAAGGGCTACCCCTACAGGGAAAGGGGTCAGGGAGGAAAAATACGAACCTGTGCGGAGGCTCTATCTGGAACTGAAGAAGAATTTTGAGGAGAAGAGGGACTGGAATACTGCGGGGGATTTCCACTATGGTGAGATGGAGTGCAGGCGGAAGATGAAGGAGGGGTGGCTGTGGCGCAATATCCTTTCTCTGGGGGCGGTTTACTTCTGGCTGAGCGGGTACGGAGAACGACCATTGAGTGCGGCGGTGAGTCTAGGACTTCTTATAGGTATTTGTGCTATTTTATACATGTACTTCGAGGGCTTCGTCGGCAAATTTGACGGAGATTATATAAGGGCCATCCTGAAGAGTGGATGCGACAGTATTAAGATAACTACTCTCCAGAGGATAGGTCATGTGGACGAGTATACTTCTTTACCTGCTAAGGTGGTCTTCATGTTTGAATCCATCGTGGGGCCGATATTAATTGCCCTTTTTGCCCTGGCCCTTAGGAGGAAGGTGAAGAGATAGCTGGTGATTTGTGGGTCGAGCCATGCCGGAGGTGGGCCTGTCCGTATTGTAGCGGCAGAGCAAGCTCTGCCTGAGACGTAGGGACAGGTCTTTAGACCTGTCCGCTCGAGTGGCCTTGCGGACAGACCTGAAGGTCTGTCCCTACGAAGATGCTTTTGTAGTGGCAGAGCTTGCTCTGCATGAGTCTGCCACACTAAGTCGAGCAAGCTCGACCACTACGATGTTGTTCAACGAAGCGGAGCTTCGTTGACTACCGGAGATTTTGCCGTGCGAGGTGTTTAATTTTGTTTGTAGCTGCCCCATTTATGGGGCGCTGTAGGTTCGATAAATCGGACGCTACATCCAAATAGCGTATAGCCCAGGGCGAACATCCACCTTAGGCGGATTCGCCCCTACGAGTTGTCACGTTCAATGTTGGAGCAAGCCCCAACGCTACGTCAGAGATTCGCCAGGCGCTTTACTTCACGCCGGAGGCGGATTCACCTGTGGCGGCGATT
>Ga0156219_1021_pt1 | contig 33502 bp, 30 predicted proteins | sample RifCSPlowO2_12_FD_107867 | JGI IMG/M metagenome (GOLD analysis project Ga0156219, IMG submission 107867) | Planctomycetes bacterium RIFCSPLOWO2_12_FULL_50_35 | reverse complement strand
ACAACTTCACAAGGTTTTTCGGAGGTCTTCCGGTTCCCACAAAAAATTCTCTTGACAAGGGTGTGGAAATCCGTAGAATGTCTACAAGTTCTGTAGAATTTGTGGTAAGAGTGACTTTAAATGAAACTCTCTAAGAAAACAGACTACGCCCTCAGGGCGCTCCTTTACCTATCTCTAAGACATGAAAGAGGTTCTGTGCAAATTAAGGAAATATCTGCCGAGGAAAAACTGCCCACTAAATTCCTTGAGAGTATTCTCCTTTCTCTCAGGAAGGCAGGGATACTTCACAGTAAGCTAGGTCTGAACGGTGGCTACAGCCTGGCAAGACCGCCCGAGCAGATTACACTTGGTGAGGTAATAAGGGTCTTGGATGGGACACTGGCCCCTATGAGTTGTGTAAGTCGCGTCGAATATGAGAGCTGTCCGGAGGAAATCGGCTGTGCCGTAAGGAGTGTCATGCAAGACGTTAGGAACGCCATTGCCAGGGTCCTGGACGAGACTACCCTGGCAGACCTGTCAAAACGTGTGGTCTTACTGCGTAAATCTCAGGTCAGGGGGGCGGGGGTTTCTTAGAAGGTCCATGAAATTTTGTCAGCAAAGTCTATCAATATTATAGACTTAATAGGTTTATGACGAGACGAGCCCTTGAGGCCAAAGGCCTCTGAGAGGTAATTAATGATAAATAAAGGTGTTATTGCCGAGTTAAGGGATGGGGTTAAAAAAGCGGTGAAGGGTGACCGACCTGCCAAGCCTCCAAAACTGCACTTGAGGGGGATAAGCAAGGCCTTCAGGTCTGTAAACGGTGATACCACCCTGGCCCTTCAGGACATAAACGTTAAGATAAGGGAAGGGGAGTTTGTCTGCATAGTAGGACCTTCGGGGTGCGGTAAGACTACCCTTCTGAATATCGTTGCAGGGTTAGACAGGTCTGGCTGCGGTGAAGTCTTGTGCAATGGCAAGAGGGTTAAAGGCCCTGGAATGGACAGAATAGTTATGTTTCAGGAATCTGTGCTCTTCCCGTGGTTAAATGTGCGCAATAATATTGAGATTGGCCTTAAGAGTAGGGGCCTTTCCAAGGGGGCAAGAAGGCAGAAGGCCCTGGATTTTCTTAAGTTGGTTCACCTCAGCAAGTTCGCAAACGCCCATCCTCACGAACTCTCGGGTGGCATGAAACAGAGGGTGGCTCTGGCCAGGTCCCTTGCCATGGAACCGGAAGTTTTACTTATGGACGAGCCCTTTACAGCCCTAGATGCCCAAACCAGGTGGATACTCCACTACGAACTGCAGAGTATATGGGAAAAGACAGGTAAGACCATCCTGTTTGTGACACATAACCTGAGGGAGGCCGTTTGCCTTGCAGACAGGGTGATTGTCTTATCCAGCAGGCCCGGCCGCATAAAACAGGAGTATCACATAGACCTGCCCAGACCGCGCGACGACAGCAGCGTGGAGGTGGCCGCCCTTGCTACAGAAATTATGGGGATACTTAGAGGTGAGATAGAGAAGGTAATGAAAGAAGAGCTGGATGAGGGATCGTGCAAGGAGTGTGACGTTAAGTGCGTAGGGGCTGCCACCGATGGCCGCAAGTTACCTGCCCCCGTAAGTCCGCATGGAAAGTGAGAGTTTGACGGTGCAGAAGATTACATTACCCAAAAAAGAGCAAGTGGTAGTTCATCCAAGGAAGCCAATCCATTGGAAAGATTACCTTGTGAAGTTTGGGTTTTACGTGGGTGTGGTAGGGATTTGGGAGCTAATCGCTCTGTTTCATGTCTGGCCGCCCTACATCCTCCCATCTCCCGTGTCTGTGGCTCAAACCCTTTACTACGGGTTTGAGGATAAGAGCCTGCTTTTTGGCATCGGAATAAGCATGGAGAGGCTTATTATAGGATATTCCATAGCGATAGTTCTCGGCGTACTCCTGGGTCTTGCCCTTGGAAGGGTGAGATACCTGGAGCAGTCGGTAGGTTCGGCGGTCCTCGGCCTGCAGACCCTTCCAAGTATCACCTGGCTGCCGGCGGCTATTCTCTGGTTTGGACTCAACCAGGCGGCCATAATCTTCGTGGTCTTCATGGGTTCGTTTCTCTCCATAGCCATCTCTACGGAGGCAGGGGTGAAACATATACCCCCTCTCTTTATAAAGAACGCCGGGATACTGGGAATTAAGGGATGGCGTCTTTACTGGGAGGTAATCTTGCCTGCCTCTCTCCCTTCTATAATTACGGGGATGAAGTTGGGGTGGAGCTTCGCATGGAGGTCTTTAATGGCCGGAGAGATGCTCTTCGTGAACCTCGGTCTCGGTTATCTCCTGCAATTGGGAAGAGACCTTAACGATATGAGCCTCATCTTTGCAGTGATGGTTATTATTGTGGCTATCGGAATGATTGTTGACCATCTAATCTTCGGTCTGGTGGAGAAGGCGGTCAAGGGCCGATGGGGGTTATTGGTGGAAGAGCATTAGGGCATAAGTGGTGGGATACTATAACAGATTAATGATAATATGCGGCTTACGAATCCATTAAGACCGATTGTTCTCATAGTTGTTATCCTCTTTTCGAGTCCCTGCGCCCTACTGGCCAAGGAGGAAAAGAGCATAAGGGTTGGGTTTTTCCCCAACTTGACCCATGCCCAACCCCTCGTTGGGCTGGCCCGCGGCAGCTTTCAGGCGCGGTTGGGGGCGGACGTTAAGATAGATACAAAGCTGTTTAACGCCGGTCCGGCACTTATGGAGGCCGTATTTGCCGGCGGCATTGACATCGGTTACATAGGCCCGGGCCCGATGATTAACGGTTTTATAAGGTCTGGTGGAGAAATTGTCAGGATGGTGGCTGGGGCCGCAAGCGGGGGTGCGGTGTTTGTGGTGAGACAGGATGTAAAGGTAGACTCCCCGAAAGACCTGGAGGGTAAGACGCTGGCTTCGCCTCAGCTGGGAAATACCCAGGACATATCCCTCAGAATATACCTCAGGAACAACGGACTAAAGCCCAAAGGAAGCGGGGGGAACGTTGGAGTTATTCCTATACATAATCCGGATATTATGAACCTGTTTCGAGAAAAACAGATAGACGGTGCGTGGGTTCCTGAGCCCTGGGGTGCAAGGCTTGTTCGTGAGACTGGCGGCAGGGTATTTTTGGACGAAAGGGATTTGTGGCAGAATAAGAAGTTTGCGACCGCCAGTATCATCGTGACGACCGGTTTCCTCTTAGAGTACCCGGAGTTGGTGGAGAAATGGCTGCGCGCGCATGTAGAGGTGACCGAATGGATAAACGCCCACCCGGAGGAGGCAAAAGAGATAATAAACGCAGAACTCAAACGCATAACCACCAAGGGGTTGCCCAAAGAGATCCTAAACGAGGCCTTCGGAAGGGTAGAGTTTACCTATGAGCCGCTGGTTGAGAGCATAAATACATTTGCAGACTACGCCTACGAATTGGGGTTCCTGAGGCAGAAGCCCGACTTATCCAATCTCTACCAGTTGGACCTTCTCAACAAGGTGTTGACTGAAGATGGGTTAGGGCCAATTACGGCGGTAACGGAGTGAGGATGCCCTTGGAAACTTCCATCGTATCCGAAGCCGTACTTGTAGCTGCTTCCGATACAGGGTGTGAAAATGTATTGATAAAGATGCAAAAATCGGATAATTTAAATTATTGAGCGTCCGCACAACGCAAGATGTGTATACAATCCAAATTACCTTAGACGCGTTGTTTTGTCGTGCGGACGGCATAGGGGAGGGGAGATGATAGAGATACGGATTCATGGCCGTGGTGGTCAAGGTATTGTAACCTCCGGCGAACTAATCGGTTTTGCGGCATTTAGCGACGGCAAATATTCGCAGGCTATGCCCGCGTTCGGCTCGGAGAGGACCGGGTCGCCTGTGGTTACGTACGTTAGGATAAACGACAAACCCATCCGGGTCAGAACACCGATATATAACCCCGACTACATCATCGTTCAAGACGCAACCCTGCTGGACACCGTACCCGTGCTGGATGGACTGAAGCCGGGCGGCCTTGTGATAGTTAACACGAAGAAGACACCCGGCGAGCTGGGGTTAAACGTGAATTCCCAGGTGAAGACCGTTCCTGCCACGGACCTGGCCATTGAGACCCTGGGCATGCCGATAGTGAACACCACCATCCTGGGCGTATTCGCCGCAGCCAGCGGCCAGATCAGCATCGAAGGAATCCGCAAAGCGATTGAACACAGGTTCCCGAGCGAGCTTGCAAAAAAGAATCTTGCGGCTGCCCAGAAGGGGTTTGATTTCATAAAGGAGAGAATGTAATGAAGATTATCCAGGGCGGGATTCTCACGGCCGGTACCAGCCTGCAGAACCATACGGGTTCGTGGAGAAACTACAGGCCGGTCTATTTACAGAAGACCTGTATAGATTGCAAGATGTGTGCTACGATTTGCCCGGAAGGCTGCGTATTCCGCATATCGGAGAAGAAATTCAACTTTGACCCCAATTACTGCAAGGGGTGTGGTATGTGTGCCGAGGAGTGTCCCGTGGATGACATAGAAATGGTGATTGAGGAGAAATAGAGGTGACAAGAACGTTTACCGAAGGCTCAAGGGCCGTTGCAGAGACGGTGAGGGTCTGCAAGCCGCACGTGATTTCAGCTTACCCGATAACGCCGCAGACACATATCGTTGAAGAACTCTCGACTATGGTCGCCAACGGTCTGCTTAAGGCCGAGTTCGTAAACGTAGAGAGCGAATTTGCCGCGGCATCGGTGGTGCTGGGGGCAAGCGCTACGGGTGCGCGCACATACACCGCTACCACTTCCCAGGGGATGCTGCTGATGACTGAGGTGCTCTTCAACATATCCGGGATGAGACTTCCGGTCGTGCTTACCTGTGCCAACAGGGCTATATCATCTCCGATAAATATATGGAACGACCAGCAGGATTCTATTTCCGTTAGAGATGCGGGTTGGATACAGCTCTACGCCGAGGATATACAGGAGGCCAGCGACCTCCACCTCCAGGCCTTCAAGATAGCGGAAAATCCGGACGTCTTACTGCCCGTCATGGTGTGCATGGACGGCTTTATACTCACACATGCCTGTGAACCCGTAGAACTGATATCCCAGGAAGAGGCAGATGCATTTCTCCCGCCCTTTAGGCCCAAATACTATCTGACGCCGAAGGACCCCCTTACGTACGGTGCAATGGTGGGGCCGGATTCCTACATGGAGGTGCGTTATCAACTGGAGAGGGCCATTACCGACTCTGCACCGGTGATAGAAGACGTCGCCAATGAATTTAAGAAAAAGATTGGAAGGTTTCAGGGGGCCCTTATAGACACGTATATGACGAAGGATGCGGAGATAATACTGGTGGCGATGGGATCAATTATCAGCACGATAAAAGAGGCCGTAGACAATCTCAGAAAAGAGGGACAGAAGGTCGGGGTGCTCAAGGTGCGGTCGTTCCGTCCATTTCCGAAGGAAGAGGTATGCACCGCCTTGGAAGGCGCCAGAGACGTCTTGGTGATGGACAGGGCCTTTTCACCCGGCTACGGGGGAGTATTGACGACTGAGATAAAGGCCGCCTTCTGCGGCAGGAAATCCGTGCCGCGGGTAAAGGGGCACATAATAGGGCTCGGCGGCAGGGATATAAACGTGGATTCCATATTGAATGTTATAAAGGACAGGGCAGTGGTCAGCAAAGAAGACAAGTTTGTTGACCTTAAAGAGGCCCTGATAGGAGGATAGATTTATGGATAAGCACCTGTTACTGGCGGGACATACCGCATGCTCCGGCTGTGGAGAGGCTATGGGTGCCAGGCTGGTGCTGGATGCGGCCGGCCCTGACATAATCACCACGGACGCAACCGGTTGCCTTGAGGTATTTACTACGCGCTGGCCGCAGTCGGCCTGGGGCGTGCCGTTTATACATTCCCTGTTTGAGAATTCCGCTGCCGTCGCATCGGGCATAGAGGCCGCTCTGAAGGCCCTTGGCAGGGAAGGCGAGGCGAAGGTAATCGCCCAGGGCGGAGACGGCGGTACGGCCGACATAGGGCTTCAGTGCCTGAGCGGCATGCTCGAACGGGGCCACGACGTACTGTATGTCTGCTACGATAATGAGGCGTATATGAACACCGGCGTGCAGAGGAGCGGTCTCACACCGTTCGACTGCGATACCCGCACCAGCCCGTCAGGAAAGGCATCCTGGGGGAACCCGCTGCGCAAGAAGGACATGCCTGCCATAGCCGCCGCACACGGCGCGCCGTACGTTGCAACGGCCTCGATTGCATTTCCTAAGGATGTGGAAAGGAAGGTCAAAAAAGCCCTGAGCATAAAGGGTCCCAAGTATCTCCAGATACACGTGCCGTGCCCTCCCGGATGGAAGAGCGAACCGGCAATGACCGTTAAGGTGGCGAAACTTGCAGTTGAGACCGGGCTGTATCCCATTTTCGAGATGGAAAACGGCGTGGTGACAAAGGTCAGGAGGATAAAGAAAAAACCTGTCTCAGAATATCTTAAGATACAGGGCCGCTTTAGACATCTCTTCAAGAAATCCGGCGGAGAGGAAGAGATAAAGAAGGTTCAACGGATTGCCGACGAGAACATAGAAAAATACGGACTGCTGGACGAAAAAGAAGTTGCGGCCACCAGCGCCTGAGCGGCATATAATTTTGTAGGGGCAATTCATGAATTGCCCCTACCCTGCATTTCAATCCTCATTCTAGTCCTATACCTGTAGGGGCGGGGTAACCCCGCCCCTACGAAACAATTTCAATCCTTGTTTCAGTGGAATTAGGTCCTAGAGATATGTAGGGGCACGTTGCAACGTGCCCCTACTTCTTTCCCATTGAACTAACGCAATTCAAAGGGCTTACGAGATGTGGCGTGGGAGCTTGCTCCCACGTTAATCGTGCGAGATAAACTCGCACGCTACACTGCTCAAGTTTTATGGCGTCTGGTCTCCGCACCAGACGCTTTTTTATTCGTCCGATACAGAAATCGGATGCACGATTCTACTACAGGTGCAATTGTGGGTGCGTCTGAATGCACCTTCTGAGCTGTAGGGGCGGGGTAACCCCGCCCCTACTTCGTTGTCTACCATTTAGCGTACAAGATGTAGCGTGCGACCTTGCGTCGCACGTTGGATTAGGTCTTAGACACTGTAGGGGCGTTCAATTGAACGCCCCTACTTACTTCCCCGCAGACTTTCCGCAATTTTCCTGGCGCGTATCATCCTTTCCGTGGAGGGGGGATGGCTGTTAAAGATGTTGGCCTGCTGGCTCTGAGGAAGTTCCAGGGCAAACCGCTCCCAGACCTCTATTCCGGCTGAGGCGTCAAAGCCCGCCTTATGCGCATAAATGATGCCAAAATAGTCCGCCTCCCTCTCCATGTCACGGCTGTATTTTTGTGCGAATACATTCCCGCCGATTTCTACGACCTTGCCGCTGCCCGGAGAAAGGCTTTCGGCTATTGCAGAACCGATTGCCACCGGGAGGTTGGACATGATGCTTTTTGTTACGTGGTCTTTCTGCAGGTGGGCTATTTCGTGTCCGACTACTGCCGCAAGTTCGTCCTCAGACCCGACGAAGTTCATCATGCCGGTGGTGACCATTATATTTCCAAAAGTAGCGCCGGCATTAACGTCCTTGCTTTCCTGGACGGAAAACTTAATCTCCATCGGCTTCTCCGCCTGCCTGAGAAGCCTTGAACCTACGTCATTTACTACGGCCTGCTGTTCAGCGGCGCTTTTCCCGGCAAAGGGCGCTTGACGTTTTTTTGCATCATACTGCTGTTTCTTTACCTCGAGTCTCTGGGTCTCTTGCTGAATCTCGCCTCTGGTTACCTGTGGCCCTGTTTGGGTCTCCACGCAGCCAATGGGAGATACCAGGAGTGCGATGGCGGCAATTATCGGGAGGATCGGTGCGAAGGTCTTTCTGGTTAAAGTCATTTAATAGTTCTTTTGCCGTTATTGAGGTTTATGTTGTGCATTTCCGCAGGATTGAATCGCAGTAATATCCTGTCGGACTGAGAAGTTCGTTAAGATTAGGATAGGTGCTTTCAACTCCATTTTCAAGTGTTTCATTTTTAAATTTGTATATAATGAAAGACCTCTGAGAGAGCCTATGCGTTTACTTAATGTGCCCCCTCAAGGGGGAGGGGAAACTGGGTTTGAACCTTGTAAAAACACTTTTTCAGAGTAGTAGAGGCGGAGTAAAACCCCGCCCCTACACTTCTTGGGTTTAATATAGGCATAGACATATGGCAAGACACAAATTTCTGGTAGCGGGGGAGTGGCGGGACTCTAAAGAGACCCTTGAGGTGAGAAGCCCCTATGACGGCAGACTGGTTGGGACGACCTTCAGGCCGACCGAGGGCGATGTGGAAGACGCCGTAAACGCCGCCGTTAATGCGGCGGGGGAGATCGGTTCGCTTCCTACCTATAAGCGTTCCGAGATTCTCCGTAATATCCAGAACGGCATCGTCCGGCGCAGGGAGGAATTTGCCGAGACTATAACCCTGGAGGCCGGTAAGCCGATCAAGGACTCCAGAAGAGAGGTTGAACGGGCCGCACACCTGATGGGACTGGCGGCAGAGGAGGTCAAGCGCACGGGCGGTGAACTGTTCCCGCTCGACCTGCTGGAGTCGGCAAAGGGGTATGTCGCATTGACGGGACGCTTCCCCCTCGGCCCCATACTGGGAATAACGCCCTTTAACTTTCCCATAAACCTTGTCTGCCACAAGCTCGCCCCGGCCATCGCAGGCGGGAATGCAATTATCATTAAACCGACCTCTGCCACGCCGTTAACTGCGTTGCTGTTAGCAGGGGTGGTTAGGGAGGCGGGACTGCCTGCGGGGGCGCTGAGCGTACTGCCGTGTGACACTGCCGTGGCTGAAAAGATGGTAAAGGACGACAGGCTCAAGATGCTTACCTTTACCGGCAGTGCGCAGGTTGGATGGCGGCTTAAGGCCATGGCCGGCAAAAAGAAGGTGGTGCTTGAGCTTGGCGGAAACGCCGGGGCAATAGTTGACAAGGACGCCGACCTGGAACTTGCAGCCCGGCGCTCGGCATACGGGGCGTTTGTCTACAGCGGGCAGACCTGCATATCCTTACAGAGATTGTTCGTGCACGAGGAGGTGTACCGGCCGTTCCTGGACCTGTTTATTGGTCATGTAAAGGGCTTGAAGGCGGGTAATCCAATGGATGAGGATACGTCTATAGGGCCGCTTATTACCCCCGACGCCGCAAAGAGGGTGGAAGAATGGTTAAAGGAGTCAGTGTCCCAGGGAGCAAGGGTCTTACTGGGCGGCAAGTTGCTTGGAAATAACATTATCGAGCCTGCCGTGGTGGTAGACACGCGTCCCGACATGAAGATAAACTGCGAGGAGGCCTTCGGGCCGCTTGTTACGGTTGCCAAATTCTCGTCGTTTGAGCGTGCAGTCGAAGAGGTTAACCAATCCCGCTACGGCCTTCAGGCGGGTGTGTTTACGAATGACGTCAACAAGATTTTTATGGCTTACAGGTCACTTGAGGTCGGTGGAGTTATTGTTAATGACGTTCCCACCTTCAGGGCGGACCATATGCCGTACGGTGGTGTAAAGGATTCTGGGATGGGCCGGGAGGGAATAAGATACGCTATAGAGGAAATGACCGAGCCGAAGGTATTAGTGCTTAACCTACGCTAGTTCCTGTTCATACTTTGAGAAGGGGTGCGGCAGCAATTCGATAACGAAATTTACCTGCGCTGATAGCAAAAATGTATCCCGTCAATTTTGTCCTGTCTAAGCATTACCATCTTGGTCTGTTATGCTAAATATCCCCAAGAAAATTTGCCTTAAAGCGATTATGTGGTAAACTTATTTATAAGTAGCCACTCACTTGCTGGGAAAATGCCTGTTTGAACTTGGCAGTTAGCTTAAGACACGGTTTCACCAAGGGTTATATTCTATACATCACCGCTTGCGGCAGGAGGTATAACACATGCTGTCTGTGGCAGACATCCTCGAGGCCGTTATCGAAAAAGAGAAGGGGTCTGCAAGAGTATATGAGACGGCGATAGATAAGGTGAGAGACCCCGCCTCCCGTACAATGCTGGAGCAGATAGTGGGTGATGAGCGGGCATATCTGAAGATGTTGGAAGAACTGAAAACTACCGGATTAGTGAACTTTTGCCCGTTGAAGGTCGAAGACCCGAAGATTCCTGAACCCGTTGAGTTTAGGGACATTACGGAGTCTTCCATGGTCGGTGACGTACTTACCTTTTCGGCGCAGAGGGAGCGTCTGGCAGCTTATGCCTATAGTGCCGTTGCCTGTGATGTGTCTGACCCTGTGGTCAGGAGGCTCTTCGAGTTTCTCAGCCAGGAGAAGCTGAAACACAGGCACCATATTGAGGACCTGTACAACGAGTTGGTTTATACGGAGGATTGACCATAAAGGGGATTGTCTCCATGCGGGTGTATCAAGGCCCGTTCCGGTACGCTAAGAAACATACCGTACCAGGATATAATTTTACCGGCGGTAACGGTCTTTTTTAGAACCGGCAGTGTCCCCCAATAATTCACAGCTTACCAAGGCCATTATCTTAACGAAATCTACCAACGGCTGTATATCTATGGACTCATTTGCCACGTGGGCCTGATTTTCGTCACCCGGCCCGAAGCCTACCGCCGTTATGCCCTTGTCCAGCAGTTGTTTCGTAACGGTGGTGCCGGACAGTCCTATAAGCCCTGGCCTTATACCAAGCACGCTTTCTGTATGCCTCTGGATAGGCTCGATCAAGGGGTTATCGTGGGCGACGTGGGAGGGCGGCAGGTCGGAACCCACTTCAAGCTCGAAGCGTGCCTGTGGGGTTGCCTTCTCCACTTTTTTAATAAGTTCCTGGATGCGTTCTGCTATCTCGTCCTTCGTCTCGCCCGGTAGGTATCTGATGTCCAGGCCCACCCGGCACTTCCCCGGCACGATGTTTCTGGCGGCACCGCCCTGAATGGTGCCCAGATTTAGTGTGGGCGGTGAGAATAGTGGATGAGAGATACGTTTGAACGGCAGAGACCTTATTTCGTTGAGCAGTTCTACCATATTCCATATGGCGTTGACGCCCTGTTCCGGCCGTGAGCCGTGGGCCTGCCTGCCGTGAGAGGTAATCTCTATAAATAGCGCCCCCTTTTCACCCACGTCTATATTTTTCATGCCGTAGGAGATATCGGGGACTACGGCAAAGTCTGCGCTGAGGCCGCATTCGTCAAGAAGATATTCAAGTCCCAGCCTGGAGCCCCTCTCTTCGTCAGCGGCGCCTACAAGTATGAACTCTCCTTTTAGGGAGCTTTCTCTTTCTTTAAGATATTTTGCCAAAATCATGCAGGAGGCCATCTGGCCCTTATTGTCCGAGGCCCCGCGGCCAATTACTTTTCCGTTGGCTACGGTTGCCTTAAAGGGGTCTTGGTCCCATCCGTCGCCGGCGGGGACCACGTCCAAGTGACACGCCACCAGGAGCGAAGGTCTTCCCGTCCCAATCCTGGCGACGATGTTTGTTCTTTCGTGCTCTTTCTCGAAGGACTCGTATCGTATGTCCAGACTATCCAAGTACTTTTCTACTACATTGGCGGCCAGGCGTTCTCTTCCGGGCGGGTTTTCCGTATCTGCGGCTATTAAATCGCAGGCTAGTTGGATGAGTTCTTCGCGGTTGGCCTCGACAAACGCATCAATATCCTTCCGCATAGTCCTCTTTCACCAGATTGTTTTGCCCATTTTCCACTGACAGTATCTCCGGTGGGATCAGGTTTTTTGTCCTTATGTTCCTGTCATGCAGGGCTGCCAGGCCCAGGCTTGTCAGAAAGAAAAGGAGCCCTGTAAGCCCCATCCTTGCGTTGATTGCATCGGGAAGGATAAACTCTATTTTTGTAGCCACAACGCAGCCGATGATGAATGAAACTGTGGGCAGGAGGAAAAGCAGAGAGATTCCTTTGTAAACGGAGGGTGAATCTATTTTAAGGGAGACCTTGTCTCCGGCCTTAAGTCCCGTTACAGACTCTACGTTTAAGAGCCTCGCCATGTCTCCAGCCGAGACACAGACACCACATTTGGCGCATTCTTCTGATGAGATATTACTTATTTCTACAACGGCCCTGCCATTGGCAACGGACCTTACGACACCTTCTTCAATCTTCATCTATATCAATGTTAATTAGACCTTCTTGTGAACTACTTTTTGATGCTTTAAGCAGGCAGTATAATTAGATGAGTCAAAAGACTTTTTATAAAAGACCGGGGGCTTAAGCCGTCATTGTGGCGCTGCCGACCTTTTCTCTCATCAATTTACCTACCTTGAAGACCACGACGTTCTTGGCCGGGACGAATGCCTCGGCTCCTGTCCGTGGGTTCCGCGCCTTTCTGGCCGCGCGCTGACGTATCTCAAATACTCCGAAGTCCCTCAGCTCGATACGATGTCCCTGGGAAAGCTCAGTTATTACCTCGTCAAGAAACAGCTGTACCGTCTCCTTAACGGTGGTATGGGTGTTGTTTGTTTTCTTCGCTATCTTCTCACAAATATCTCTTTTTGTAACAGTCTGCATAAGTTCTCTCTCCCCCTCCGTTTTACGGCGCTCGTGTAATACGGTAACAGGTAGCCTAAGATTATGGTATTCAATAACTAATGATGAAAAATATTATCAGCTGTGCCAGGGCATGTCAACTCTTTTTTCTTTAACTTATGGTGATCTGTTCTTGACAAGAAGCTTATTTTACAATATACATCGGCGGTGCTTGAAGGGTTCTGCAAATATATTTTTTGGAGGATTCACCTTGAAGGTAAGGATACGAAGGAGTGCATTAAAGAAGAAAAGGGTGTGCGGTTTTAGGGCCAGGATGAGTACCAGGGGAGGAAGGGCGGTAATCAGGAGAAGGAGGGCTAGGGGGCGGAAGATTTAGAGAGAGAAAAGGCAGCATCGTGGAGGATGCTGCCCATCCTACGGATTTGGGGAATATTTCCCCTGTTATTCCTCGATTGTTATAGCCTCTACAGGACATTCCTCTGCGGCCTGCCTACAGGTTTCAGTGGCTGTCTTCGGAACAGGGTTGGTCTTGGCTACGGCCTTGTCATCTTCCATCTCGAAGACTTCCGGACACGTAGTTACGCACAGTTCACAGCCGGTACATACGTCTGGGTCTACCCTTGCACGCATCTGTATCCTCCTTTTAGCCTATCAAACATATCCAAAAACGCCCGCCAAATCTACTATATGCTGGGGAATAAGTCAATCTAAAATCCAGTTTGTTTTGTGGAGTGAGGCTGCCTGAAAAATACGGGGCAAATATCACCCCTAACCTCTTGCAAAAGTTAGTATTTCTTAAACAAAATTGAATTTTCAATACTTTGGGGTTATCTTATGCCATCGGCGGCAATAGTTTATCGCCGGCGGAACCCTGAATATCTTTAATTAATAGAGAGCTCTGGAAAAGTAGTCTAATCATCTAATGTAAGGGTAGCCGCAGGCTTTAGCCTGCGTTATACGCACCCATAAAAGGTGCGGCTACATTTACACCTTCAATTTTGTACTTTTTCAGAGGTCTCATTTTGTAGGCGAAATGAATTTTATCTTGAAAAACCGGTCGAGGGGATTTGAAAAGAGATTTGCGGAAACCATTCTGAGGCTGAAGGCGTACGGCCCCACCTTTATGGTGATGGCTGCTGTGCTTACGGGTGTAATCGCCGGTTTAGCCATAGTTGGTTTTAGGTGGCTTATAGTCCTGTCTAACGACTACTTGTTCTTGGATATAGGCGACAGCTTTCCCCGTGACGGTGCGCACAACGTCAGCGACTTCCTTGGAGGATTTACCGCCTCAACCCTGCTGGTGCTGCTGATACCCGGCGTGGGCATTGCCCTGGCCGCTTTTATTGCCAACAGGTATGCCGTAGAGGCCAAGGGTCACGGTGTGCCTGAAGTCATGTCTGCAATGGCGCGCAAGGCGGGCATAATGCGTCCCCGTGTGGCCCTTGTGAAGACGGTTGTTTCCGCCATATGCATAGGCTCGGGCGGGTCTGTGGGGCAGGTAGGCCCCAGTGTACAAGTTGGCTCTGTCCTTGGGTCCGCTGTGGGTCAGACACTAAAGCTGTCGGAAAACGGCATGAAGACCCTGGTGGCCTGCGGGGCCGCTGCGGGGCTTGCAGCTATCTTCAATGCGCCCATAACCGGAACTATCTTTGCCTCAGAGGTTATACTGGGGAATTTGGGGTTAAATAATATCACACCGGTGCTGATATCCTCGGTCGCCGGCTCGGCAATGGCTAGGATTTTTCTGGGGGATGAGCCAGCCTTTTTTGTCCCCGCCTTTGCACTGGAAAGTTCGTGGGAGCTGGTCTTGTACTGTATATTAGGGGTGTGTGCCGGGGTACTGGCTACCGGTTTTACCAAGACCTTTTACACCATGGAAGATGTCTTTGGGTCAATACACGCCCATTACATAACAAAGGCCATTATCGGCGGGGCTATTGTCGGCGTAGTGGGTCTATTCCTTCCACAGCTTTTTGGGCTCGGTTTTGGGACAATAGACAAGCTGCTTTATAATCCGAATTCTTTCAGTATACCTTTAGCCATAGCCTTGTGTCTCGGGAAGATTGTCCTGACGTCCGTGACCCTGGCGGCGGGAGGATCGGGAGGCGTGTATGGGCCGTCTCTATTCGCAGGTGCCTCGATGGGTTGTGCCTTTGGGCTGGTGTTCAACCATATTGCCCCGTTTGAAGTAGCGTCGGCAGAGGCATACGGCGTTGCGGGTATGTCGGGGTTTCTGGCGGGTGCGACCCATGCCCCCATTCAGGCCATATTTATTGTGTTTGAGCTGACGGGCGACTATCATGAGGTCGTACCCGTAATGCTTGCCAGCGTGTTAAGCGCCATGACGGCCAAGAGGCTCTTAAGGTATTCTATTTACACGCTTAAGAATAAACGCCGCGGGGAACGTATAGAGATAGGGCAAGACCTTTCGCTTCTGGAAAAGGTGCGTGTTGCAGACGTTATGGAGAGGGACTTTCCCCACGTCACCAGGGACACATCATTTGTCAAAGTACTGCAAACCTTATACAAGAGTAAGATGGACATGGTTCCGGTGCTGGATGAAAACGGCAATTTCTACGGCATCGTAGGTTTCCATCAGGTTCGTACAGTAATCCACAGCGAGGGTCCTCAGGACCTTATTGTCGCCAATGACGTGGCGCTTCGGGCCCCGCTTACGGTAACGCCGAGCGCCAACCTTGCGGACGTGTTTACCGAGCTTGGCATGCTGGACATAAATAGTCTGCCTGTGGTAAGCGATGAAGACCCGAAGAAACTTGTAGGTGTTATTACCAGGGGCAGTATTGTTTCAAGGTACAGAAAGGAAGTCATCCTGGAAAGTGAGGTAGAACGTAGTTACTCGTTCTTTCCGACGGCAAAAACGTCTTCCAATAAGTCGTAGGGGCGTATCGTAATACGCCCCTACGGCACGACATTGACTGTGTCAATGGGCATTTAAGACACACCCCTTTCTCCCCTCTTAAAAGAGGGGACGGGGGTGTGTCTCCCAGCAATCCGCCTTAGGCGGACTGTTCCTACATAACGATTATTTTTGTAGGGGCGCCCCTACGGCTCAAGTACCCGGTCTGCGTCAAAACCCCGCCTCTCAAGATGTGGCGATGCTGTCCAGTCTCACGCCTGCTACCCTTATCTCCGGGGCAATCACCGCCTCTTCGGCCGCCCAAACCAACGTGGCCTTCTTTTCTTTGGTAACGGAATGGACGTTATTTATGATGTGGTTTATGTTGCTGTTTATTCTGACGGTATTTGGTTTAAGGGGTGTTGATATCTCCCCATCCCTTATCAGGAAAGAGTCTGCTATAACGGTGCTGGTAAAGTCCCCCGCCGCCATTCCGTTTATGGGATACGTGTACCATATTCTACCTATGTAGACGCCCTCTTTTATGCCTGAGAGTAGTTTCTCTTTGGGGACCTCTTCTCTTCCCTCTACCACTATGTTTGTAGGTGATATTGACGCTTGTACGTTATGGTCCCTCCCCAAGGCATGCAGTCTGAAGCCGTTCCTTGGTTCAAACGTGGCGACAGGGTTTGAGAGTTTTTGGCCGAGGTAGTGATTAGACAGGAATCCCACAAGCAGTCCGTTAGATACCAGGTCAGTTCTGCCCGTGGGCAGCCCCTCACAGGTAATCCTTTTACTGGCAATCTGCCCCGGGAGGGCCCCATGGTCATATATGGACAGATTTGACGAACAAACCTTCTTGCCCAGCTTCCCAAGGAAAGGGGTATTTGATGCGTTTAGAAATGAAAGGCTGAGAGACGGCGCTATTATGTGGGAAATCAAATCCGTTACAGGTTGTCTGCTAAATATTACCTCGTATACACCCGGGGGTATCCTCTTTCCACCTATAGTACGCATTGCACTCTCCGCCGCCTCCCGCCCTGCCGCCTCAGGGTCGAATCCCTGCAGGTGGGTGCTGGTACTCCAGCCAGTGCCCTTAACGCTTTCGTTTTCCACCATGGTGGTTATGGTGGCCGTTAAAATGGTGGATTCATCAAATTCGTCTATCCCCATGGTACTCTTTATGGCCACTTTCTCCTTTAATACGCATACGTCCCCGCCGACTATGATGGACTTGGAGATGCCTTTTTCTTTGAAGGCCGTCAGTGCGCCGCGGAGCGCCTTCCATCCCAGGTCCACTATGTCCGTGTCTTTTGCTTCCATGGCCGCAGGGTCATGATAGTTCGACAGTGTAGGTGTTCCTGCGGGAGACGGTAAGGAGCGGAAATCCGGGTCGAAAAACCTGTAACGCCGCGCCTTCCTGAGGGCCTCCCTGACGGCCCGTGGGCCGAGGTTATTGGATTCGCTCCCGAAGCCAATCGTCACCTTGCCTTTATCCTTGAAGACCGCTTGCACACCCACACCAAAGGACTGGGTGGACTTCGGTTCCTGCACGCCCATTGAAGGTATATCGGAGGTGTAGTTGAGCCGCATGGTCACAAGCTCGTTCCATGATGCAAAGACCTCAAGCTCAACCCCATCCTTTTTTGTTGCCTCAAGTCCCTTGCCGACACAGTTCCGTAGTTCGTCTATGCCAATCATTTATACTCTCCGGTCAGCCTGGCCTTACTCCTGATGGTAGGGCCGCCGTTGCCCACCTTCATAACCTGCATGGGTTGCCCCTTGCCGCAGTTTGGTATCGGGAAGAGCTTAAAGTCGTTTCCCACGGCGGCAATGTTCATAAAAAAGTCTCTGGAATCTGCGCTTATCCCGCCGCCCCTGTACAGCTTTACCAGCTTGCCGTCTTTTATCCTGTAGACTTTTTGGGCGGATATCCTGAAATTCTCCCTGGATTCGCTGATGGAGGGTATGCGATTGTTGACCACGTAGTAGCCGTCCTTCACCTCTGCAATGATATCCTCCGGGTTTCTATCCCCTGCGGCAATCACGGTGTTTGTCATCCTTACCAGCGGCATGTACTGACACTCGGTTGCACGCATGGAGCCGTTAGGCTCCATACCCATTATGTTTGCGCTCTCCCTGCCGTTCATAAAACCTTTAAATATACCTTTATCAATGAGTATCACCCTCTTGGCAGGCACGCCTTCGGAGTCGTATTTATAGTATCCGTAGCCTTCCATGCCGGGGTCAGAGAATGCGGTCAGGAGTTCCGAACCAATCCGCTTACCAAGCTCGTTGTCCGTAAGACCCCTCAGTAGCCACGACCTGCCCGCATAGGAGGTCTCCATCTTCAGCGCCCTGTCGGCCTCTGTTGGATGCCCGATAATCTCGTGTACCAGCAAGGCGTTAAAGTTCGGGTCCGTTACAACCACTACCGGCTCATCCGTTGAGGGCAGGAAATCTGCACCGGTAAGCTCAACGGTATCCCTGGTGCGCTCAAGTGCGAAGTCCAAAGCGCTCTTGCCGTACACGTTCTTTCCTCTGGTTATTTCCCATCCCCTCTGCTCACCAAGATGGTCTATAAAGGTCTCCGGGATTGTGTTCCCTTTCTGAGCCACTACATATAAGTGTGCATAGGTGAGGGCGGTGGACTGGTCTATCTTGGCCCCTTCTGTACTCTGAAATAATTCCCTTGAAATGCCAGTTCCCAAGCTAATCATGGCAAACTTGACACAGGGAGAGACGGCCCGCATCTCCTTCGTTATCTTTACGGCAAGCGCAAGCACCTCCTTTAAGGGGACGCCGCGGGGGTCTTCTTCGTAGACGGCCGGTATGACGTCCTGACGGACCTCAATCGGGGCAAGCCGCACCGGGGAGAGAGACGGCGCCAGCTCTTTCATCGCCGCCTTATTCCTTGAATTAGCCAGGGCACGTTGATGGGCCTTGTTTATGCCCATGCGGAACGTCTTACTGAGTCTCCTCAGGTCAGCTTTTCCCAGTGGCTGGCCGTAATAACCCCACGCCGGCATGTCACCGGCCACCAACCTTACGCCGAAGGATATCTTTACTTCTTCCTCCATACCCTTAGGGGTGCCGTTTTCAGAACTGGCCGACTTGCACTCCGCCAGGCCCAGCCGTATGTCTGCATACTTGCATCCACTGAGAGTGTTTGCGTAATCTATGGACTCCTTGACCGTTTCCCCTGCCTCATCCAGGGTCTCTATGCCCAATGCGCTTTTATGTCTTTTATTCATACTAGTAGATTAGACGGAAAATTCATAAACCCTGCATAATTGTCATCCTGAGGTATGTGTTATTGTAGACAACGAAGTTTACTTCGTTGACAGCGACAAAGTCAACTATCGTATCAAAGATTTCTTGTTATTATCGGGCAGAGACCTCTGAAAAAGTTTGCACTACTGTCATTCTGAGGGAATGAAACGACCGAAGAATCTCGTATTTTGGAGATTCTTCGCTTCGCTCAGAATGACAACATACTCTTGGGAGACTCTTTCAGAACTTTCAGGCAAAAAGATTACTATCCAGCATAAAACAGGTTCTTTGTTTATATATATATATGTAGGGACAGAGCTTGCCCCTGTCCTTGCGGCTAAGATTACTGTCTCAACCCAAGACAGAGCGGACGATTTCTACATCTCCCAGATTATCGGTGCCCAGCCCCAGCCCGGCGGCGGTGCGTATGTACCCGGCATGTGTACGCACGGAGTGGAGACCCGTTTCACGCCGTTTTGTATCTACTATATCCAACCCATAACTGTCAAGCGCAACCGGGTCCAGGCTGCCGAGCAGTTGATGGTTTGCCCACTGCGGTCTGCCGCTGGGACCGCCCTCATAACAGCCCAGCAGGGCATCGCACACGGAGAGTCTCACCTTGTCTCTGATCAGAGAATTATTGTAAAGCTCGGCAATCTGTGGGTTGGCACGGTTCTTATGCATCCTTTTTACGTCTAGTACCGCAAATTTATCCCAAAGGGGTATGGCCCCGTAGAAATTCTTGAGACTTCCGGTAAACCCGGAGATACCGTGGTCCTTCAACACCGACAGATTAATTATATGGTCGCACATCTGTGAGACAATCCTTGTTACGGGAAAGTCTCTGTCTACGGAAGGCACCTTCAGTCGGTTGTCCTCATCGTACCCCACCCCCCTTGAGGTGACGGCCAGACACCTTATCCCATTGCCGGTAGTGTTTATCTTGTAACCGCACCTGACAAGTCCCTCTATTATGTTGCCCTCGCTCCTGTCCCATATAATTATGTTGTTATCCCTTACCCCGGATTTTACCAGGCTTTCCGCTATGGCAAGCGCTACCTCAGGGTGGCTGGGTAGTCTTGGGTTAATGCAGTTGACCTTTATGGAGATGCGGCTTGACGGGCCTAGTGCGGGTATAATCTTGTTCCAACTCTCTTCTATAGACGCGCTTTCGGTTAAGCTGAGGAGCAGACGTTCTACCATGACGTCCACCCTTTCCCTGTTTATTCTCCAGGAGTCGTTATACACGGAGCCCGGATCTGTTATTAACGCCACCCTGCTCGTTTTGACTCTGAGAGAGCCGGTTGACGGGGTATCGCCTTCTATCGCATCCAGGGGAGATATTAACCCTGGCGGTGTTACCAATAATGAAGCGCCGGCAGCTACTGCGCCCTTTACGAACCGTCTCCTGCTGATCTTTTCGTCCATGCCTCTTGTCACTTTTCTGAAGACCTCTGCAAACCCCTGTGTTTTTGTCTACCACGCTCTAATAATAATGTAAGGGTTACGACATTGCACCCCCATATTTTAGACCTGATGGGCAAAAATACAAGGTATTGTAGAGGGCTCGATTTTATCTCCATAGGAGACTTCTGAAAAGCCTTCTAATACCATTGTTGTCATTCTGAGCGAAGCGAAGAACCTGTTTTGTAGCGTGCCAGCTTGTCTGTCCGCCTAAGGCGGATTAAACGTGCGAGGTAAACTCGCACGCTACATCAGAGATTTCCCTCGGGGGGAGGGGCAGGGTGGGGATGATTGCCAGCACAGGCGTATTTGCTTAAGATGGATGGACTTAGGAGGTTGGGGTGACACCTTCTCCCTAACCCTTTCTGTAGAGGGGGGAGATTGGGGCAATATATAACACTTTCTCAGAGGTCTTTAGGTTTCCGTAAACAAAAACCTCAAAAAAAATTTAAATATTTTTATTGACACAGGCTGTATTTGGTGTAAACTCCCTGCAACATCACTAAGGCGAAGCACTCCATGACGGCAGGAATAAATGACGACAACGGCAGAGATATAATGCCCAAATAAAGGTTGAGAGGGAGAGATTTGATGTTTCAGCGAAAGGAGGGCAGTATGCGTTTTGGGAGCTTGTTAATTGCCTGTATGCTAGCTTGTACCGTATTTTTATTTAAGCCCCCGCAGGTTAACGCAGACCAGCTTACCGACACCGAGGTTGGTCAGTTTCGTGCGTTGCTAGAGGAACAAAAGCTTGCGAAAGAGGCTCCGGCAGGGGCCCTTAGCGACGAAGAGGCCGGTGCGGTTCGCGGTTTCCTCGACCAGTTCAAGGGTATAACCTTTGGCGGCTTTGTGGAAAACTTTTACCAGTATGAAAGTGTCGACACGCCCGCGGGCGATAACAATGCCATCAGCCCGAAGGTGTTTGACAGACAGACACAGTCTTTTACGGTAAACAACATCGAGCTGTGGCTCTACAAAGAGGTGCCGAACCCCGGCGACATCGGATTCAAGATAACCCTGAACTGGGGTGACCAGGCCAGGCGTCTGACGTTCGTTGGGCCTGTCTATGATGACGCGCATAATCAGCCTATCGGCGGGGTAGCGCCCATAGCCGGACAGACCGGTGGTAGGCAGGCGACCTTTTCCGAGGCTTATGTCCTGTGGAATATTCCTATAGGAAAGGGTATTACCGCTAAGTTCGGTAAGTTTGCCACATGGGTAGGCTATGAGGTGTGGGAGTCGGGATGGAACCCCAACTTCTCGCGTTCCTATCTCTATGGCTGGGGTATTCCCTTCACCAACACGGGTCTCGGCCTGAATTATCCGGTGACGGACAGGTTTACTGTTGACTACTACCTTACGAACACCTCTGATACGTTCGTCAACAATAACCAAAGCTATACCCACGGTACGCAGTTGAACTACGCCGTGCCTGATTTCCTTATCTTCAAGGACATGAACCTCCACTTCGACGGTCTGTGGGGACCTGAGAACCCGCGCACCAGCACTTCAAATGGAGAGAGTAAGTGGACCTCCAGGTACGACGCCAGCATAGCGTTCTCACCGATGGAGAAGTGGACCCTTGTCACCAACGGAAACTACAGCCACAACGCCAGTGGATATTTGCAGCCGAGCGGTCGCACTTTATCTAGCGGCCAGACATGGGGCGTGGCGCAGTACATCATCTACCAGCACAGCGAGAGGATAGGCGCAGCCGTTAGAGGCGAGTACTTCTGGAATGAGGATAACATGGCGGCTATGATCTTCCGTCCACCTGGTTTTGAAGGTTCTCTTGACGGAGCTACTGGTAGTGCTATTCCAGGTTCGCTTGCGGAGATTACCGCCACTCTGAATGTGAGGGTGAAGGAGAAGCTTCTCCTCAGACCTGAGTTCCGTTACGACATAATTGTTGATACGCCTAACGCAACTTCCCAGCAATGGGGTAAATACGGCGAGAAAGAGAATACGACTTTCTCGTTCTCAACGGTCTATGAGTTCTAGGTTGTATTTTGTTTGCAGTTAGTTACGGCCTCCTTGTGGCTGCTGGGCCTTTTCGTGGTCCAGCAGCCACAGTTTTTAAAAAACGCAGCTGTGTCAAAGCAAGGGTGCCGCAGGGCTTAAGCCCTGCGGGCTGTCCGCCAGTACAGGGACGAGCCCTGTCCCTACAAAAGATTTTTTGTAGGGACGGCCTTTATGATTATCCGTTTGGGTAGAGAAGCGGTAGACAACGAGGTAACACTTTGTTGAAGAAATCAACGCCCGTGAAGGTTGTTATCTACCAAATGGCGGCGCATGGAGACGTACCCTATATAATTTGATTACTACAGAATTTGGGTGGCATTGTCATGATTAATCCCTTCTTACTTGCCCTTCTTTTTTCTGTATCATCTCTCTTTTTCTCCTCCTCATTTGCAGTCAATGCGCTGGCGGAAGACACGCACAATAAATCGCTCTACTCCGGTAACGTTCCCCTCGTTGCGCCATTCCAGGACGAAGAAGAAGATTTCAGTATAATTGACGGCTTTGAGCGCGGTATGCATGAAATTGGGATAAGCGGCGGCGGTAGTTTTTCCTGGGAAAGTCCACGGGTATATACCTTCACTCTCCTGCCAAAATATGGTTGGATACTGGAAACCTTTGACAAGCCCAAGGGTGCCGTTGAATTTGAGGTGGAACCGTTTGTCAGCGGACTTAAGGAGCCTTCTGAGTACAGTTATGAAGTGGGCGCTACAATGATGATAGGCTACAATTTTGAGACAGGCACAAAATGGGTGCCCTTTGTTCACGCAGGCGGGGGGCCGATGTACTCCGGCATAAGTACCGGCGGTTTGGATTATGTCAGAAACCTTGAGAAGACACAGGGAACGATATCCGAGCAGGAGAGGGTCAAGAAACTGTTAAAGACGAACCTTAACGCCATAGCGCAGATGGGTTTCGGAGTAAAGTATTTTTTCAAGGAGAGGACCTCTTTTAATAGCGAATTCCGCTGGCGGCACATCTCTAACCCTGCCACACATGACGACCTTGGCATTGACTCCATGTTCTTCCTCTTCGGAATGTCTGTTTTCCACTAAGCAGATCTTTATCCTTCATCCCGACATCGGACGGGTAGCTGCTTGCAGTGACACTGCCGGTCTAATCAGGGACTTGACACTAAAGCTGACACTTGGTATCTTTAAGCCTTCCCGACGATGCGCTTTGTTTTACGTTCGCAAATAAAACAAATTATGGGGCCGTAGCTCAATTTGGTTAGAGTACCAGACTGTCGATCTGGTGGTTGCGGGTTCGAGTCCCGTCGGCCTCGCCATTCTATTACCCTTTGCCAGCCAAGGATTTTGAGACCTAAAATCCTTGGCTTTTTGTTTTATGATTGAGTGGAAATCTCCAAGAAAGTCAATTTAATTGCCTTTTCAAGTTGTGGCGGTCGAGCTTGCTCGACTTAAAAGAGACAAACTTGCGCAGAGCAAGCTCTGCCACTACAATCGGATAGGATGAATCCATTTTGAATGAAGTGTTTCCATTCAAGGTGGATTAGGGGGTTATTAGCTGCCTAAATGACTTTTGTAGATGTCTCGAATGGTAGTTGATAACGGGCATTGGCAGCAATCGTCTCAACCAGTAACTTTGTGCTTGACAGGGGGATGTGCAAAAATATAAAGTTGTTTTTAATATGCAGAGTAATCTGGGGAGAGAAGCTGACATTCGGTTGTTTCAAATAATACGCACGTGATAGAGGGTTATACTATTGAAAGAGATTCCACAACATTTGCAGGCCCGAAGTGGTGTAAATGCCGTGTCCAGCGCCGATAGAGCGGCATACAATCCGCGAAATAACGCTGATCCGGCAGACGCACAGCAGGATGCGCCTCTTTCTGCCGACCTGTCACCATACGACATCGTGAAACTTGCAAGGCATCCCCTCAGGCCCATGACCTCCGACTATATCAATCTGATGTTTGACGATTTTATGGAGCTTCACGGGGACAGGCGCTTTGGCGACGACAAGGCGATAATCACGGGTTTTGCCAGGCTTGGTCAAAACAGGGTGATGCTCATAGGTCAACAAAAAGGCAAAAATACCAGGGAACGAATCCTGTGTAACTTCGGTATGCCCAACCCCGAGGGCTATAGGAAGGCCCTCTTGAAGATGAAACTCGCAGAAAGATTGAAGCTCCCCATCGTTACGCTCATTGATACACCGGGCGCAAACCCGGACATAGGCGCAGAGGAAAGGGGACAGGCATACGCCATAGCGGAAAACATCTACCAGATGATAGGGCTGAAGACGCCGATAGTAAACGTGGTGATAGGTGAAGGCGGCAGCGGTGGCGCGCTTGGAATAGGTGTGGGAGACAGGTTTGCGATCATGGAATATGCCTATTGTTCCGTCATATCTCCCGAGGGTTGTGCTGCCATCCTCTGGAAGGATGCAAGTCACGCCCCCCTTGCTGCCGAGGCATTGAAGTTGACGGCAAAGGAACTCCTTAGGCTTGAGATTGTAGACGACATCATACCTGAACCCCCCGGTGCGGCCCATACCTCACCCAGAGAGGCCGCTGCGACATTGAAGAAGGCGCTTCAGAGATATCTAAAGGAAGTCACCGACACACCCCTCGATATTCTGTTGGACAAACGCTACGGCAAGTATCGCAGGATGGGCAAATTCTTCGAGCAGCAGCCCCAACAGGCTGAGTAGTAAAAACACTCAGTAATTGTCATATATTCAGTCCAGTGAACTACTCCCCGGTTTTTATTTGGTTCATGTCGGCTTCCTAATTTGTTTTGCTTCCGGCACTGAGACATCTGGAAAATGCAAATTCTTGGAATCCATTGACTGTGTCAATGGGCATTTAAGACACACCCCTTTCTCCCCTCTTAAAAGAGGGGGGACGGGGGTGTGTATCCCAGCGATCCACCTTAGGCGGACTGGACTCCGTAAAGAGATACTTTTGCAGAGGTCTCGCACTGTGCATCGCAGCAAATTTATACGTGTATGGAGGGTATGATATGTATCATGGGAAGGTATCGGCTGGTATTGCAAGGGGTTTGAAAGAGCTGAAACGCCGGATTAGAAAGGCGGAGATTCCGCCCTCGGCACTCGATGAGTCAATTAATATTGCAACGTGGAACATACGTGAGTTCGGCAAGAAGGTAAGAAAAGAAGCATCCATTCATTATATTGCAGAGATACTGGGTCAATTTGACCTAGTTGCTATTACGGAACTTCGCGACAACCTCTCGGATTTTTCCAAGGTTATGAAGATACTCGGACCTTATTGGCAGGCTGTCTACTCCGATTACATCATGGACGCAGGAGGAAACCGGGAGAGGATGGCCTATTTGTACGATAAGCGGGCTGTCAGCTTCACGGGGCTTGCGTCTGAATTAGACGCCCCAAGGAAAAAGAATAAGGCAACGGGCGAATATCTTCCTGAGTTCTCGTGGTGGAGAAGTCCCTTCATAGCGTCCTTTAGAGCCGGCAGCTTTGATTTCATCCTTATCACCGCACATATTCGTTGGGGGTCTGACGAGAAGGCCAGGATAAAACCGCTGGAATTACTTGCGGAATGTATTGACCGCAAGAAAAAAGAGAAACACGAGGCGGACAAAGACATTATCCTGATGGGCGATTTCAATATCCCAAGAGTGGACGATGATTTGTACAAGGCCGTAACGAGCAAAGGACTCAGGGTTCCAAGTGCCATTCTCGGAAAGAGCCACGGTTCCAACCTTGCCAAGGACAAACGCTATGACCAGATACTGCACTATCCATCATATACAAAATGTTTTACTGACAACGCCGGAGTTTTAGATTTCTATACCGGTGGGGTTGCCGAATTATATCCGGGAGAGAAATTGTCTAAGGAGAAATTTACCTACGAGCTGTCAGATCACCTTCCCCTGTGGATTCAATTAAATGTTGACATAGAGGAGGAGCAGTTGGACCAGATAATACGACAGTAGCAACACAACGCCGTCACGGACCGGTGCAAATAGAACCGTAGGGTGCGTCTTGCCGCAGTTTATCTCTTTATAATCCATGCCTGAATAGTAACGGTAGACAACGAAATTTATTTCGTTGATGCGATGGTGGGCCCGGTAATTTTATTAATCTTCTTTAGTTGGTAGGGTACATCTTGACGCACCATATTTAACGAAAGGGTGTGGCGCACCAGCTTGCGTGGCACTAAATAAAATCCTTTCACAGCCATACTAGATAAAAACAACAAAATAATATGTTTTTGCTTCCTACTTACTAACGGATTATCTGTCTCTGGGGATGGATTTTCAACAGAAAATCTGCGCACAGGCGCAAACATTATTGTAGGGGCAATCCGCCTCAGGCGGACGGTTGCCCGAAATTGTTGGGCAGGCACAAGACCTTCCCCTACGAATTTTGGGGTTGAGGGTGGGGCAGCCAATACCCATTCCAGGGTTTGCACCTTAAGATGGTGAGGCATACCTCGTGGGGGTAACCTCTATGGTTGCCCATGGAAATTGCCATTTGAGCAGGCACGGGAATTTGCCCCTACATTTCTTGTTTCTCAAAGGTGCATGGTTACGGGACTTAGAAATTGTTATAAAATTATAGAATATTGTTTTAATTTGGAGTTGACAAAGGTTAGAAATAGTGTACAGTGCTCCTTACCCCTCAGGTTTTAGAGAAACCTTCTGGGGAGTATGGTCGTAATGCCTAAGAGCTTGTGAGTCTTAGGCTTACAGTGCCATAGATTTATCTATTGACACCCTTGGATAATGTAATATAATCTATTACAGAGACGTGAAGGGTGTCTCTAGTTAATATTGCTCTTTAAAAATTTGACAGCATAATGTTGCAGCGAAGAGCCCCTATGATTGGACCCTGTCCGCCGTAGGCGGACGGAGTAGATATTTTCTATGGAGGGTTTGATCTTGGCTCAGAACGAACGCTGGCGGCGTGGATTAGGCATGCAAGTCGAGCGAGGACTTTTCCCGTAAGGGAAAAGAGCCGAGCGGCAAAAGGGTGAGTAATGCACGGATAACCTGCCTCTGGGAGGGGGATAACGGCGCCCGCAAGGGCTTTACCGAAAGGGCCGCTAATACCCCATAACGTCACTGGTTGCATGACTGGTGACCAAATGTGTCCACTTCGGTGGATTCTCGTCCAGAGAGGGGTCCGTGTCCCATCAGCTAGTTGGTAGGGTAACGGCCTACCAAGGCGATGACGGGTAGCCGGTCTGAGAGGATGGTCGGCCACATTGGGACTGAGACACTGCCCAAACTCCTACGGGAGGCTGCAGTCGAGGATATTTCGCAATGCTCGCAAGGGTGACGAAGCGACGCCGCGTGGGGGAGGAAGGCCTTCGGGTTGTAAACCCCTGTCAGAAGCCAGGAAGTGCAGGGTGTGAATAGCGCCCTGCTTGACTACAGCTTCAGAGGAAGCCATGGCTAACTCTGTGCCAGCAGCCGCGGTAATACAGAGATGGCAAGCGTTGTTCGGAATCATTGGGCGTAAAGCGCACGCAGGCGGCCCCATAAGTCGGGTGTGAAATCCCCTGGCTCACCCAGGGAACTGCATTCGATACTGTGGGGCTTGAGGACAGGAGGGGAGAGTGGAACTTCTGGTGGAGCGGTGAAATGCGTAGATATCAGAAGGAACACCGGTGGCGAAAGCGGCTCTCTGGTCTGTCCCTGACGCTGAGGTGCGAAAGCTAGGGGAGCAAACGGGATTAGATACCCCGGTAGTCCTAGCCGTAAACGATGGGCACTAAGTAGGGGGCTAAAACCTCCCTGCCGAAGCTAACGCATTAAGTGCCCCGCCTGGGGAGTACGGTCGCAAGACTAAAACTCAAAAGAATTGACGGGGGCTCGCACAAGCGGTGGAGCATGTGGCTTAATTCGATGCAACGCGAAGAACCTTACCGGGGCTTGACATGGTGGAAGTAGGAACCCGAAAGGGGGACCAACGGTATCCAATCCGTAACCATCACAGGTGCTGCATGGCTGTCGTCAGCTCGTGCCGTGAGGCGTCGGGTTAAGTCCTCTAACGAGCGAAACCCTTATCTCTAGTTGCCAGCGGGTCACGCCGGGAACTCTAGAGAGACTGCCGTCGTCAAGACGGAGGAAGGTGGGGATGACGTCAAGTCATCATGGCCTTTATGCCCCGGGCTGCACACGTGCTACAATGGTCGGTACAAAGGGATGCGAAACTGCAAAGTGAAGCGAAACCCAGAAAGCTGGCCCCAGTTCAGATCGGAGGCTGAAACTCGCCTCCGTGAAGTCGGAATCGCTAGTAATCGCGGATCAGCTACGCCGCGGTGAATATGTTCCCGAGCCTTGTACACACCGCCCGTCAAGCCACCCAAGCAGGGTGTACCAGAAATCGCTGACCCAACCCGCAAGGGAGGGAGGCGCTGAAGGTACGTCTTGTGAGGAGGACTAAGTCGTAACAAGGTAGCCGTAGGAGAACCTGCGGCTGGATCACCTCCTTTCTAAGGACAACGTAAAAAGGCACTTCCTGCACATTATGCTGCTCAATCTTGTTGGTAGCTATTGACCCAATTATGGGCCAAGCTGCACATAGTTGGGCCTATAGCTCAGTTGGCTAGAGCGTTCCCCTGATAAGGGAAAGGTCAGTGGTTCGACTCCACTTAGGCCCATTTGAGGTCCCTTTCGGGGATGTAGCTCAACTGGGAGAGCGCGGCCTTTGCAAGGCTGAGGTTGGCGGTTCGACCCCGCTCATCTCCACCAACAATATATTGCTCTTTGACAATTGGAATAGCGGAAAAGGTGGCAAGTACACCATTAAGCTTTTGGGTAGCTAAGCTACTAAGGGTTCATGGTGGATGTCTTGGTGCCAAGAGCCGATGAAGGACGCAGTAGGTTGCGATAAGCTTCGGGTAGCTGCCAAACGAGCTTTGACCCGGAGATCTCCGAATGGGGCAACCCATCTGGGTTAATACCCAGATATTGATACCTGAATACATAGGGTATCAAGGGCAACGGAGGGAAGTGAAACATCTCAGTACCTCCAGGAAAGGAAAGAAATTATCGACTTCCCCAGTAGCGGCGAGCGAAAAGGAAAGAGCCCAAACCCGACGTGCGTAAAAGCCCTTGTGCATTGCATGTCGGGGGTTGTGGGAATCGTGTGGACGGTAACAAGGAACCGTCCGGAGAGTTACAAAGGCCAACGTTAGCCGAACAGGCAGGAAAGCCTGGCCGCAGAGGGTGATAGCCCTGTAGGCGAAAGTGTTGACTCTCTCTATCGATTTCCCAAGTAACGCGGGACCCGTGAAATCCTGTGTGAATTAGGGAGGACCACCTCCTAAGGCTAAGTACTCCTTGGCAACCGATAGTGGACAAGTAGCGCGAGCGAAAGATGAAAAGAACCCCTGTTAGGGGAGTGAAATAGAACCTGAAACCATGTACCTACAAGCGGTGGGAGCACTATGATGCACCTTCGGGTGCATAATGTGTGACCGCGTGCCTTTTGCATAATGAACCGGCGAGTTGCTGTGTACTGCTTGGTTAAGTGTTAACAGACACGAAGCCGTAGCGAAAGCGAGCGTTAAAAGCGCGAATTGGTAGTGCGCAGCAGACACGAAACCAGGTGATCTACCCTTGGCCAGGATGAAGCGGATGTAAAAATCTGTGGAGGTCCGAACCCGTCAACGTTGAAAAGTTGTGGGATGAGCTGAGGGTAGGAGCAAAAGACCAATCAAACCTGGTGATAGCTTGTTCTCCTCGAAATAGCTTTAGGGCTAGCCTTACGCGTTTTCGGATGGGGGTAGAGCACTGAATGGACTCTGGGGCCCACCAGGCTACCAAATCCAATCAAACTCCGAATACTATCCGATTTAGCGTAGGAGTCAGACTTGGGGGATAAACTCCTGAGTCGAGAGGGAAACAGCCCAGATCGCCAGCTAAGGCCCCGAAAATAGGCTAAGTGAAAAAGGAAGTGAGAGTACTAAGACAGCTAGGATGTTGGCTTAGAAGCAGCCATCATTTAAAAAGTGCGTAACAGCTTACTAGCCGAGTGCTTTTGCGCCGAAGATGAACGGGACTAAAGCCTATTGCCGAAGCTGCGGACCCGCGCCCTGCGCGGGTGGTAGAGGAGCGTTCTACGATAGATTGAAGGGAGACCGTGAGGACTCCTGGACGATGTAGAAGTGAGAATGTCGGTACGAGTAGCGATAATATGAGTGAGAATCTCATTCGCCGAAAGCCTACGGTTTCCTGGGGAAGGTAAATCCGCCCAGGGTTAGCCGGAACCTAAGTTGAGGCCGAAAGGCGTAGACGATGGACAACGGGTCAACAATCCCGTGCCACCACTAGGACGCTTGAGCATGGGGGGACGGAGGCAAGAAGGTTAGCAGGCCTATTAGACATGGTCTGTCCAAGCCCGAGATGTCGCTCCAGGTAAATCCGGAGCACCAAGACATCGGAGGCGAATGCGTGGGCCTTGAGCCCGTAAGTAACCGGTACTGTCTTCCAAGAAAAGCCCCGTTTGCGAGTTCTAGCGGTGTCCGTACTAAAACTGACACAGGTAGGCAAGGTGAATATCCAAAGGCGCTCGAGAGACCTCTCGTTAAGGAACTAGGCAAAATAACTCCGTAACTTCGGGAAAAGGAGTGCCCGCCTTCGGGCGGGCCGCAGAGAAAAGGCCCGGGCGACTGTTTACTAAAAACACAAGTCTGTGCAAAGACCGAAAGTCGACGTATACAGACTGACGCGTGCTCGATGCCAGAAAGTTAAGGGAAAGGGTTAGCTCACTTCGGTGGGCGAAGCTCTGAACCGAAGCTCTGGTGAATGGCGGCTCTAACTATGAGAGTCCTAAGGTAGCGAAGTTCCTTGTCGGCTAACTTCCGACGTGCATGAAACGCGTAACGACTTGGGTACTGTCTCAACGAGAGACTCGGCGAAACTGTAGTCGTGGTGAAGATGCCACGTACCCGCAGCAAGACGGAAAGACCCCGTGAACCTTTACTGTAACCTATTATTGAGTTTTGACATAGTATGTGTAGGATAGGTGGGAGACTATGAAGTCCGTTCGCTAGGGCGGATGGAGTCGCCGTTGAAATACCACTCTTATTATGTTAGAACCCTAACCAAGTTCCGTGAATCCGGGCTTGGAACAGTGGTAGGCGGGCAGTTTGACTGGGGCGGTCTCCTCCTAAAAGGTAACGGAGGAGTCCGAAGGCCTCCTCAGTGCGCTCGGCAACCGCACGTAGAGTGTAAGGGCAGAAGGAGGCTTAACTGCGAGACAAATATGTCGAGCAGGTGTGAAAGCAGGGCCTAGTGATCCGGTGGTTGTGCGTGGAAGCGCCATCGCTCATCAGATAAAAGGTACTCCGGGGATAACAGGCTGATCTTCCCCGAGCGTCCATAGCGGCGGGAAGGTTTGGCACCTCGATGTCGGCTCATCGCATCCTGGGGCTGGAGAAGGTCCCAAGGGTTCCGGAGTTCACGGATTAAAGCGGTACGTGAGCTGGGTTTAGACCGTCGTGAGACAGGTCGGTCCCTATCTGCTGTGGGCGTTCGATACTTGAGGAGCGCTGTCCCTAGTACGAGAGGACCGGGATGGACGAACCTCTGGTGCACCAGTTGTCGCGCTAGCGGCATAGCTGGGTAGCTATGTTCGGAAGGGATAAACGCTGAAAGCATATAAGCGTGAAGCCCACTCCAAGATTAGGTATCGCATCCCCTAGAGGGAGAAAGACACCTTGTAGACTACGAGGTTGATAGGCCAGGTGTGTAAGTGCAGTAATGCATTTAGCTGACTGGTACTAATCTGTCGAGGGGCTTAGCTGCCCTTTTTAGTTTAGTGATGTGTGCGCCTTTTCCACTATTTCGTTGTCTATATACTATTTTTCCGGTGGCCATAGCGAGAGTGAAACACCCGTTCCCATTCCGAACACGGAAGTTAAGCCTCTTGCGCCGATGGTACTGGCTAACGGCCGGGAGAGTAGGTCACTGCCGGGATCTTTATATAAAAAACCCGTCCGTTTTGATTAACGGACGGGTTTTTTTGTTGTCTTCGGTAAAGAACTGTCGTGTCAGATAAAGATATACAAGCAGAGGAACAGAGGTTTAGGGAATATCTTGGCTCAAAGGGCCTTAAGTTTACCCCTGAACGACAGACCATCTTCAGAAGGGCGTTCGCCACTCATAAGCATTTTGAGGCCGAGGACCTGTTGCTGAGCCTACGGCAGGACCACCAGCGCGTGTCCAAGGCCACCATCTACCGTACACTCTCACTGCTGGTACAGAGCGGGCACCTCAGAGAGGTCATCTTCGGGGAGAAGCATTCTCACTACGAACACGTCCACGCAAACGAACATCACGACCACCTCATCTGCTCCAGTTGCAGCAAAATAATCGAGTTTACTGACGAGGCCATAGAGCGTCTGCAGGATGAGGTGTGCAAAAGATACAAGTTTAAGGCGGAATCCCATCGCATGCAGATACACGGTCTGTGTGAAGACTGCCGGGGGGGCAAAACCTTTAGCGGGCCGACCTAAACATTCACAAGACAGATGGTGTAGATTCAGAGGAGACATTTACATGTTGCATTTCATGCTGGATTTTGTCGGGTTAATACTGTCTTCTGTGGCCCTCACCTTTGTACTCAGCGCCAAGAGGAACGGCAAGTTAAAAAATGTTAATAAAGCTATATTTTTTCTTGCCCTTGACATCGGTATAGAAGTGGTAGAGGATGCTGTTCGCTGGCTGAAGAAGATTACATTTACGGCGGACGGCGTCACACTGGAGATTGTTACGCTGACGCTGACCATTCTGGCGTTATATTACGTAGTATCTGCCAAAGACAAAAAGAAAGTGGAACTCTTAATGTTGGCAGCTGGTGTATTGGCTGCGTTGTCCTGGCAGAGTTTCTGGAGATGGTCCTGCCGTTTGCCTTTGGCATATAGATTCCCCTCGCGCCAAAGGTCGTGCCGTAGGCAAACCCGCCTACGGCGTGACTTCCACGCCCTGATTAAATCAGGGGGACATTTAAGCCCCTTTTATCCATGCAGGCCAAAAGTACTTCCAGGTCCAAGGGCCAGAAAACTCTCAAAGGAGTCCATTTTTCCCTTTAAATAAAGACTCAGAAATAGTAAAAATACACCTTCTTTGTTGCATTCCTGCTGAGTTGTACCGGCTATAGAAATAAGAGAATGTGGGAGGGATGAACGTTGGTAGCCTTAGACTTTGGCATGGAAGGGGCCTTGTTCGTTGTAGCCATTTTGTCTCTGGTCTTTCTGACCCGATCGAGGAAGGCCTTGACATTAAAGACGGTTAACCGTGCGCGCTTTTTCCTTCTGCTCCTTGTTGCCATGATAATAGTAGAGAATGGTTTGGGGATATACTTTGGTTTCAGGCGCGCCCCGGACACTATTACAATGGAGACTCTGGT
>Ga0156219_1030_pt1 | contig 45548 bp, 48 predicted proteins | sample RifCSPlowO2_12_FD_107867 | JGI IMG/M metagenome (GOLD analysis project Ga0156219, IMG submission 107867) | Planctomycetes bacterium RIFCSPLOWO2_12_FULL_50_35 | reverse complement strand
GAGGATTCCTCCCAACGACGGCGGCATCTCTCTTGGGCAGGTGGCCGTGGCCGGACACATTCTAGGGGTAAAGATGGCATAATACTGTTGTAAGGCTGTTCTTACAGCGTGTGTCATTCTGAGCAAAGGATGTATGTGGCAGCTTGTTGCCATGATTACGTGCGGGCAGGCTCGCACGCTACAGATAATATTGTAGGGTGCGTCTCGACGCACCTTGTTATTCTGCTCGATTTATCGAGCGTGTAAAAATGGGAACAGGTCTTTAGCCCTGTCCGCAAAACTCGCAGGGGCGTATTGCAATACGCCCCTGCGGTGCCCTTGATTTTAACAAGGCTTTTGTAGCGTCTGGTCTCTGTACCAGACGTAAGATGTTTGCAGTACAACCTTGCAGAATTTTTAGAGGCTCAATATGTGTTTAGGCGTTCCGGGAAAGGTAGTAAAGATAGAGGACAACGCCCTCGGTCTGAGGATGGGCGTCGTGGATTTCGGCGGGACAAAAAGGGAGACCTGTCTTGCATATCTGGACGACGTGCAGGAGGGCGACTGGGTACTGGTGCATATAGGCTTTGCAATAAGCAAGATTGACGAGGAAAAGGCCAAAGACGCATTCGATACACTGAAAGAGATAGGGCTGTGAAATACGTTGATGAATACAGGGGCTCTGAGCCTGTACGGAAATACATAAGGGCAATAACAGACATCTTGCACAGGGATTGGACTATTATGGAGGTCTGCGGAGGCCAGACCCATAACATAATAAAGTTCGGCATAGACACGCTCCTCCCCAGCAAAATCACGCTGATACACGGTCCGGGATGTCCCGTATGTGTAACCCCCATCGAGATGCTGGATAAGGCTGTGTATATAGCCTCGCAGTCTGAGGTTATATTCTGCTCCTTTGGTGACATGCTCCGTGTGCCTGGTTCCGAGAAGAACCTCATTACCAGCCGGGCGGAGGGGGCGGACGTCAGGATACTTTACTCGCCCCTCGACGCCATAAAGATAGCCAGGGAATCCCCGGACAGAAAGGTGGTGTTCTTTTCCGTAGGCTTTGAGACCACCGCTCCGGCCGTTGCCATGGCCATAATCCAGGCCAAAAAACTCGGTATAAAGAATTTCTCCGCCCTGGTGGCGCACGTGCTTGTCCCGCCGGCGCTTGAGGCCATCCTCTCTACGCCCAACCTGGTTCTAAACGGTTTCTTGGCCCCCGGACACGTCAGCACCGTAATAGGACAAGGGGGGTACGAGAGGATTACGAAGAAATACCGCGTGCCCATAGTGATAACGGGCTTTGAACCGCTGGACATCCTCTTCGGCGTGTATAAGCTGGTGAAACAACTGGAGGAGGGACGGTGCGAGGTGGAAAACGCCTACGGGAGGTCGGCAAGACCGGAGGGCAACGTCCTGGCGCAGCAGGCGGTGGACGAGGTCTTTGAGGCGGCGGACAGAAAGTGGAGGGGTATCGGCGTCATACCAAAGAGCGGGCTTGCGCTGAGGGAGTCCTACCGGGACTTTGACGCCGAGAGTTTGTTCAGTTTAAACGGCCTGACGGTGGAGGAGCCGTCTGAGTGTATTGCGGGTTACATACTGCAGGGACTTAAAAAGCCCAATGAGTGTACGGCCTTCGGCACACGCTGTACGCCCCAAAGGCCCCTGGGTGCGCCCATGGTATCCTCCGAGGGTGCATGCGCCGCATATTTCAACTATAGGAGGGTTTAAGAAACCTTGGCCGAGTTCAACCCCTTATGCCCCACCCCCTTCTCTACTGATGCCAAGATTACCCTCGCCCACGGAAGCGGCGGCATCCCTTCCGCCGAGTTAGTGAGCAAGCTGTTCGTGCCTGCGCTTAAAAATAAATATCTTGAACTGCTCCACGACGGCGCAGTCTTTGAGCTTGGTAATTCCAGACTTGCATTTACCACGGACTCCTTTGTGGTAAAACCCATCTTCTTCCCCGGCGGCGACATCGGCAGTCTGTCGGTACACGGTACGGTGAACGACTTGGCGATGTGCGGGGCAAGACCGCTGATGCTCAGCCTTTCTTTCATTATAGAGGAAGGGTTCCTGATGGCCGATTTGGCCAGGATAGTTAAGTCAATTTCTAACGCCTGCAAGGACGCCGATGTAATGGTTGTAACGGGCGATACCAAGGTGGTGGAGAAAGGCAGTGCGGACGGGATATTCATTAATACTACGGGTGTCGGCACGGTCGAATATGAAGGTATATCGCCTAAGGCGGTCAGGTCGGGAGACAATATAATTCTGAACGGTGCTATCGGCCTCCACGGTATAGCCGTTATGGTTGCAAGAGAGGGGCTCAATCTTGAGACGAATGTAGAGAGTGATTCGGCCCCCCTGTGGGGCCCCGTAGAAAAGGTCCTCAAATCCGGGGCGGAGGTGCATTGTCTGAGAGATGCCACACGCGGCGGATTATCGTCTGTGCTCAATGAGATTGCAAGCGCTGCGAATGTAGGCATTGAGATTTGGGAGGACAGTATCCCCGTCCCCGAACCGGTGAGGGGCGCCTGTGAGATTCTTGGCCTGGACCCGCTGTATATAGCAAACGAGGGCAGGTTTCTTTCGTTTGTTGCCTCCGGCGGCGAAGATAGGGCGGTGGATGCCCTGCGCTCACATCCCCTTGGCAGGGATGCCCGCAAGATAGGACGGGTTACGAATGACCATAAAGGCTCAGTCGTACTCAGGACGAACATCGGCGGAAGACGGGTAGTGCTCATGGCCTCGGGCGAACTCCTGCCCAGGATATGCTGAACCGTAAGGATATTATACGTTGTGCCCCTGCCCGTAAGTCGTTATGTTTAAATATCATGGGGATTATGCCTCGATGCAGTCGCCGCTTGCGGACAAACCTAAAGGTTTGTCCCTACAAAAGAGTCACTTATGTAGGGACAGGTTTTTAACCTGCCCGAAAAAGACTGATTTGTAGCTCTCGATTTATCGAGCTTGTCTGCCACAAGGCTGTGTAGTGGTCGAGCTTGCTCGACTTAGAGTAGAGTAAACTCTGCAACTGCAATGTATTTGTAACTGTCCGATTTGTGTCAGAGGCGTCATGCCCTAGGCACATCCGCTTTTGGCGAACCTGCCCCTGTCCGTTCGACCATAGCCGGGCAGCCGCAAGGGTAGCCCATACTAAATCCCTGTAGCGTCCGGTCTCCGCACCGGACGAATAAAAATGACATCTGGTACAAAGACCAGACACCACAACAGCGGTCCGTGGGTACGCTTCGTAAGCTTATTAGCTCTAACAGATTGCAATTCCAAGAATTGATTACTTATTTTTTCTTTATAGATATAGTAGTCTCTAATGTAGCAAGTTCATCCAAGAACTTACGATAACTATCCTCTAGGGTCTTTTGTGTCTTATTTAGCATTCTATAGCTCTCTGCAAGTTTGTAATGTGTTAATATGTCCTCAATGCTATTTATATCTACATAGTAGTATTTGTATTCGACATGTTTAAAAGTTGCATTGCTTCCACCCCATTTTTGCTTAAAAAAATACAATCTTCGACGGTTTATCTTTAAAGACAAGCACATCTTATCTATTTCCGTTAAATATTCTTTTAGCTTTTGGCCTTTCTCTGTCGTCCAGTCCGCAGGAAGCGGCGTATTATACTGTTTTATCTCATCTATTACTTCTTTAACCAGTTTGAAATACAACTCCCAATAACTTTTTAAATCATTTATAATTCTTGATAAATCAGATTCTTCCGTTTTTGTTTTATTTTCAACATAAGCAGGTAGCTTTAAGGGCTCTGTAAAAACCTCAGTACCATTTACTTCGTAACATCTTAAATGTGCTTCTAATTCAGAAGGATTAAAAGGATACCGTGTAATAAGAAGCCTTTTGAGATTCCTCCCTGGTTCTAAAAAGAGTTCCATTTCTGGTTTCCCCATTATATTTTCATGGTTAACTGCTCTTTCTTCTTTCCCAATTATCAGTTTCGAATGTATTGTCATTGGACGTTGATTAGGATTATATATTTCCGCAGCCATGAATATTTCATAATTTGTGCTTCCCACAGGTTGCAAAATTTTTATAAAAGGAATTTGAACTGAAAGCTTTGATTTTTCTTTTGAAGGCTTATCTGTTTTAGTTTTATCCTCAATATGTACAGCCTCAATGTATGTCCATATAATTAATACTATTATAACGATAGGTATTAAGAGCCAAGGTATTAGTTGGTAATGCCTTAGTATGAACTCCAAAATTAAGACTAAAGAACCAGAATGATTCTCAATATATTTGCGTGCATATTCAAAAAACCAATCTTGTACAATTCCCCACCCAAGCCAATAGAGGATAAGTAACAGCCCCAAGTACCACTTTTTACAAAACTGTTGAGACCAAACAGTAAGGCGCGGATGCATACCCCAATTCTACTGAGGCCAAAACTTGTGTCAAATGAATACTCGCTGGTAAATCGAGCCTATAACGCCCCATAAATGGGGCAGCTACAATGTGGATTGCAGAGATGCCAAATCCATTTGAATTGACATTTATAAGGGTGGTGCTATTATTGGCCTGAGTAATTTGGGGAGAAACAAAAATTGAAGGTAGGGATAGCCGGCGCTACGGCGTACACCAGTCTGGAACTGATAAAGCTGCTGCTCCGCCACCCGGAGGCAGAGATAGCCTACCTGGGCGCAAGGCGGGAGGGAAATCCGCGCATATCTCAAATCTTCCCCTCCCTTAAGCAGCAGATAGACCTTCCGACGGCGGGTCTTGAGCCTGAGGATATACCGAAGGGGGTTGAGCTGGTGTTTGTTACACTTCCGCAAACCGTGGCTATGCAGTACGTGCCCAAGTATATAAAGGCCGGCTACAGGGTGATAGACTTCAGTGCAGACTACCGCTTCAAGGACGCCGATTCATACGAGAAGTGGTACAAGTCACCCCATACCGACCCTGACGGACTCAAGAAGGCCGTTTACGGACTTCCGGAGCTGTTCAGGAAGGAAATACGAAAGGCAAAGCTGGTCAGCAACCCCGGCTGTTATCCTGTATCCGTCATACTGGCGCTGGCACCGCTTATAGTTAGGGAGCTGATAGAGCCGACGGATATAATTGTTGACTCAAAGTCGGGCGTCTCCGGGCGCGGCCGGGACGTGTCGGAGCAGTCCATGTACTGCGAGTGCAACGAAAACTTAAAACCATACGGGGTTGGCGGCCACCGCCACCTCCCTGAGATGGAAGAGATTCTGGAGCGTGCGACAAATACGAAGGTAAAGATCACCTTCATTCCCCACCTTGTTCCCATGGACCGCGGACTCTTGTCAACCGTGTACGCACGACTGAAGTCTTTGACCACTACCGAGGCCGTGACGAATAAGATGAAGGCATTTTATAAAGATGAACCGTTCATTCGCATAAAAGACCCCGATGATGAGCCGCCTAGTACAAAGGACGTGGTAGGCACGAACTTCTGCGACATTTCCGCCCGTGTGGCGGATAAGAGGGTAATAATAATCTCCGCCATAGACAACCTGCTAAAGGGTGCCTCCGGCATCGCCGTCCAGAACATGAACGTCATGTTCGGCTTCCCCGAGAGACTGGTGTAGCGTCGGGTCTCCGCACCCGACGTCCGTTGCTAAAACAGTAAAAGATAAGATTGTGGAATCAATTGACCGTGTCAATGGGAATTCTCCAGCAGCATGGTCGCTGGACTCCACAAAAATAGTTGTTTAGAAGCCGCATGAAAACGATAAAGATTTTAGAAAAGAAAGAGAATTTAGATTGGGATTATGATGAGGATGCGGACGTCCTTTATATAAGCATAGGTGAGCCTACCAAGGCAGTGAGTGTTGATGTGGGAGAAGGTGTCATTGTAAGGTATAGTGAAGAAAAAGGAGAAGTAGTCGGTCTGACCATTATTGGTGTGAAAGAAAAGACCCTTTCGGCAATAAGGGAAAAGTCATAATCTCGGATGGAAGGTATTGTTTTCCCGCCCAGTGCCAGGCGTTTAATTATTCAGGGAAGGAGTGGTCGGGGCGACTGGATTCGAACCAGCGACCTCGGCGTCCCGAACGCCGCGCTCTAGCCAGACTGAGCCACGCCCCGATGTAAACCTGCAGGACTTCAGTATAATGAACCTCCCTGCAGCAAGCTGCAGGGTATCTAAAGAATTTATTAAAATTTCGTCTGTGTCCCCCTGATTAAATCAGGGGCCGCAAAAGCAGGAATCCAGAAACATATCCCGTAACACAACCATTCTGGATTCCGCATCAAGTGCGGAATGACAACGGAAACCCTGTAGCAAGCTACAGGGAATTAACAAGTTAAACCCCGACACAAGAAGATACATGATACCCGTTGAATACGAATATCAAAGGCCACTTAACTGTCATGCCGTTGTATCATTACCATGGCTTAAGTTCAAGGGTGCCACCCAAATACCCTTCCCTCTCGGCCTCTCCCACCTGCATGACGCCGTAGAGTTCATTGGCCCACTCGTTTACGGCATCCTTTGCATGCATGAACTTTCCAAAATCCTTTACGTTCACGATACTATCTTTCCCGTATCTTGCATCTGTGAACTTAAGCACGGTTTTATCGGTATCAGCGTCCACCAGCTGCCCCTCTACAGCGACCTCTCCCTTGGAAACCGGCATCATGATAACGGCGCTGGATACGACATTGCTTGCGGCATCCACCGGGGCAAGCTTCACCAGGGCCAGTTCAAGAGTCAGCGTCTTACCCGTATAGCTATGGCCCCCGTTAACGATAAGATAGGACTTCCCCAATGCACGGGCAAACTCCTGCTCTATATAATTGGTAATTTCCTTTAACTCCTTTTCGTCGTATTTTACGTCATACCACTTAAATTCGGGCATATAGGAAGTGTTGACGGGTCTGATAATTACGTTCTTATACGCCTTGAAGTCGACGCCTGGTTCAATATAAAACCGATGGAAATTTTGGGTCTGTTTCATATCCGAATAATTGTCTAGGAAGCCCGTCTCCTCATGGGGCTTCGCCGCGCATGAAGTAAGGAAACAAAGACCAAGAGCTAACGCAACTACAAACAACGGATTAATCCTTCTGTTATAACGCATGACTCTTCTCCAAAGGTTGGGGTGCGGACAAGGCTTTTACCAGCTAACGGATTGCATTTCCGGCATCCTTTGTCTCTTTGACACCTTCTTCTTTAACGTCCTCTTCTTTAACTTCTTCCTTAACTTCCTCTTTAACTTCTTCTTTCACGTCTTTTTCCACATTTGCCTTCAAGTCTCCTTGAATGGCCTTATAGATGTCCGTTTGCAATACGGCAGAGATTTCTTGCATAGCCGTGCTCATGGCGGCGACAACCGCCTTTGGGTCTTTGCCCTTGCAGGCGGCAGAGGCACGGTAATTCTTTTGGAAAAGGACTCTCCTCTTTGACGTCTCTTGTGGAGTCCTGATGAACGTTATATCCAGGTCTACCACACTCTCCCAGTTCTGACCCAGATCGTTTTCACAGACCTCACGGACGTAGCCCTGCACCTCATAATCCCATGCCGTGGGACCGGGAACGGGCACGACAGCACGGTAATGGCCCGCGTGCTGAAGGTCCTTGATAAGCGCGTCTCGTATCATCTCGGCCGGATTTGTAATCCAGCGGTGATAGTAATAAGTCTGCCGTTCGAAGGCGCCTTCTTTATATACCATCCGGTCATGGTCATAGGCCGTGGCTATGGTGAACCTGCGTATACCCAATACCGTATCGAGCTGTTCTGAGGCGGATGGGTTCACCGGCGCATATTCAATCTGGTAGTAATCTATATTCACCGCAGGCTGCTCCAGGCTGAGGCACCCCGTAAGGAGCAACAGGAGCGCGGTGCACAAAAAAAGATTCAAATTCATAGCTAGTCCCCAGAGATTTGTCTAGGTTGCGGAGGTTTACTGAAGATCATTGTAGAAGCGCCCTGTCTGAGCGTCTGGTTCAGTTCCTTAACGGTTTCTGCGGTGGCCTGTAATACATCTTCTATTTCCGACGTGTCCCGCAGTTCGTAGGTCAATATGTTTAAATTACGCGCCAACAGCGTCCCCTCTTCTAAAAAGACATCCAGGTCTTTAGAAAGCATCCCGGTGTTAATATCTTCCAACAGCGTATCGAGTTTTTTAGTTGTAGATTCCAGATAATCAATGGTTGAGCTTATCTTAGGGTTATTGAGTTGCGTTACGGCCGCATTTATGTTCCCAATAACCTCCGAAGTCTTAAGCTCTGCAACAAGGACGTCTAAGTTACCCAGCAAGGTCGTGAGTTTATCGGAGATCTCTTTGACGTCAAGCTGATTAATGTTCCTAAAGGTCTTTTCCACCGTAGTACCAAGCTGCTCCAGGTCAGAAAAGGTTGAGGGGACAACGGGATGTTCCGGATCAAAGGCTTCCTCCGCCACTTCCCTTTTAACATCTTCCCTCATACCTTCCTTCAGTGGTTCAATTTCAATGTACCGCAGTCCTGTTATCCCCGCATAGTTTGCGCGTGCAGCAAAGTCAGGTCTCATATCGAACGACGAATCAACCTCCATCAGGATTTCAATAAGTTTCCCATCCAGGGCAACGCTAATACTGGAAACACGCCCTATCTTTACACCTTTGTATTTGACCGGGGCATCCTTGTCCAAACCGGAGGTGCTTTCGGATACATAGGTTACATATGTTTTCGTATCCCTTGCGCCCAGCCACGTAAAGAGTCCAATCACGGCCCCAACCGCCAGGCAGATACCCACTATGACGAAAATTCCAACCCTGACCTTGAGAGCCGCACTGGCCATGATAAAGACCTCCAAAAGCTACTGCCGCTATTACGGGACCTTTGAAAAGCCCTGGATTTTGTATATTTCATCTCGATTGTAGGGCGCGACTTATCACATCCGCCAGGTAGGGCGAACGGCCGTTCGCCCCTACGATAAATCAAGTCCTACAAGATGTTTCGTCTATGTCATTCCGTGCTCGACACGGAATCCATAGATTCCCGCTTCCGCGGGAATGACATCTGGAGCCTTTTCAAAGGTCTCATTATATAAACAAATGAAAATCCTTGTCTTATCTAATCTAGCCGGATACGCCCTCTTTAATCCGACGGTTAAAAAAGTCCCTGACAAATGGGTCCGTACTCATATCCCTTAGGTCTGCAGGACGGCCCTCAGCTATAATCTTCCTGGTTTTCTTATCAAGCATTATTACTCTATGTGCAATAGCAAAAATACTCGGCAGTTCATGGGTTACCACAACCATAGTAGTGCCGAGGCTGGCATTAAGCTGCATAATCAAATCGTCCAGGTTTACGGAAGTAATCGGGTCTAGACCGGCAGACGGTTCATCAAAAAAAAGGATTTCAGGGTCAAGCGCCAGGGCCCTTGCAATGCCGCCTCTCTTCTTCATTCCGCCGCTGAGCTCTGTCGGCATATAACCTTCGTAACCGCTAAGGCCCACCATACCCAACTTTGCGCGAATCAAAAAACTAATCGTCTCCTTGGGAAGTTGTGTATATTCTTGTAACGGCAGCGCAACGTTCTCACCCAGCGTCATTGAACCAAGCAGCGCACTGGACTGAAAAAGCACACCGAACTTGCGTAAGATCTCAAGTCGTTCCCTACCTTCGGTAGTGACCAAATCCTTACCATCTATTAGAATCTTTCCTCGGAAGGGTTGTTGAAGACCAATCATGTGTTTAAGTAACGTGCTCTTCCCGCAGCCGCTCCCACCCAGGATTATAAATATCTCCCCCATATGGACATCGAAACTTATGTCGTTGAGGACAATCTCGTCCCCGTATCCGATGGTCAAATTCCTTACTTGTATAACAGGTATATTCTGCATGGCCCTATCTTACCATTCGACATAGTTAAACATAAGGGTAAAAAGTGCGTCGTATACGATGATGAGAAAGATGCCCGAAACTACGGCAGACGTGGTTAAACGGCCGACCTCCTGCGCCCCCCCTTCAACCTGCAAACCCCTCATACATCCAATGCCCGCTATCAGCAAGGCAAAAACGATACTTTTCAAATAGCCGCTGAACACATCAAATATATCAAGGGCCCTCTGGGTCTGCAATATATAGCCCCATGGCGTAATGTCCAAAAACGTAACCGCAACCACCAGACCACCAAAAATGCCGACTAAATCGGATACCAGGGTCAGGGTCGGCACGGTAACGACGGTTGCGATAATCTTCGGAATTATTAAGAACCGGGTTGGGTCAAGCCCCATGGACTTCAGGGCGTCTATTTCCTCAGACACCTTCATTGTCCCAATCTCTGCGGCGAAAGCCGCACCTGACCTGCCGGCCACTATTATCGCCGTCATGAGCGGACCTAACTCCCTGACGACGGACAATCCCACCAGGTTGGCAACAAAGATATCCGCACCAAACTGCCTGAGCTGGACGGCCGCCTGAAAGGCCATTATAAAACCGACAAGAAAGCTGATCAGGAGAATAATGGGTATGGCCTCTATCCCCGTCCTGTCCATATAAAGAAAGACGTCATTCCATCTGATCTTGTGGGGATGCCTTATGGCGTAGCCCAACCCCAGAGTGACGTCTCCCAGGTATGCACAAGTAAAGACCGTGTCTTTCGCAAATCTTATCGCGGCCTCTCCCACACGCGTAAGCAGGCCCGGACGTCTTTCCTTTAGGCTGGCCTTCTCGCCGAATAACAATTCCAGGTTGAGTATGCCAAACAGTCCCTGAATCTCCGGCTTGACGTTTATCAGGTTCAGGCTGGAACCCTTTCCCCCAAGGTCCGACTTTGTTTGGGCAATTACAATAGCCGCCGTGCTGTCAAAATAACCGACTCCGCCCAGGTCGAGCGTTACGTTCTTGGGGGGTTTCCCGGATAGATATGCGTTTAAATCGTCCAATAACATGGAAGTATTCTCTGTAGACAAATCGCCGCTGAGCCTTAGATGCAAACATCCGGGCACCTTTTCAACAACTTCGATATTGTAACCGGAAGCCACCGTAGATTTTTTCATTTGCCGAAAACGGTCTCCAGCAACGTCCTTTGCGCGTGCAATACTACCTTGCACCACGTACAGAGTCCTCTAAAAAAATCTCCCAACACCTTGTCGTCATTTTGAGCGAAACGTGGTAACAAGCTGCCACGTTCAATCCGCCTTAGGCGGAGAGCAAGCTCCACGCTACATTTGGTCGTCTTACTCCCTCAGAATAACAACTGTACAGACCCTTTCCAGAGTTCTCATTCCTAGATTACAGTCTCGTCGGGCTGCCCCTCTTTCTCCTGATACATCTTCAATGTGGTATTCGGGGGAGAGCCTAATGAAACCGTAATTATGCCAAAGTTCCTCTGGCGGTAGCGTTTATAGATTTCCACGTCCGCATAACGGTTCCCATCGTTATCTAGCCTAAATGAAAACTTGCTGCTGAATCTTTTCAGAAGGCTGTCCAGAAGCCTCTCCGGCTTATTAGAGATGGGGGACGATGTAAACTGGTGTATACTCTGTCCCGATGCACGGTCGGTTATCTTTGCAACGGTACCCACATGCACGTCTCCGCCGAGGATAAAGACCTGCCGCTTGCCTTTCTCAACGTACTTGTCAAAAAGCAGGGAAAGAAGTTCCCGTCTCTCTTTTGTATTGTGGGGTGAAGACCACTGGTCAGCAATGTCCGTTTTCATCCACCACAACCATCCGAACAACCTCCTCAAATGTATCATCGGAACAGATGAGACCACGAACAGTATTTTGGAGTCTTTGGCCTCCTTAGACGCAAACCAGCGCCTCAGTGCCGCCCATTGATCAGTCCCCAATAACTGCCCGTCCCATATCCTCCTGTTACCCCTCAGGTCAAGGACAAGAAAGGCGACAGGGCCGTATTTGAAGGCATAATAGTACGGCCTGTGGTCCGGTGTGGGTTTATGATCTTTTGGGAGGGAGAGGGCGGCAGGGTTGTGGCTGTGCTGGAACTCCTCATAGGCCTTCCTTGCAACCAGAAAGATTTCCTGAGACCTCTTTTCACCATGCCTTATACTGGAACCCCACCCATTTGTAATCTCGTGGTCATCCCATATCATGAAAGACGGGAAATTGCCCAAGACCATTTGTATCTCCGGAAACGACCAGTGCGTATAATACACGTCCCTATAAAGGTCTAAGGGAGTTTTATGAGGAGGTCCATCCACGCTTTCCTGCCATGCATTACGTCTCTCATGGTCTGCATATACCTGGTCCCCCGCCGCAAGCAAGAAGGAGGTGTCGTTCCGGGACATCTCGACGAAAAGATGCCTCCACATGTTCCGTAGGCTTAACTCCTTTTCGTACTTGAAATCCGTTGGCTTGTTGCATGAGACAAGGGCAAAAGAGACACTCTCAATCTTTTTCTTTGGGTCTGGAAATGAACGAAACGAATTGATTTGGGATATTGCTACTGAACTGCTGCCCTTTTTCTCAAAAATACCGTAGTAATATTTGCTGTCACCCTGCGGGAGAGCAACCGTCACCACACCAGTACAGCCGATCCTCTCCTCTGTTTGAAAAGCGAAAGGCGAATCAGGAACCTGCTTGCTGCCACCCGGGTCTGTATAAACTCTACACTCAAGTTTGGCAGGCCGATGGGTCTGCACCCAAATCTTGGCCTCCTTGTGAGTTGTGGAACCTACTACAGGTCCTAGCTTAAGAGACATTTCCGTAAGCCCTCTACGGTATCAATCCTAAGTACTTGGTGCAGGCAACACTATATTCAAATAAAAGACATCAGGGTATAACATCGCACAATTTTAGCACTGCTAGAGTATACCCCTCCAATATCGTAAGTCAAGCATATCCATTACCTTAATGATATACCGGTCTACCACCCGGCAATGGTAAAGAAATGACTTGAAAGTACACGCGGCTTTGAGTAAAGTTGGTTTTATAAATGCATTGGAAAGATATTCGATTTCTCTACAAAATATTTTTAACTGGCGGCCTATACTTGGCCCCTACAACACATCTTGGCGCGGGAGACAGCGCGATGGCATTGGAGTTAGAGAGTCCGACTTTCGAGGCCCAAGCCACAATTCCCACCAAATATACCTGCGACGGGCCTGACGTCTCTCCCCCCCTGAGTTGGAATGACCCGCCGAAGGGGACAAAGAGCTTTACCATTATCTGTGACGACCCCGACGCCCCCGGCGGCACGTGGGTTCACTGGGTGCTGTACGACCTCCCACCCGATACGAGCGGTCTCCCCGAAGACGTGCCAAAGACGAAAACCCTCGATAACGAAGCCAAACAGGGAACAAACGACTTCCGCAGCATCGGCTACGGCGGACCCTGTCCGCCGCGAGGACCGGCCCACCGGTATTTCTTCAAACTATATGCACTGGACGCCAAATTAGACTTACCGCCGGGGAAGACAAAGAGAGACGTAGAAAAGGCCATTGAGGGTCACATCCTCGCCAGCGCAGAACTTGTGGGACTTTACAAACGATAATACCCCCTAGCTTAGTTACGCCTTTAATCATAGGGTCTCTTCGTAAGATACCACTTAATCCCCGTGAATTTACAGGCTAGGCCCCGCAGTCTGCTGATGGAATTTTCACGGGACTCTACCATAGTGAAATCTTTGAAAAACCCTGCACAATTGTCACCCTGAGGAAAGCACGTAATCGTGGCAGTCCGCCTAAGGTGGACCCACGCTACGCGTTTCACTCAGAATGGCATCGGACATTGCAGCAACTTTCGGAGAATCAATATTAAATAAAATGCTGGACTGGAAAAGACTGAAGGCGACCGGAAGAAATAACAGGATTATAATAATCCTGTTTCACGTCCTGATTGCCGTAAAGATTATCTCACGGTTTACTACACCTAACATACCGGGCTGGGATGCTGCCGTTTTCTGGACTACCTTTCTGATCCCGATTGCGGCCGGTATGATGACCACCTGGCTGGCATATTACTATGTATACATGTCTGGAGAAAAGGTTCGTTAAATTAATCAGCCTGTTTGCTTGCCCAATTCCACCAGGAACAGGTCAGGGTCCTCGAGGTATTCCTTCACGGCGTTTACAAACCTTGCGGCATCCGCACCGTCTACCACCCTGTGGTCAAAGGTCAGTGACAGGGGCATAACCTTCCGTACCACCACCTTTCCCCCCCTTACTACGGGCCTCTCCTCTATCCTGCCCAGGCCCAGTACGGCCACCTCCGGGTGGTTTGGTATGGGTGTGAAGTACGTACCGCCGATAAAACCCACGTTGGTTATGGTGAAAGTGCTCCCCTTCAGGTCCGCCAGGTCAATCTTTCTCTCCCGCGCCTTCTCCGCCAGCCCCTCGGCCTCTTTTGCAATATCCAGAACGGTCTTCTGGTCTGCACCCTTTATCACCGGCACAATGACTCCGTCCGGCGTGTCAACCGCGACGCCGATGTTAAAATATTTTTTAAGTATTATATATTCCTCGCCCCCAACGTTCTCCAGCGTCGAATTAAGATAGGGGTACCTCTTAAGACCCTCAATCACCGTCTTTATTACAAATGGAATATAAGTAAGTCTTATCCCCTTTCCCTTTGCATACTCTTTATGCCTCTCTCTCACCTCTACGAGATGCGTCACGTCGGCCTCATCGTGATGGGTAACCAGTGCGGCATTTGATATGGCCTCGCGCATCTTTCTCGCCACTACCTTTTTAACGCCCTTCAGGGGGACTCTTGTAATGTAACCATACATGTCATATTTCTTTACCTGTTTAACCTCAACCTCTTTCTCCTCTTTTTCAGCAGGGGGTATTTTCCCTGCAACTCTTTGCACGTCCTCCTCAGTAATCCTCCCGTCTTTACCCGTGCCCTTGACCTGGGAGACGTCTATTTTGAGTTCCTTCGCCAGCCTTCTCACCGCCGGAGCGGCAAGCACCTTACCCGCTGCCGCCGCCTCCACTGCAGCTCTCTTCTTGGCGGGTTTCTCTTCTTCCTCCTCAGGGGCCTCCTCCAGGACGCCCACAACGGCCTCTCCGTACACCTTCTCCTTTACCTCGGCTTTCCGCACTTCTTCCCCCGCCTCTCCTATGGTTATAAGGACGTCGCCTACACGGATGGCCTCGCCCTCTTTATAATGTATCTTAAGCACCATCCCTTCAGCAGGTGAAGGTAGTGTAAAGACGGCCTTCTCGGTCTCTATATCTACCAGGTCCTGGTCTTCATCCACCCTCTCGCCCTCTTTGACCTTCCACGCCACGACCACGCCTTCTACAAGGCCCTCGCCTATGTCCGGAAATTTAAAATTATATGCCATGTTGAGACCTGTTAGAAATTTTTTACAGTTGTAGGGGCGAGGTAACCTCGCCCCTACCGTGAGCATTATAGGGCACAGAACGCAGGTCTAAAGACCTGCGACACCCATTGCCGTACTGAAAACCTGACACTATAAAAAACTGCACTATATATAGTTAACACACAAATAACAGTAGTGTTTATTTTGTCTTTGGTTTTTTGCTACTGGGTTTCTTGCTTATTAGGTGGGGTTTCCGTCACAGTTTTTATGGTTTCTTGGGGAGTTCGGTAAGACAAGTTTAATGGCTTCTTATGTGTCTTATGTTGTTGTTTCTTTTTTTCTTCGGATCTTTACGCAACTACTTAAAACGCACCCCAAGCGTTCGCAGCATTTCAAATGTGTTGACGGGATGAACACCGAATGCCTGGCATACATTTGGGAGTGGGATGCGATTCCTTGCATCGCGAGCAAACTGCTCCTGGGTAACAAGCACGCAACCCTTCGCCAGCGCATACGCAACCAGCCAGGCGTCGGCATTATCTGTGCTGGCAAATTCAGCCTTAGCCGCGTCATCAAACTGAGTCTGGCCATAAGCCCATTGCATGACTCGCCGGTAAGCATCAATGACATCACTCTCATCCGTTGAGGCGAACCATGAGTGAAAATGACTCTTCGCCCAGTTCTTGAGATTATCGTTCCCTCTGTCTATCTCCGTCTTTACACGATCTATGCTCAGTACCGTACCAGTCTGTGCGTGTTGAATTAAGGCATGCCAAAAAGGCGGAGCAATGTCAAAAGCATAGTAAAGTCGTGCTGCTTGCATAAAGGTGTCGGCATCAAGAACATACGTTGGGTTTCTCATTGCAACGTACCCCTGATCTTAAGTTCGGTTGCGTAGCTATCGAACGTCTTTCCGTACAGTCCCGTCAGATGATAGGCTTCAGAATAAAGCAGCTCGCCTTCTTTGACTGCCCGAACCACGGCGGAGAAAAATCGCCGCCCCACACGAAAGTTTTGATTAGCGAAAAAGTCACCTCCTCCAGACTGAAGGGTAGCCTTGCGGCGTACATCGTTCTGATAATGGTCATAAAAATCCAGGAAAGCCTTCTTTTTAATTAAAGCCAAGTCCAATACTCTGCGGGCCACCACAAGCTCACTCACTTTGAATTGGCGGGCCATTTCCTGAAAACGTTCCGGAGTGTCCTGAACAGAAGGCCAGACCTGACGTATTTCTTGTTCTGGAACAAGAAATTCCGCAGCCACGCGAGTACACGCCTGTTCTGTGGGGTCATCTGCTGGCCGCATCTCGCGTAGATCGAATGCAGCGCTACTGCCCAAAAACACGTGCGCCAGCTCATGAGCAAGGGTGAACATCTGCGCAGCCTTGCTATCGGCACCATTGACGAACACAAGCGGTGCGTACTCGTCCACCAGAACGAAGCCTCGGAATTCGTCTGGATTGAGCTTACGATGTGTGTTATTCCCCACGATGCCGTTTCTGATAACCAGGATTCCTGCACCTTCTATGGTTTCGTGGAGAGTGTCCAGAGCATCGGTCCAGGTTGGTTTTTGAGCGGCCCACCCCTTATCTAAATTTAGCTCGCGTCTAATACGATTAGCGAGGGATGCGGGCGAGTCGTCCAGTCTGGCAGATCGCACGAACGATAGCGGTTCCTGACCTTGGTCTGTCAGATATTCGCGCATCCAAGCCTGCCGCCGTTGCATTACCTGAACAGTTTCAAGAAGGTTGGGACTGGGTCTACTCAGGGGTCCACCGTCAAGCGTTCGGTAGTAAGGAATTGGCAAGCGATCCTCGGGTGGCTCAGTGAGGAAGAAGAATCCAAGTGGTGTCCAAGTAGCTTTTGCCAGGCGTTCTAATTCACATAGCGTGGGCTGGCTTTCACCAGTAACCCACTGCTGGATTTTTGGAAACCTGTGCTGTAGGTCGTCAGGCGTCAGCCCCGCGCGGTCTACCGCCCAGAGCAAAACGCTTTCCTTTATGACCACTCTACTCATGTGGCCACCTCCTCCGTACATCGATCTTAACTGTTACCGCAGCAGAGATAAGCCTCGTGCGATATCGATGTTCAACTATTATTTCCTGCTGTTCTGCAAATTGTGGAAACGGTATCATATAGTTGCGTATGAATGAATCCGGCACACGCTTCTGCCGTGTTTGTATATGCAGATTCGTCAACATATTGAGCTAGTTCATGATTTACAACATGGTGCTCTTTGAAATCTTTATCTAGTCTCCGATAACTCCTAAACTCATCGGCTATAAGTATATAGCTTTTTTATCACATTTTCACAGATAATTTTCTTGAGAGTTTTTGTCTTTACATTGTCTACTGCAAAGGACCTAACATCACCGTTTCTTTCAATAAGCAGGAGGCTTTGTGTGTTAAATATATATAATTTTACCAAAAACTAAGCTCCCACGAAGGCCGTCAGAACTTCATCACCTTCTCAACGCCCTTCAATATCCTCCTCTCATCGGGCAGATAATAATTCTCAAGCTTGTACATGGGGAAGGGGACGTCGAAGCCCGTTACCCTCTCAACAGGGGCCTCTAAATGAAGAAATGCCTTCTCGTTTATCTGAGCAATTATCTCCGCGCCAAATCCGCAGGTCCGGGGCGCCTCATGCACTATCAAGCACCTTCCGGTCTTCTTGACGGAGTTTATTATGGTCTCTGAATCAAGAGGGCTTATCGTCCTTACGTCTATTATCTCTGCGTTATAATCCGCCTTTTCCAGCGCCTCGCGGGTATATTTCATCATGGCGCCCCAGGAGATGACGGTGAGGTCTGTTCCCTTTTTTATGACATCGGCCTTGCCGAGCGGTACAGTGTATTCTTCTTCCGGCACTTCTTCCTTTATTGCCCTATACACCCTCATAGGCTCCAGGAAGACCACGGGGTCGGGGTCTCTTATCGCTGAGATTAGAAGCCCCTTTGCGTCATAAGGTCTTGAGGGGATTACCACCTTTATCCCCGGCGTATGCGCCAGGATTGCTTCCTGGCTCTCGCAGTGGAGTTCAAGCGCCCTCACCCCGCCTCCATAGGGACTCCTTATTACAATCGGGCAGGTAAACCTGCCCCTGCTCCTGGTCCTTATCCTGGCGGCATGTGTGGTAATCTGATCGTAGGCCGAGTAAAGGAACCCGCTGAATTGTATCTCGGCCACCGGGCGCATGCCGTTTACTGCAAGGCCGATAGAAGTCCCGACTATGCCCACCTCTGAAAGGGGCGTGTCAACTACCCTGTCTTCTCCAAACTCCTCCTGCAGGCCGTCCGTTGCCCTGAACACACCTCCGCTCTTACCGACGTCCTCGCCGAGGACTATCAGCCGCTTGTCCTTCCGCATCTCCTGCCTCAGGGCGAGGTTGATGGCCTGAACTACATTAAGCCTTGCCACTTTTGCCCCTCTATAGAGACCTTTGAAAAACTTGGTTTGGCTACCCTGTTTAAATTGTAGTGGCAGAGCTTGCTCTGCATGGGTTTGCCCTGCTAAGTCGAGCAATCTCGACCATTACAATCGCATCAGAGTTCTTTCATTTGTTCTTTTAGCTGTTCCGTGGGCTGGGCATATGTGTTTGCAAAGAAATCCGCAGCTTCGGGCGGCGGGACTTTCTCATAATCTTCAACCGCCTTTTCAACCATATCTCTCGTTTTCTGGGTAACGGACTGTTTGTACTCATCGGTGAGAATCTTGTTCTTCTTCATATACTTTTCAAGTCTGTCTACGGGGTCTTTTTTTCTCCACTCCTCGACCTCCTGTTTCGTTCTATACCTTGAGTCATCGTCGGAGGTGGAATGACCCTCAATCCTGTACGTAACGCATTCTATAAGTGTAGGGCCGTCTCCTTTTCTCGCCTTTGCCACTGCACGGCTGGCAGCGCTATAGACTGCAAATATGTCGTTTCCATCCACCTGTATACCCTCGAAGCCGTAGGCAAACGCCTTCTGTGCAAGGGTCTCGGCAGCAGTCTGGCGGGCCCTTGGCAGTGAGATTGCATAGCCGTTGTTCTCGCACACAAAGACCGCAGGGACCTTAAAGATGCCGGCAAAGTTTAGACCCTCGTGAAAATCGGCCCTTGAGGTGGCACCGTCCCCGAAGAACGCCATGTGAACCACATCCTCCCTGCGCATCTTTGACGCCCATGCAGCGCCCGTGCAGATGGGTATATGGGTGGAAACGGGGATAGTTATGGGAAAGTTGTCCAGTCCTTCCGGGGCCTTCATCCCCCTCTCATCACCGCCCCTGTACTGCAGAAGCATGTGCATGGGGTGGCCTCTGGTGATAAGCACCCCCACATCCCTGCCGGACGGGAATATCCAGTCTCCCTTCTTCAACGCATACGCCGCTCCAACCTCCGAGGCCTCCTGCCCTTTCACCTGTAAATAAGTCCCCAGCCTCCCCTGCCTCTGAAGCTTAAACGCCTTGTCGTCAAACGCCCTGATAAGCACCATAAGCTCGTAGAGTTCTTTTATCTGCCCCGGGCTGAGCTCCGGCATAAGGTCCTTGTCTGCATGGCCTTCATCATCAAGGACCTGTAAGTACCCCACATTAAAACTCTTGATGGTTTCTTCAGGCATTTGACCGCCCTTTTAACCTCCTAAGGCCCACTTCTTGATCTTCTCATAGCTGGTGGTACCGCAAAGCTTCTTGCCCGTCTTCTCATTGTAGAAAAAAGGAACACCGCCGCAAAACGTCTGGCCCTTTTCATCCCTGTCCAATTTATCCATAAGCGCCGCATTCTCGCTGTTGTGCCATACCTCGAGCCTGGTGATCTTCACCCCCTCCTCTTTCTCCAGTTTCTCAATCAGGGGGTCCACCTCCCTGCAGTGCACACATTCCGTACCGTAAAACTCGATAAGCCTGTTTCCCATTTTACAATCTCCTCTACGTCACTTAAGAAAGACGAGCCCTCCGCAAAAGCCTCACAGTGAGACAATGTCATTCTAAGCAAGGCGTGCAGCGCGGCAGCCTGTCACCACGATTACGTGCGAGCCTGCTCGCACGCTACTTTATTTTACATGTTATCCAAATTGAATCTAATATCAACCGAAAAGCGACTCTTCTACGGGGACGGGATGACCAAAACGCGCTGTTGCCGCCTAATAAGCACCAGGGGGGACATCAGGGAGACTTCTGCGAGTTATCGGCCGAGACCAGCCTCTCAGCGGTGTTTTTTCACACCCACTCTTTTGCAGTACCAGTAGACCTTGCAAATGCTGCATTTTGGCAGGACAGGGGTGCAGATATTCTGCCCGTAGGTTACTAAAACGTCGTTTATAATCAGCCAGTATTTTTTGGGGAGTATCTTTCTCAGCGCAAATTCAGTCTCAATGGGTGTCTTGGTCCTTACGTATCCCCAGCGGTTGGTGATTCTGTGCACGTGGGTGTCCACACAGATACCCGGCTTGCCGTACCCAAGCGTTACCACCAGATTTGCCGTCTTCCGCCCTACGCCCGGGAGTTTTAGAAGGGTATCTATGTCGTCAGGGACGTTTCTGCCGTATTCTTCAATCAGGGCCCTGCATATCTCCTTTATCCTTGCAGACTTTATCCTATAAAAACCAACCGGATATATCGCCCCCTGTATATCCAAGGTCTCCAATTTCAGCATGGCATCGGGGGTGTCCGCCAACCGGAACAACCGCTCACTGGCAGCGGACGTAACGTTGTCCTTGGTCCGCAGGCTCAATAGGCAGGAAATAAGGACTTTAAAAGGGTCCCGGCCCCTCGCGACCGTGGTTACCGTAGGCTCCTTAAAGGCGCGGTTTACTCGTTTTATGGTAGTAATTACCTTCTGGAGATCACAATCTGTTTTAGACATGGGGTTTGAGTAATTCTAACTGGAGTTACACCACTACTGTTGTTTTGGGGTGGGAGTTTCCGAAAGAAGATTTTCGTTATTCTTCAGACCGGAGAAAAGTTAGACACGCTAAGGTCACTCACATTTTCCTCCTCCAGGTCCTTTGCCAGTTCAAATTCAATCTCTTTCCTCGGCTCCAGGACCAGTTTTTTATATCGTTCCTTTATGAGTGCCAGGCGCTCCAACTTCCTGTGCCATTCTATCCCGTTGGTTTTTACCAGCATTTTTTTACCTTAGTAAGTCGATCATCATCCATAAAAGGCAGTATGGTAACCGACCAGGTGCCACTCACCTCAGGTAATAAGGCAAAACTTGTAAAAAATTATAACGCTCAAGCAATACCTGTCAAGATGGAAGGAGAGAAATTTTTAATTTCTTTTCAATTTATTTTGCACCGCTTTTATCCCCTTGAAAGCGCGTCGTATTGACTCTATAATTCTCGAACCCCATTTTATTCGTTATTAAAGAGGAGAGGATTCATTTTTTATGGCAGCCGACTATAAGGCATGGTTCCAGTGCACAAGCGGATGTGACGAAAGATACGAACTTAACCAGATAATTTACAGCTGCCGGAAATGTGGCGGGCTTCTGGAAGTCAGGCACGACATGGACGAATTAAGGAAGAAGAAGCCTGCCTTTTGGACTGAACTTTTCGACAAGCGCTACATGAGAACCGAGTGGCCCTACGGCAGCGGCGTCTGGGGTAAAAAGGAACTGGTGTGTCCGAACGTAAGGAACGAGAACATCGTTTCACTATATGAGGGAGGAAGCAACCTATTCTGGGCGAAGCGATTCGGTGAGGAGATAGGGCTGAAAGACCTGTGGATAAAGCAGTGTGGAAACGCCCACACAGGGTCCTTTAAGGACCTTGGTATGACGGTGTTGGTGTCCGTGGTCAAACAGATGATATCGGAAGGCAAGGGTATACTCGGTGTGGCCTGCGCCTCAACGGGTGACACCTCTGCTGCGCTTGCAGCCTACTGTGCGGCATCTGGCATACCGGCAATAGTCTTCCTGCCAAAGAACAAGGTCTCGACATCCCAGCTTGTGCAGCCCCTTGCCAATAATGCCTTGACGCTGTCTATAGACACGGACTTCGACGGGTGCATGAAGCTGGTCCAAGAGGTATGCGCAAAGAATAACATATATCTAGCCAACTCCATGAACTCCCTGCGCATAGAGGGCCAAAAGACAATAAGCATGGAAATAACTCAGCAGTTTGACTGGGAGGTGCCCGACGTAGTGGTTGTGCCTGGCGGAAATCTTGGAAATATAACGGCTATAGGCCTGGGGTTTCTCATGATGAAAGAGCTCGGTATCGTAAACAGATTCCCCAGACTGGTATGCGCCCAGGCCCAAAGGGCCAATCCCCTCTACCGCAGTTACTTGAAGGGTTTCAAGGAATATGAACCGGTCAAGGCACAAAAAACCCTTGCCAGCGCCATTCAGATTGGAGATCCCGTCAGCATTCACAGGGCCATAAGGATTCTGAAGACCTTCAACGGCGTGGTTGAACAGGCGACGGAAGATGAGCTGGCCAACGCAGCCGCACGCGCCGACCGCAGCGGGCTGTTTAATTGCCCCCATACGGGCGTGGCCCTTGCGGCCTTGATAAAGCTGGTAAAAGCGGGGACCATAAAACCTCACGAAAAAATTGTCGTCATATCCACGGCGCACGGGCTGAAGTTTCCGGAGTTTAAGGTAGGGTATCACATGGGTACGCTGGACGGTGTAGAGTCCAGGTATGCAAACCGTCCGGTAGAGGTAGTCGCCGATTACGAAACAATCAAGACGTCCATTTTCAAGGCAATAGAGAGGGGCTGCTACGACCTGCAGCCTTCTAAGAACAAAGACCTTCCCTAGTGAGATGTCGGATTGACGGTAGTTGCCTTCCTCTGATGATGTTCTGTTGTATTTTTTTCCTTTGCCACTTTCTTCCTTTTTTCTTTTGGTTCTTTCGGCGGATGTTTTGCCTTTTCTTCCTCGTATTTCTTTATTAACTCAGGGTTGTTGTACCCGGAACATCTACCATGATGCCATTTGTCTCTCGGACTTTCAAACACGGCACAGCGGTCACCGAGGTTAAGCTTGCAATCATGACACTTGCGAACCGGTTTTTGCCACTTCATCATAGTCAAAACCCCTTAAGTAAGCTAAACTTTCGACAGGTTATCGTACCATTATCAATTACTGAGGTCTCTGAAAAAGTCTCCTAAGCGTAATGTTGTTCATTCTGAGCAAAGCGTACAGCGTCGCCCGCCTTAGGCGGGCTGCCACGTCGAGAGTCGGAGCAAGCTCCAACGCTACATCGGAGATTCTTCGGTCGCTTTGCTCCCTCAGAACGACAGCCTCACAAGATTTTGCAGAGGTCTATTTTAAACATTATAATAAAAAACCTACCTGCATGAAAAGAGCTATTACTCAGATAAACGGCACACCGGCAACGGAGAGTCGCCGCCGTAGAACCTTGAACAGATACGGAAGGATTCGAAAATGCGGGAAGTTTTTCACGGCAGGAAGATTTTTAAACCCCGGCAGCTGCCTGGTGAATCTACTGCAGCTCCTTCCAGAGTGCGTCAGGCATATCGTAGGCCAGCTTAAGGGCTCCGTCAGCACCGGCGTAAACGGGTTCGTCTACCCTGTTGACCTTTCCCCCGCCAAACTCCTCGAGGCCCTCTTCCAGGAGCTTGTCAAGACCCTTTAGCTGGCTCATGCCGCCCGCCAGGACTATATTGTTTCGGATGCAGGCCTGGAACTCAGGATCGTAGGTGGCTATAAGATTCCCCACGGCCTCAATTATGGGCGGGACTATCGCCTTGCATGCCTGCTTGCATTCTTCCGTTATGTCAATCACCCTGGGCCTGCCTTCCACGGGTATTCTGACAACTACCCTGTCGTTGGTATCCGAGACAAAGCCGTTCTTTTCCTTTATATCCCTGGCCATGTTGATGGTAATCTGCGCGTCGGGATGATTTTCCTTCACCAGCTTCAGCAAGAGTTCGTCAACGTAATCCCCGGCGGTGGTAAGGGTTATCTGATCCCCTTCTTCGGGTAATGCGCCGTGCATCCTGCACAAGTCAACCGTACCGGCACCGATGTCAATAATCAAGGCGTCGTCCAGCATATCCAGCCCATAAGCCACGGAAAACGGTTCGGAGACCACGATAACCGAATCAACGGACTCCACTGCGGCCTCGATTATCGACTGTTTGTTTATTACGCTTGCCTGGGCAGGCGCTCCAATAACGGCGTACACCGTCTGTCCATTTTGGGGTTGCGCCAGCGATATCGCATGTTTAACCATCTCTTTCGCAGCCCCTTTGTATATTTGAAGCTCCTCGTTGCTTACCGGCATTGAGTCATCGGAATATTTTATTACCCCCTTCTCAAGGGGTCTTACGAGGTTCAGCGCCAGACGGTGCCTTAACGCCTCATGGCCAAATACCATATCCTTACCCAACAATTTTCTAGAGATATCATCCTTCGGCCATCCCACTACGCTTATCACCGTCTTCCTAAGACCATTGCTTGCCGTTATGGATGTCCTGTAGGTACCCAGGTCCACACCTACGTACATAATGTTAGGGTCTCTGCGTCCCTCAGCCTCTGCCATCATATAGCCTTCCTCCAGGGAAGTAAAAAATGTTTAATTATAAAAACTCTTTTATTTCTGTTCTTCTTGTTCCTGGGCCTTCTGCTTCTCGCGCCACTTTACGTTATTTTCTACCAGCTTATGGAATAAGCTTCCTACCTTTACGGGCCCAGCTACCTTTGCAGGCCCGGCACCCGATGCGGATGCGGCAGGCTGTGGACGGCTAGCAAACGTTTTTACGCTCGGACTTGCAACATTAAGGGGGTAAGTGGTATGTGGAAATTTCTCAATAAATTGCTGCGAGAGGCCCTCTTGGAGCTTGTCAAACAAATCTATAGGCATCGTCCCCCTCGCCCCTTCAAGTATATTCTCTACAACCTGTTTTACTTTCTGTTCGTATTCTTCCGGGGTTACAGACGTCTGCGCGCCTGCAACGCCTTTGAACACCATCTTTTCTGCGTCCAACTTGCGACGGAGACGAACTACCTCTTCCTCAAGCGTTTTATAATTCTTTTCTAATTCTTTCTTCTCACCGGAAACATCCCCAGAGCCCTCTTTAAGCTCATCCAATCGTCTGGAGAGGCTCTCCGACTGCATCCTGAGCTCATCCCTCTCCCTAGAAAGGTCCTCGAACCTCTTTTTAACCTCGGTACCCACGGTCTGCTCTATAAGCTCACCGAGGGTCTTCTCGCTAACTACCATAACTTCGGATAGACCCTGCTTGCGGAAAACCTTAAGGGGTATGAACGAGGCTACCTGATTTATTGCAGCCGCGACATCGAGTGTTCTACTCTTTGGAGAGGAACTATAATTCTCTGGATACATTAGCGATATAATAGGTCTTTTCTAGAGCCTTTGCTTAATCGATGGTTCTACTCTAAAAAACATCTTCGTATATTCTGTCCGTCGCAAAATCCTACAACAAACTAAATTGCTTGTCAATAGCATAATTTAGACACATCTAAGTTTTATACCTAAAAGACGTTATGAAAAGGGCCAAAAGCCCTTGCCAAGCAGGCACGGGCTGATTTATAATTTTCTGTTGACCCTACTGAAATAACGCAGTCTAAAGGGGATAGGTCTCTTTCATGCTGAAGGTCAACGAAATATTTAAGAGCATCCAAGGCGAATCCACCTACGCCGGGCTGCCTTGTATATTTATAAGGCTGACAGGGTGCAATTTGAGGTGCAATTACTGTGACACGGTCTACGCCTACGAAAATGGCGTAGAGATGCGCATTGAGGAAATACTTTCCGATATCGAACTCCTTGGGGGCAGTTTAATAGAAATCACCGGAGGCGAACCGCTCCTTCAAGGGGAGACCGGCGAACTGGTCTCACTACTAATAAAACGCGGCTGCCGCGTGCTGGTCGAAACGAATGGCACGCTGGATATAAATGCACTGCCCGAGGGGACCATAAGGATCATGGACCTGAAATGCCCCGACAGCGGTATGGCCGATAAGACCGACTGGAAAAACGTTGAAAGATTGAGACCCAACGATGAAGTAAAGTTTGTGTTAAGTTCTAGAAGGGATTACGAGTGGGCAAAAGATGTCATAGGAAAATACCGGCTTACGAAAAAGGTAAAGGTACTTATCGGTGTAGCCTTCAACAAATTAGACCTCAAACGGGTGGCCTCCTGGATACTGGAAGACGGGATTGATGTACGCCTTCAATTACAGATCCACCGATACATCTGGCCCCCCGACACGCCGGAAGGTATAATCCTAAGGAGCACGTGTAGATATGAAAGCGGGTCTGGCAGTAGTACTCCTAAGCGGAGGGATGGATAGCTGCGTTACCGCAGCCATAGCCAATGAGTCCTTCGAGCTGGCCTGTCTCCACGTAAATTATAAGCAGAGGACGGAGGCGCGGGAGCTGAGGGCATTTAACGACATAGCATCCTACTATGGAGTACCGAAGGAAAAGAGATTAATCATAGACATGGCCTATCTCGGCGCCATTGGCGGCTCAAGTCTCACAGACACAAGGATTGCTGTTCCAACATCTACTGCAACCGCGAACAAGGTACCATCCACATACGTGCCCTTCAGGAACACACACCTGCTTATGGCAGCCGTCTCGTGGGCGGAGGTTATAGGGGCGGAGAAGGTATTTATCGGCGCAGTGGAGGATGACCGCATCGGTTATCCCGACTGCAGGAAAGAATATTACGACATATTTAATGCCCTTGTAGACGCCGGCACCAAACCGGATACCCACATAACGGTGGAAACACCTCTAATCAACATGAAGAAGAGCGATATAGTAAGGATGGGCATGTCACTGGGAGCGCCTTTTAGTCTCAGCTGGTCTTGCTATCAAGAAAAAGATAGGGCCTGCGGACGGTGCCAGAGTTGCTTACTGCGACGCGAGGCGTTTAACGAGGCGGGATACACCGACCCAATACCCTACCGGACAAACAGTCCCTAGCACTCCACTGCCGCCCGGTCTTTTTTAGAGGTAAGGGCATTAAGTGTCTCCTCCGCAGCGAGCTGTTCCGCCTCTTTCTTGTTCTTACCTTTGCCCTGACCGTAGGCATTGTCTTTAATCACGACCATGACCTCGAAGGTCTTACCGTGGTCCGGCCCGTGCTGCCCGATCAGTTTATATTGCGGAGTGGTATTCAGGTATTTCTGGCAGTACTGCTGAAGGAGACTCTTATAGTTCCTGGCGTGTTCGTCCCTGGAGGTAAGCTCTATTTCTTCAGATAGCCGTGTAAGTACAAAATCGCCTGCCGCATAGATGCCGCCGTCTAAATAGATCGCCGCAACGATGGCCTCAAATACATTGGCGATTATAGACCTCGGGAAACCGTGTTTGCTGTGAAGTCCTTTGCCGACAGTTATGTATTTGCCAAGACCTAATCTGTTCCCGGCCTCTGCCAATATCGGCTGGCTCACCACAACCGACTTTATCCTTGTAAGTTCACCCTCATTGAATTCAGGGAAGGTATTGTAGAGGTAGCTGGAGATTATCACCCCCAGCACCGCATCCCCAAGGAACTCCATCCTCTCGTTACTGCTGTTGTACTCCAGCTTACAGGACGTATGTATGAGCGCATTCTCAAGCAGAGATACGTCCTTAAAGGTATATTTAAGCTCTTCCTGCCACTTCTCTAGTATCTCTTTCCGGCTGGCTTGCTGAGTTTTCATCCTTCTGGAATTTTTTCTCCTTAAATAACATAGACTCTTCGATAGCGGTGTATTTTGTGGCGGCGACGATGAGATCGGCAGAGGTACTCTTGCGGAAGGAAACGACTTCCACCCTGCAACCGTGGGCCTTCAGCATCTCCACCAGGGGCACAAAATCCCCGTCGCCTGAGACAAGCACCACCGTATCCAGCTTGGGTGCAATGGCTATGGTATCTATCGCTATACCCATGTCCCAGTCGCCCTTGGCAGTGCCGTCGGGACGAAGTCTGAGGTCTTTTGATTTTATCTCGTAACCCAGCCGCTCCAGGGCATCCGTAAAGCTGGACTGGTCCACCTCAGGCTTCTGTACCACATATGCAATGGCCCTTATAAGATTTCTGCTCCCGACTATTTCCTGGAGCAGTTTAGAGTAGTCTATCTTAGACTGGTGCAAGGCCTTGGCCGAATAGAACATATTCTGTACGTCTACAAAAACCCCTACTCGCTGCTCAGAACTCTTTATCGGACCCTGGCTCATTACTGGCTGTGTTCCTTGAAACGTTTAGATAAAAAATATATAATATTATTTTACCATGATCATTACGACAGTCAAATTAATTTTGTTTGACTCTATTCTTAAATTCTGATATAGGTGTGGTTTAAAACATTTTGTCTTCAAAAATCCTCCGTTTAGACAACCTATCCCGAAGGTCACTATATTATGAATACTGAAGATATGTTAGAATCCTTAAGGAAACAAATCGATGACCTTGATTCGAAGATAGTCAAGCTGCTTAACGACCGCGCAGGGATCGCCCAACGGATAGGCGAGGTAAAGAGGCAGACCAGCACAGAGGTCTATCACCCGAACAGGGAACAGCAGGTCTACGAGAGGGTCCTTTCAGAGAATAAAGGCCCGCTCCCCAACGACTCCTTAATGGCCATATACAGGGAACTTATGGCCGGCTCCAGGGCCCTTGAGAAACCTCTCAAGGTTTCGTATCTCGGTCCGGCGGGCACCTTCAGTTTCGTAGCCGCAAGGAAGAGCTTCGGCGCCTCTGTCGAGTATCTGCCGCAAAGGGGCATAGACGCAGTCTTCAGGGAGGTGGAGGCGGGGCGCGCAAACTACGGGATAGCCCCCGCAGAGAACTCCACGGAGGGAAGCATACGCGAGACACTTAACATGTTTCAGGAGTGCAACGTCAAGATATACGCGGAGGTCATACTGCCAATACACCACAGCCTCGTGGCCTGCGGCACTATTGGAGAAGTAAAAAGGATATACTCCAAGCTCCAAGTCTTTTCTCAGTGCAAGAATTGGCTCTCGAGCAATTTCCCGGAGGCGGAACTACTTGAGGTGGGCAGCACGACCGAGGCCGCACAGATAGCAAAAAAGGAATCCAACGCCGCCGCCATAGCCCACGCCGAGGTGGCAGAACTGTACGGTTTAAACCCCCTGTACAGTAATATCGAGGACAGTCCCAACAACGTCACAAGATTCTACGTCCTGAGCAAATCATTTTCCAGCCCCAGCGGCAAGGACAAGACGGCGATAATGTGTTATATAAAGAACCAAGTCGGCGCACTTTACGATATCCTGCGCCCATTTAAAAAGTACGCCGTCAACCTGACGAGCATTGAGTCGCTGCCTTCCCGCAGAAAGGCGTGGGATTACAGTTTTTACATCGAGCTTGAAGGCCATGTCCAGGACGAGAACATCAAAAAGGCCCTGGAAAAGGTCAGCCGCGTGTGTCTAGAGCTTAAGGTCTTGGGCTCATTCCCAAGAGGCAACCAATTCTCATAAAGGAGTCCAGATAATGCTGCGGCCCTTCATAGCAGGCAATTGGAAGATGAATCTAACACTGAAGGAGTCGAAAGATTTAGCTGGCTCCATAAGGGCCGACATCGAGGGTATGCAGGGAGTGGACGTAGGCGCATTTCCGCCCTCTGTTTTTCTCGAGAGTGTATACTCCGTCTTGAAGGGCAGTAGTATAATACTGGGTGCACAGAATATGCACTGGGAGGATAACGGGGCCTTCACAGGAGAGGTTTCGGGCAGCATGATTAAGGATGTGGGGTGCACGCACGTTATCTTGGGTCACTCCGAGAGAAGGCATATCTTCGGTGAAACGGATTCGATGATAAACTTAAAGCTTCGGGCCGCCTTCGCCAGGGGTATAATGCCCATATTCTGTCTCGGAGAGAGGCTGGAGGAACGAGAATCGGGTAAAACCTTTAAAGTTATAGAAAAACAACTCAAGACGGGTCTGGAGGGTCTGAAACCCGACGATGTCTCAATGTTGACCATCGCATATGAGCCGGTCTGGGCCATCGGCACGGGTAAGAATGCAACCCCCGCCCAGGCACAAGAGGTTCACGGTCACATTCGAGCGCTGCTTGAGGAATCTCACGGTGAAGATGTATCCACCCGAGTGCGGATACAGTACGGAGGAAGCGTTAAACCGGACAATGCGGCCGAAATACTGGCGCAACCGGACATAAACGGTCTGTTGATAGGAGGTGCAAGTTTAAAGAAGGATTCTTTCTGTAAAATAGTCTCCGTTGCATTTGAACAAGTAAGGAGTCCGGTGTAGGAGAGAAAGATGGAGTTAACAAACGAAAAAACGATTAAATGGGCGCTGGCCACCATCGTAGTCTTTGGTCTCGTACTTACGATGTACATGTTGAAGATGGTTTCAGTCCTCAAGATATTTCTTGTATTGACATGCGTAGCGCTGATAGGGGCCATACTATTGCAGGCGGGCAAAGGAGGTGGGCTGGCGGCCATAGGCGGCCTGCAGGACCAATCTACCTTTGGCACCAGGACCAGCACATTTTTGAGCAAGCTTACCTACCTAATAGGGGCGGCCTTTATCATTGGTACCATATGCCTGACAAAGATCTCAAGTATTACATTCATAGAGAAGGCTGCCGTAGAACAGACCGCTGAGATGCCTGCCGGACATCCGCCGATGGAACTTCCGCCAGGACATCCCCCTACGGAAGGCCCTCCGCCGGGTCATCCGCCGATTGAAGGAATGCCGCCAGGTCATCCGCCGGTCGAAGGGATGCCGCCTGGACATCCACCCACCGGAGCTCCGTCCGCAGCTGCACCTGCAGAGGAAAAACCGGCAAGCGCCGCATTAGGGTGGCAGGAGAAGCCCGAGGAAAAGAAACCAGAGAAACAAGAAGCGAAAGCAACGGAGCAGCAGGAGGCTCCTAAATAATCAGAAAACTCTAAAAGGTTTGCCAAGCGCTTACCAGCATAAGTTGTAGTTGCTCGATTTATCGAGCTTACAGCGTCCCATAAATGGGGAAACTACACAACTATAAACGAGATTGCTTTGTTTCGTTCGCTGTGACGATGCGCATCGTCACTCTGAATTTTTGGATTTTTTAGAGGTTGTGGCACGGCCATGACCTGTCAGGACAGGTTTGGAGTCAACATGCTGAGGAGTATGACCGGATTCGGAAGGGCGGAAAGTAAGGATGACAATGCCATCCTTCTGGTGGAAATCCGTTCAGTCAACAACCGCTTCCTGAAGTTGTCTTCTAAACTGCCGGAGCCGCTCCTGCCGTATCAGGAGCGGTTGGAAAAGATATTAAAGAACAGGCTGTCACGGGGCAGTGTATTTATGGAGATAGAGTACAAGTCTATTCAAGAGACACCCGGGTTTTATATCAACCTGGAGACCCTTAAGGGTTATTACCGTTCCATAGAGGAACTGAAAAAAGAGTTGGGGCCGGAAGGAGACGTGCCATTAGCCGCTTTATTCTCGCTGCCCGGCATATGCGAGAGGACCAAATCGCAGGAGAATAACGCAGACGCGCTCGTACCGACCCTGGAAAGGCTGGTAGATTCGGCCCTGAACGAGCTGATTAACATGCGTACACAAGAAGGGAAGGTCCTGGGAGAAGAAATCACTCGTTCTAAGGAACGCATACTGAAACTCCTGAAAGTGCCAGAAGAACGGGCACACGAGGTCGTAAGCGGCTATCGCGACAGGCTGAGAAAAAGGGTATCCAATCTGTTAAAAGGCGTAGAAGTAGAGCTGTCCGATAATGACCTTGCAAGAGAAGTGGCATTTTTCGCAGAACGCTCCGACGTCACGGAGGAGGTCGCCAGGCTCAAGAGCCATATCGGACAGTTGGAGGATGCCATAAACGAAGAAGGGCCTTCGGGAAGGAGGCAAGAGTTTCTCGTGCAAGAGATGTTCAGGGAGGCCAATACCATGGGTTCCAAGGCCACCGACGGGGACATGCTGCGCGCCATAATTGACATAAAGATGGAGATTGAGAAGATAAAAGAGCAGGTCTTTAATGTCGAGTAATAACGGCAGTGCAAACGGAAAGCTGGTAATAATCTCCGGTCCTTCCGGTTCGGGTAAGACGACCATTTGTAAGGAACTGACCAAGGACCCGAAGGTGAGGGCCTCTATCTCCGTAACCACCAGGCCGCCGCGCTCCCAGGAGGTGGACGGTAAGGACTATTATTTCGTCAGCGAGCGCGAATTCGAAAGGAAAATAAAAAAAGGTTTCTTCATAGAACATGCCCGATATTCCGGCACCCTTTACGGTACGCCCCGCAAACCCCTGGAGAATGCCCTGGAAGAAGGTCTAATATATCTGCTTGAGATAGACGTACAGGGGGCGCTTCAGATAATGGGAAAATATCCCGACGCCATCTCCGTCTTCATCCTGCCGCCGGGCAAGGACGTCCTTAAGAAACGCCTCGCGGGCAGGAACACCGACAAAGAACATGACATCAACAACCGTCTTAATATAGCGGAGAACGAACTGCAGTCTTCTTCTCACTACAAATACCGCGTAACGAATGACAACCTGGAAGAGGCAGTAAACGAGATTCGCAACATCTTGGGGTTTAAAAAGTAAATGCCTTACACCGTAATCCTTGGAGTGACAGGCAGTATAGCCGCCTATAAGGCCTGCGAGATTACATCGAGCCTGGTAAAGGCCGGCGTGAACGTGGTGGTGGTGATGACCGAACCGGCCCAGCGTTTCGTCACCCCGCTTACGTTTCGCACACTCTCCCAAAACGAGGTCGTTACGGACCTCTTCGGCAAACCGGAAGTTCACGACCCATACCACGTCTCACTGGCCGACCGGGCGGACCTGATACTGGTGGCGCCTGCGACCGCCGCCATTATCGGCAAAATAGCATCCGGCGTGGCCGACGACATACTTACTTGCACGCTCCTCGCCTCCCGCGCAAGGGTGATAATGGCCCCGGCCATGGACGCTCACATGTACCACCATCCTATGGTCCAGGCCAATGTCTCAAGGCTCAAGGAAATCGGATACAAGTTCATCGGCCCCGTTGAGGGACGCCTGTCCACGGGGAAGATAGGCGTTGGACGGCTTGCGCCGGTGGAAGACATAGTAAGCGCGGTGCTGAGCGAATTGGAGTCACTCTCACCAGAACAGTCAGTCCCCGTAGAAAAGAAACTCGAGAAACAGACCGGTGGAAAAGGTAAGGGTTAACATAAAGAAAAAGGAAGGCTGTGAAGACCTTCCCATACCTCAGTACATGAGCGCGGGGGCGAGTGGCGCAGACCTGTATGCGGCCGTAAACGGAGAGCTGGTATTGGAACCGTCCGGTATAAGCGCAGTGCCTACGGGGATGTTCATAGAACTCCCGTCAGGCTACGAGGCCCAGGTGAGGCCGCGGAGCGGGCTGGCCCTGAGGCACGGCCTTTCCATAGTCAATGCACCGGGGACGATTGACAGCGACTACCGCGGCGAAATATGCGTCATTCTATGCAACCTGGGTAAAAACCCCGTCAAGATAAACCGTGGTATGCGCATCGCACAGTTGATTTTCCAACCCGTCGTAAGGGCCGAATTCACTGAGGTGAAAGAGTTGAAAATGACCCTGCGGAATGAGGGTGGCTTTGGTCACACGGGGGTGTAAGACCGATGGATAAAAAGAGACTCCTAAACGTGTTTCTGGCGATACTTCTGGTGTCGTTTGCGGTCTTTGCCCTCATCAGTGTAATAACCTACAATCCCTCCGACCCGCCGTTTGCCGATTATCCTGAGAGCAGCGCCACAAAGAATCTCTGCGGGTGGGTTGGTGCGGTGCTCTCGGGCTACGGGCTTTCGTGGCTGGGCCTCGCCGCCTTCCCGCTGACGATACTCATAGGCGCATGGGGAGTAATGCTGTTACTGCGCGGAAGGGTGGAAGACCTTTGGATAAAGGCCGTCGGCGGGATAATGCTCATAACCTCCATCTCCCTGGCATTTGCCCTGGTAGAGGACATCTTACCCAAGATAGGCGCAATCGCATGGGCCGGAGGGGTATTCGGTGACGCGGCGTCGGGCAAACTCCTTGACAACCTCGGCCTCGTCGGCACCTGTGTCTTCCTGACCTTTGGCTTCCTGACCTCCGGCATCCTCCTATTTAACGTAAGCCCGGTCGAAGCCGTTGTTTCCCTATTTAAACGGATCAAGAACAAGAGGGGGCCTAAACCCGCTTTTAAAGAGAAACGCCTCAAGAAATCCGACGCAGAGGAAAAACCGCCTGAGTATACACCTGCGGACGCCGGCCCGCTCTTACTGCCCATTGATCTCCTTGACGAACGCTCCGATCCGGGCAATGCAGAAGACGAAGAATCTCTGAAGAAAAGGGCCGAGGTCCTGGAAGATGCGCTGGCGCAGTTTAAAGTAGTGGCAGAGGTAGTCGGTTTTGAGACAGGCCCCTCGATAACCATGTATGAACTGGAGCTGTCACCCGGCACCAAGGTATCCAAGATAGCGTCGCTTTCCGACGATCTAGCAATGGCCTTAAAGGCCCCCAGCGTTAGAGTGGTGGCGCCGCTGCCGGGAAAGTCCACCGTGGGCATAGAGGTGCCCAACCGGATGAGAAAGAACGTGAGGCTCAGGGAACTGCTTGAGATTATCCAGGAAGGCAAGATCAATCTTGACAACAATGCGATACCCCTCCCGCTGGGGAGAGACATAACGGGTTATCCCGTCTACTGCGACCTGACTGGCATGCCGCATCTCCTCATCGCCGGCACCACCGGTTCGGGCAAATCCATCTGCCTGAACTCGCTGATACTGAGCATCTTGTTCCTGCGGTCCCGGAAGGACTTGAAACTCCTGCTCGTAGACCCGAAGCTGGTGGAATTCTCTCCGTTCAAGGACATACCGCACCTCATCAGCCCGGTGGTTACCGACGTAAAGGAGGCGCAGGCCGTGCTCGAGTGGGCGGTAAACAAGATGGACGAACGCTACGGGCTCCTGGCACGGGCAGGCGTCAGGAACATTGCAGAATACAACAAACTGGGGGAAAGCGGCCTTAAGAAGAGATTGGGCGCAGACGGCCAGATAGACCCGGAACTCCATCACCTCCCCTATATCGTGATAATTATAGACGAACTTGCAGACCTTATGATGGTTTCCTCTAAGAAGGTGGAAAATGCCGTTATACGGTTGTCACAGAAGTCACGCGCAGTGGGCATCCACCTGATAGTCTCCACACAGCGGCCTTCCGTAGATGTCGTTACCGGCCTGATAAAGTCCAACCTGCCTGCAAGGATATCATTCCTTGTGGCCTCAAAGGTAGACTCAAGGACGGTACTGGACCAAAACGGCGCAGAAAAACTCCTGGGGGAAGGCGACATGCTGTTTATGCCGCCGGGGACCTCGGAGTTGGTAAGAGTGCAGGGCACGTACACCAGCGACCAGGAGGTAGAAAGGGTGGTAGGGTTCCTGAAAAGGCAGGCCCATCCGGAGTTCTCGACAGAGCTGAGGGAATGGAAACTCGAGGCCAAGAGGGACGACAGACATGACCCCGTTTACAACGAAGCGGTCCAGGCGGCGCTCGAGGCGGGGAAGTGCAACGAAAAACTACTCCAGGAGAAACTTCACGTGACCTATCCCCAGGCCGTCAAACTGCTGGATCAGATGATAGAGGACGGCATAGTGGGCGAATGCAAAGAGGGGACGTATAGGGAGGTGCTGATCAATCCGGAAGACTGGGAATCGGCCGGCAGACAAAAAGGCACGAAGCAGCAGATAAAATGATGAAACCGCGGCTAAAAAAACCAACGATAGCACTGGTAAGCCTGGGTTGTTCGAAGAACCTGGTAGATTCCGAGAAGATACTTGGCAGGCTCGCACAGGGGGAGGTCACATTCTGTCAAGACCCCCGGCTTGCAGACGTACTAATAATAAACACCTGCGGCTTCGTAAAGGATGCCAAAGAAGAATCCATAGACACCATCCTCAGGATGGCAAGACTTAAGGAAGAAAACGGACTCGAGAAGCTCATCGTAACCGGCTGTCTTGCGGAACGTTATGAAAAAGACCTGCTGAAAGAAATACCGGAGATTGACCACGTGGTTGGACTTGAAAATTTTGGCAGGATAGCCGAACTCTCCGGTATAACAGGGGAGGGGAATAGGGCTAACGGCTCGTGCAGCGGGGGAGATTCGTCCCGCATCCGCCTCACCCCACGGCACTATGCGTATCTAAAGATTTCCGAGGGCTGCAGCAATAGCTGCAGCTACTGTGCCATCCCCGCAATACGAGGTCCCTTTGGGAGCCGTCCCGCGGATGAGATTCTCCGGGAGGCCGAAGAGCTTGCCGCCGGAGGCGCCAAAGAATTAAACCTGATAGCACAAGACAGCACCCTGTACGGCATAGACCTCTACGGGCGTCAGCGTCTGCACGAGCTGTTGGAAATGCTTTCGGAAATAGACTCCATCAAGTGGATACGGCTCCTTTACGCACACCCCGCCCATTTCTATCCCGAACTCATCAAGGAGATAGCCGGAAACGATAAGCTAGTCAAGTACATAGACTTGCCCATACAGCACATTAATGATAACATGCTTAAAATAATGGGCAGAGACGTTACACGCGCCCAGGTGGAGAAATTGATACAGCGGCTTCGCGGAGAGATACACGGTTTAGTCCTACGTACCTCCGTAATAGTAGGTTTCCCTGGAGAGGGCAGAAGGGCGTTCCGCGAGCTGCTCGCATTCCTGGAAGAGGCGGCCTTTGAGAGGCTGGGTACATTCGTTTATTCCGAAGAGGAAGGCACATCTGCGGCGACCTTTAAAGGCCGCATCCCGGGGCCGGAGAGGCGCAGGAGGCTCTCCGAGGTCATGACGCTCCAGCAGGAAATAACCTTCAAGAATAATGCCTGCCTTGTCGGACAAACCATTGAGGTCCTGGTGGACGCACCACGGGAAGGCGGGACAGGCTGGCTTGCGAGGTCATATAGAGATGCCCCCGAAGTAGACAGCAGCGTTATAGTCTCAGGTTCAGGATTGGAACCGGGGGAATTTAGAAAGGTAACAGTTACACATCAAGAGGGATATAACCTTGCCGCAAATTGTGCGGAATGATTACCAGCAGGCAGACAGACGGTGGGAAGTCAAGCGGCTCTTAGGGCCTTTCTACCACCTGCCTAATCAATTGACCGTGCTTAGATTTTTTATGGGCATATTGTTCTTTTTTATCCTATCCCTTGAGTCACTTGACCTTGCTCTGGCGGTACTTGTCGTCGCCACCGCAACGGATTTCTTTGACGGGTACCTGGCGAGAAAGAGGGACCTGATAAGCAATTTTGGAAGGATAGCAGACCCCCTGGTGGACAAGATAATCATATGCGGCGGATTTATAGTACTTGTTGCATATAACCAGATGGTAGTGGGGGACTGGATGGCGGTGATCATCGTGGTGCGGGAGCTGATTATCGGTATCCTGAGGGGCTATTTAGAGTTTTTCAGAGGCATACACTTCCCTGTCAGTACCGCAGGAAGGTGGAAGATGACAGGCCAATGTATCACCCTTTGCTCAATAATCCTCTACTCCAGTCATTTTACCGGGGTGTGGTGGGCCAGGATGTGGGTGGATCTTGCGGCCTGGTTTACGGTAAGCATCACCGTTTACTCCGGGTTACTTTACCTGTACGGTGCGGGACATCTCTTGCAAAAGCATGCTAGAGGCGTAGTGAGGGAGTTTTGAAAAATAACTAAAGTGCCTTACGTCATTCTAAATTCTGAGTGAAGCGTGCAGCGTGGTAACTGCCACGATTGCCGTGCGGGCAGGCTCGTACGCTGCATTCTTCGATCGTTCCACCCTGAAGGGGTGATAAAAGTAGAACGTTTTGTAGGGATCTCAACGATAGAATAGAAACTTTATGTATTTCTGTAAAACACAGGCCGTGGCATTAAAGAAGGGTGATTACAGCAATTCCAGTCAGATAGTTGCCTTCTACACGAGAGACTACGGAAAGGTTCGTGCACTGGCGAAGGGTTCGAAGCGCATAGAAAAAAAATCCCGTGGCCCCGTTGATTTGTTCTCGTACATGGAAATAATCTTCATTCAAAAGGAGAGTACGGGCCTGCATCTGCTTACGGAATGGGAATCGCTCAGGGACTTCCCGGCATTCAGGAAAGACGTGGAACGGTTCTATGCCGCCTGTCATGTGGTGCAACTGGCATGTGAGCTTACAGAGGAAGGGGACAGCAACGAACCCCTATTTGATTTGATACTGGAAACCCTCCAACGTCTTTCCTTGACCAGATACACGGAGGTAGTCCTGCGCGCCTTCGAGCTTCAGGCGTTGAAGCTCCTGGGCTACTTGCCGCAATTAGAAGAATGCGTCAACTGCGGCGCCGATTTCCTGGGAGACCCCGGAGCAGTCTTCAGCCCCGTCGGCAACGGACTGTTGTGTAAAAGATGCGCAGGGGAAAAGGCCCTCCAGAGCCTTTCACCGGGAGCCATTCGCGCCGCTGCGTTTTTGGCAAGTTCCAGCACCACAACCTGTGACCGCCTCCGCCTGCCCCACAGGGTGTCAGAGGAACTCAAGTCACTAAGCCTGGGCTGTATAATGCTTGCGCTAAATAAACCTTTAGAGATACGGACGTCGGTAAAATGAAACAAGGATGTCTTGGTTTATTGTTTGTGCTGATGGTCTCACTGGTTTCTGCGTCTGACGCCTGCGCAGAACTGATATGGAACAAAGACACGGGCTGGGTAGACCCGTTGACCTTAAACCCCGCCGTCCCGGACCAGCGCTATAAGATTGCCACCTCCATGATGATAGACGGCGAGTACGAAAGTGCGGTAAAGGAGTTTAAGGGCATATTGGATGCACATCCCGATTCCGACCTTGCTGAATCATGTTATTACAACATAGGGCAATCCTACTTCCTGGCCGGCAAATACAAGAAGGCCTTTAAGGCCTACGAGACCCTGCTTGAAAGATTCCCGGGCATAAGAATAACAGGGTTGATTCACCAGAGAGAGTTTGAGGCGGGGACATCGCTTATGCAGGAGAATCCAAAGGCCTCCGTTCCCGTATTCGAAAGGGTCATAGAACACAACCCACAGGGGCCTCTGGCGGCCGACTGTCAGGTAAAAATAGCAGACGCATATTTCCTTGCCGAAGATTTCGTAAACGCTGAACCCGCCTATAGAGCAGTTATTGAGAATTACCCAAGAAGTGCGTGGGCGCCGTACGCCATGTACCGTATCCCGTTATCCAAACTGAGTCTCGAGGCCCGCAGGGACAGGGACATGGGGAACCTATGGAAGGCACGGGACGGCTTCGAGGAGTATCTTGCAAACTATCCGGACGGCACCCTCGTTGAGGAGGCAAAAAAGAAGATTCACGAGACCGAAGACCTTATAGCCCAAAAAGAGTACAGTATCGCCGAATTTTACCTTCGCAAGAAGAACCCCGCCTCGGCAATGGTATACCTGAAGAGGATCGCAGACCGGTTTCCCAATACGCGATGGGCTGATAAGTCACAGGACACAATGGTATTTCTGCAAAAGATTAATGCCGTCAAAAAGTGATAAATATTATACTACTCATTCTGGCGTCTTTCATGGCGAGTTGTGGATACACCTCCCGCTCGCTCATAGATCAAAACGTGCAGAGCGTATATGTGCCGATCTTCGACAACGACACCTTTCGTCGCGACCTGGAGTATGACCTGACTAAGGCTATAAAAGAGGAGATACTCTTCAGGACGCAACTTAAAATAGTAGACGAAAAACATGCTGACACCATCCTCACCGGAATACTAAAGGATGTCCAGGAAAACGTGCTGATAGAGAACCCCGATGCGGTAACTATAGAAAGTCGTGTAAATGTCTTCGTGCAGTTCTCATGGCTTGACCAAAGGACGGGAAGAATCCTGATAGATAAGCAAAACGTAGCCGCATCGGCAGAATTCATCGCAACAAGGAACGAAGACGTCCGGACCGGAGAGATAGAGGCGTTCGTAAACACCGCCAGAAAGATCATTAACTTAATGGAAAGAAAATGGTAGACGCCCTTACAAGGTATAACCCCAGGGTATTAGACGTCAGCCCTTACGACCCGCGGAAAGTGGAAAAAGAACTCCATCGCAGGCATGCTGAAGGAAGGACGCACTACACCCTGAGTCTGGAGGGATTGAACGGGACAGACCACGGCTTACTGCGCGAGTGGGCCTCAAGCGCAGGGGGAAGGCTAAGTGGTGCAGCCAACGGCGGACCCTGTTCTGCACTCCTGTCCATCAATGGGGAGGCGTTAAGCCGTCTACCTTCCAATCTCCGCCGGACAGGAGGAGACCTGGAATCCATCCTGGATGCCGTGGGAGAAACCGTTTCCAGATACCAGAAAAGGTCTTTCTACCTCACCCACAATAAAGGCCATCTGAGGCTCGGGCAGAGAACCTGCGTGATGGGTATCCTTAACGTAACACCCGACTCCTTTTATGACGGAGGACGTCATTACAAACCGGAGAAGGCCCTGGCCCATGCCTTTCGGATGATAGAAGAAGGAGCGGGGATAATAGACATAGGCGGCGTATCAACCAGGCCGGGCTCGCAGGCGGTTTCGCAGGAAGAAGAACTGAGACGGGTCATCCCGGTGATAGAGGAACTCTCCCGCCACACCAAAGTGCCTATCTCTGTTGATACTTATCGCGCCGGCGTCGCGGAGAAGGCGCTTGAGGCAGGCGCACAGATTGTAAACGACATAAGCGGCCTCGGCGACAAAGACATGGCCAGAGTGGCGGCCTCTTCCGGTGCCCCGATCGTCATAATGCACATAAAGGGTAAACCGCACCGTATGCCCAAAAATCCTGCGTACAAAAATCTGCTTGCAGAAATTACTCTTTTTTTGAGGAGAAAGGTTAACGAGGCCATCGGCGCCGGTGTCAACGAATCAAACATAATAATAGACCCCGGTATAGGCTTCGGGAAAAGCCCCGCGCAGTCGTTTGAGGTGCTGCATCGATTAGGCGAACTACGGTCCCTGGGCCTGCCCGTCATGGTGGGTACTTCACACAAGAGTTTTATCAAACACGCCTTGAAACCACTGGATGGGAGCAAGACACCGGACTCCACGGACGTACTATACGGGACCCTTGCCACCGTTGCGCTCGCCATCGAAAAGGGCGCCAAGATCGTGAGGGTGCACGAAGTACGCGAATCGGTACAAGCAGCCGCCGTCTGCGACGCCGTCATTAGAGACAAGAAATGGAAAGCTTCTTCGAAGACGTAGATTTCTTTGCAGCCTTTAAGGCGGCAGTAGAGATATTCATCATATTTTTGATGCTATATTTCGTACTGCGCTTTATGCAGGGCACCCGCGGGGTCGGGGTCATGAGGGGCATGGTATTTGTGCTGGTCGTTGCGACGGTAATATTGCTCTTAATCGTACGTTCGCTCCAGCTCTACACTGTGGATTGGCTCCTTACCGAATTCGTACCCATGGTTACGATCCCATTCATAATCCTATTTCAGCCCGAACTGCGCCGCGCACTGGTTCGGCTTGGAGAGAATCCGTTTCTGGAGATTTTCTTTAAGGGTGAATCCCCTATGCTGAATGAGGTGGTAACCGCCGCCTCCGTCCTGTCTAAGAACAGGCTGGGCGGGCTAATCGCCATTGAAAGAAAGGTGGGATTGGACCATTTTGTGGAGGCGGGGACACGCCTTGACGCAAACATATCCAGCGCCCTCATAAATACCATATTCTGGCCCGGTTCGCCGCTGCATGACGGGGCGGTTATAATCCAGGAACAAAAGATAGTGGCGGCAGGATGCCTGCTGCCGCTCAGCGACAACCCAACCATGGATAAGACCTTCGGCACGCGCCACAGGGCCGGCCTGGGGATCACCGAGGAGACCGATGCAATCTCCATTATCGTGTCGGAGGAGACCGGCGTCATCTCCCTGGCCGTAAAAGGACAAATTACCAGCGGACTCGACGAAAATAGTCTAAGAAAGCGCCTTGAACAGTTGTTCAAATACGATGCTGTAAACTCAGGAGGTGAAGGGCTTGCTCAAAGAGACGCTGTCCAATAACCTCGGCGCAAAGCTCATGGCCCTCGTGATGGCCCTGGCGCTCTGGCTGTTTGCCACCGGGAAGTATACGGGCGAACTGAGCTGCACAGTACCCATAGAGGTCTCCTTCTCCGAAGGGTATATGTTGCTTGACCAGTCTTCGACCGCGGTCAACATCAAACTTACGGGTCCAAAGAGCAGTATTGACTACGTATCCGACCTGGTTGGGGAGAGAAAGATAATCGCCAGATGTGGAGTGCCTGTGGAGGGCAGGGAATCTGAAGAGGTTATTGAGGAGATGGTAATCCTCGACAAGAGGAATTTTAACCTACCCTCTGAGGTCACTTTGGATATGATAAGGCCCAAGAACATAAAACTATTGCTGGTAAGGCGGGAGACGAAGACATTGACGGTGGCGCTTCAAAAGCGTGGAGAACCGATGCCGGGTTACATGATTACAAGGGAGTTTTTCTTCCCGTTTGATGTACAGGTAACGGGTCCCGCCAATATCCTTAAAGACGCCACAGCAATAAAGACAATCCCCATCGACATCTCCAACATAACCCCAGAACAGAATCGCACATTTCCATGGCAGGTGCCGCTGGAACAGAGGGTGGTGATTAGCAGAAACGACAAGGCCACCGCGGCTCCCGTAGAATGTGAAGGGATGATTAACGTGTGGTTAGATATAGCAGAGGAATTGGTCAGCAAGAACTTCGAAAAGGTAGGCATAAAACTCCTTGAACCACCTGGTTTTCCTTACAATATAGAACTGGAGCAGAAGTCCGTCAACCTTAAGGTAAAGGGCCCCAAGTCAGTGTTAGATAAATTAGCCGTACCGGACGTATACATAAACGTTAGCGATCTCAAACCACCGGGACCGTACAAACAGCCTCTCACCTGTAAGTTACCCCCAATGGTGGAGCTGGACGGGAAACTGCCTGAGATACACCTGGACATAACGGCGGAGGAAGTCGCAAAGAAATGACTAAATTGGGCGTCAACATAGACCATGTAGCTACACTCAGACAGGCAAGAAGGACCTATGAACCAGACCCCGTCACGGCGGCCTGCCTGGCAGACCTGGGAGGGGCCGACATTATTACCGTACACCTCAGAGAAGACCGCAGGCATATACAGGACAGAGACCTAAGATTGCTGAAACAGACGGTATTTACAAAGTTAAACCTGGAGATGTCTGTGGCCCCTGAGATAGTTGAATTGGCCCTGGCTGAGCAGCCTGCGCAGGTAACCTTTGTGCCTGAAAAAAGGCAAGAGATTACCACGGAGGGCGGGCTTGACGTGGTGTCTCAAAAAAAGACCCTTACCTCGCTGATTAAGAGATTCAAGGAACGGGGCGTAGTCGTAAGCCTGTTTATCAATCCCGAGACGCGACAAATAGAGGTGGCCAAGGAAGTGGGGGCAGAATTCGTGGAACTCCACACCGGAGCCTATGCCAATGCGACTACAGAGACCGAACAGCGGAACCTGCTGGAAAAACTCTGCCGGGGCGCCGATCTCTCCAGAGAACTGGGGCTCAGAATAAACGCCGGTCACGGCCTCACCTATAAAAACGTCGGGCCCGTCGTTGAAGAAGTTGACGCCGAAGAACTGCACATAGGCCACAGCATCATCTCGAGGGCCGTATTTGTAGGCATCCAGAAAGCAGTTGAAGAGATGAAGGAATTAATCTATAAACATAGTCTGCTGGCAAAGACCGACAGGCAGTCGTAGCGTGCCAGCATGTCCGGCACGCTAAACGTGCGAGATAAACTCGCACGCTACACAAAGAGAGTTCTGAAAAAGTCTACTAAGAGTACATTGCCATTCTGAACGATTTGTAGGGACGGGGCGGTGCGACCGCTGCGAGCGGCCCCGCCCTTATTGTGGGCGAGGCGACCTCGCCCCTACGTTTCCGACAGAAGGACCGTTATGCAGATTTTTTCAGGGGTCTCATAAATAGCATCTGACTACAACGGGAGAACGTGGATGTTCACTGGTTCGATAGTAGCGCTGGTTACGCCCTTTAAGAACGGCGAAGTGGACTTTAAGAAATTGGGGGAACTAATAGAATTCCATGTGCGCGAAGGCACCACCGCAATCTCTCCCTGCGGCACAACGGGAGAATCCCCCACACTCTCGCACGAGGAGCACGAAAAGGTAATCGCCGAAGTAGTCCAAAGGGTTCAGGGCCGCATACCTGTAATAGCGGGCACGGGGTCCAACAACACACAAGAAGCGCTAAGGCTGACCAAGTTTGCACAAAAAGCGGGTGCAGACGGCGCGCTCGTCATTACGCCCTATTATAACAGGCCCACCCAAGAGGGGCTTTACAGACATTTTAAGGCCCTGGCGGAAGAGACGGACATACCCATAGTTCTCTATAACGTGCCGTCCAGGACGGGGGTATCCATCTCCCCGGAGACCGTTGCCAGACTTGCAGAGTTCAAGAACATCGTGGCGATAAAAGAGGCCAGCGGCAGCCTTGACCAGGTCAGCGCAATCCTGGGGCTGTGCGACATAACCGTACTTTCCGGGGAGGATTCCCTAATCCTGCCCATCCTTTCGATAGGCGGAAAGGGCGTTGTATCCGTGGTGGCAAACATCGTACCCAGGGAGACCAGCGCCATGATAAGCAGCTTCTTCAATGGAGACATGGAGACGGCCAGAAAGGCCCATCACAGACTCTACCCGCTGACAAAGGCCATGTTCATAGAAACCAACCCCATTCCCGTAAAGACGGCCATGCGCATATTGGGCAGGCTGAACGGGGAACTTAGGTTGCCCCTCTGCGAGATGACCGAGGCCAATAAGCGGCAACTGACCAAGGCATTAGACGACTACGGTTTACTCTAGAGATAAGGCATACACTCTATGGACCAGGAAAAAATAATAAAGGCCATGCGCCTGTTCTTGGAAGGTATAGGCGAGGACCCGGACCGTCCCGGTCTGCAAGAAACCCCAAAGAGGGTGGCAGACATGTGTAAGGAGATATTCGGCGGCTTAGGGGTGGATGCGGGCAAGGAGATAAAGGTCTTACAGGCCACGGGCCACGATGAGATTGTGCTCCTGAAGGACCTGCCTTTCTATTCCGTTTGCGAACACCATGTTCTGCCGTTTATAGGTACGGCCCATGTGGCTTATATCCCCCAGTCAGGGCGCATTACGGGGATAAGCAAACTGGCCCGTGTAGTGGAACTCCATGCCAAGAAGCTGCAGGTCCAGGAGCGACTCACAACCGACATAGCCGACAGCATTATGAACGCACTGCGGCCAAAGGGCGTACTGGTCGTAATCCAGGCCGAACACCTGTGTATGACCATGCGGGGAGTGAAGAAAGCGGGTTCAAAGGTCCAAACTTCTGTGGTCAGGGGCATCTTCAGAGAAAACCCCGCCACCAGGG
>Ga0156219_1092_pt1 | contig 46348 bp, 43 predicted proteins | sample RifCSPlowO2_12_FD_107867 | JGI IMG/M metagenome (GOLD analysis project Ga0156219, IMG submission 107867) | Planctomycetes bacterium RIFCSPLOWO2_12_FULL_50_35 | reverse complement strand
GGGAGAACTTTCCTGAGTTTAAGGTAGGTCTCCTGCACGGACGACTCCGTCAAGAGCTTAAAGACGCCGTCATGGACGATTTCCGCCAAAGAAAGATAGACATACTGGTCTCTACCATAGTAATAGAGGTGGGGATAGACATACCCAACGCCACCGTGATGGTAATCGAACATGCCGAGAGATTTGGGCTTGCCCAGCTCCACCAGCTTCGCGGGCGGATTGGGCGGGGCAGCGACCAGTCCTACTGCCTCCTCTTTGCCGACCCCAAGACCTCCGATGCGCGCAGCAGGCTTCAAACAATAGTCAACAGCAGCAACGGATTCAGGATAGCTGAGGAGGATTTAAGGCTGAGGGGGCCGGGGGAGTTCTTCGGCACCAGACAGCACGGACTCCCCGATTACAAGGTGGCTGACCTGACAAAGGACCTGATACTCCTCAAAACGGCCAGAGACGACGCATTTAAGATGATAGAGCAGGATGGTACCCTGAGAGAATATCCGCTGCTGAGGGAAAACGTGCTTGCAAGGTACACCAGCAGGATAAGACTGGCAAGCGTCGTATAGAATGGGTACATTGGAACCGCAAGCGGACAGACCTAAAGGTCTGTCCCTACATTACGAAACTATTGGGTCACATGTAGGGACAGGTTTTTAAACCTGTCCGTTTCTCTTCCCCCTTGATGGGAGGGCAGGGGTGTGGGTGAATATCACCCCCCGTAAAGGGAGGGGCAATAGCTTGGAAAATTTGTCACTATAGACAACGAAGTCATGCCCTAGGCAGATGCGCCTCTAGTGCATTTCACTTCGTTGAAGAAAGCATCAACTGGGTAACTCATCCTGATTAGCCTTAGGCGGAGGTAGGATTCTTTAGAGGTTTCACGGATTATGCACAAGGTAATGATAATAGGCGGTTCGGATTCGAGTGGAGGGGCAGGAATCCAGGCCGATTTAAAGACGGTAACTGCCCTTGGGGTCTATGGCACTACGGTTATAGCCGCACTCACGGCCCAAAACACCCTGGGTGTGCAGTCAATCCAGTCCGTACCCCCCGCCTTCGTAGGAGAGCAGATAGACTCCATAATGAACGACGTGGGCGCTGAAGCGGTTAAGACCGGAATGCTCCTGAACGACGAGATAGCGATCGTGGTCTCAAAAAAGATGCGGGAGTATCAGCTCGATAACGTGGTCGTGGACCCCGTCCTCTATGCAAAAGACGGGAGCGCACTCCTTGCAGGGAATGACGCCCTAAAGACGTTGATTTCGGAACTCTTACCCCTTGCCGTGATAGTCACACCGAACATACCGGAGGCCGAGGTCCTTTCCGGCGTCTCGATTAGACAGCCTGCAGACGTCAAGAAGGCGGCCATCGCCATATATGAGTTGGGGGCAAAAACCGTGCTCATAAAAGGCGGCCATGCACCCGGAGACTGGCCCTCACACAAAAAGGGGGTGGTTGAGGACCTGTTCTACGACGGCAGCAATTTCAGGGAACTCGTTTCGCCAAGGGCGGATGTGGGCAGCGTACACGGTGGAGGCTGTACGCTGGCCTCCGCCGTAGCGGCAGGGCTGGCACGCGGAAAGACCGTTGAAGAGGCCGTCCTTTTCGCAAAGGAATTCCTAAGCGAGAGCATGAGGTGCTCCATCAAGGTCGGCCGCGGCCACAACGTCCTTGACCCATACGACTCCGTAAGAAGGCACAGCCGGCGATCCTGGTAAGCCGTTTGAACCGATTTTATACGGTGAGGACAGCCTGTCAAGGGCGGGAGATGACAACAAAACCATATCCCTTTGTATGGCAACATATTGTGTAGATAATAGAAAACCATACAAAATATTGTGTTTTTCGGCTTGACATTTCAACATACGGCACTATAATACCGCCCATGTACTATTAGTAGTAGTAGTGGGGGTGGCAGGTATAAGAAAACGTTAACCCTATCGTTAAGTGCGATCTTTGTTTCTTAACAATATTTTTGATACAGAAAGGAGATAAGGCGGCAACATGACCCCAGCATTACTCGAAAGAGAAGTGTGTGAGACCCCTGTGTTGGAGGAGAGACTCCAGGCCTTTTGTGACGCCGTTAATGCCCACGATTATCTGGAGATTGACGGGGTGATTTATGCCGGCCAGGAGTTTGCCGGTAAAAAGTTTGAAAAGGACGCCCTTAAGATTGACAACCATCGTATGAAGACGTCCTATACAATCAATCCGGAAGCTATCCTGAAGCAAGAGCTTGATGTCGTAATAGGGTCCCTTGAGACGGGCGTAAGGGAGAAGCTCTACGGCATTACCAGGATAGTGGGTTATTACAGCCGGACATCCAACTGGAATAAGTCCAAGATTGGCGAACTAAGGGACAGACACAGAGGAGATTATTCAGTAAGGAAAGTCGCTTAAGCGAAACAGGTAAGTAAAACGAGGTGTTTTTCTAGAACCCGCAGGGCGGGCAAGCATGTCTTGCCCGCCCGTAGTTTTTATGGATGTTGCGCACTGTGTATTTATTTAGTTCCCAGTGCTTCAAAGGCCTTCGTAACCGCTTCCTTGGCGTTCGTGGCAACGGTGGGACCGGGGCGGTCAAGATCCCTTCCGTCGAGGTCGAGCCCCCAGGTATTTATCCCTACTACAGGTTTGTACATCATCAGACTGTACGCTATCTCGGAAAGCGTGCCCAGTTTTCCTCCCACAGCAATCACTGCATCACCTGAATAGGCCACAAGGGCATTCCTTGCATAACCTATGCCGGTAACAATAGGTATATCAATGTAGGGGTTCATCTTACTGGTATCTTCTCCAGGTAGTATGCCGACCGTGAGGCCGCCGGCCTCTTTGGCCCCTTTCGCCGCAGCCTCCATCACGCCGCCAAGGCCGCCGCATATCAACACCGCACCACGTCTGGCCACCTCACGCCCAACCTCTTCGGCTATCTTGAACTCCTCTTTAGTAGCAGAACTGGCGCCTATTACGGATATACATCTCATCTTGGGCATTAGACATCTTCCTTTCGGTGAAAAAAAGATTATTGCCCGTACAACCGTTGTCTGTCAAGGCAAATTGCACTTGCAATATACATGTGTACCCACTATAAAAGCGACGTGCGACAGTTATCTCACTTGACAACCTGTCGCATACATTAGTGGGCAAGCCGTATTTTACCCTGCTAAGATCTGACTCGAATCGTATAATACAATGGAATATCCCAAGTTGCGCCCGATAGAGGCATTTTCGTATAACGCACCGGGGAAGGAAGGCGTGTGCCTGAGAGACTCATCTAACCTCACCGACATGATGGTTATTGTGCCTTATCATGTAATTGAGATAATCAGGTTATTTGATGGACAGCATTCCATACTTGACATACAGACGGCTTACGCAAGGCGGCATGGCGAGATTCTGCTCAGAGAGAAAATCGAAGGAATCATAAGCAGGCTTGACGAGGCTATGCTGCTGGAGAACGAGCGGTTCCGTCTGTTTCTAAACAACCTAAAGGATTCATTTCGGCGTTCCAACTTGAGGAAGGCGGCCTTCGCCGGAAAGGGGTATGAGAGTAACCCTGCGAAGCTGCGGCGGCAATTTGACGCATTTTTCACCTCCGATGGAGGTCCAGGCCAGCATACCGGAAGAAAATCGGAGAAGGAACCAAAGAACGGGATAAAAGGGGCCGTACTGCCACACATAGACTTCGGCAGGGGAGGTCCCTGCTTCGCATGGGGGTACAGAGAGATAGAAAAATATTCCGGCGCAAAATGCTTTATCGTGCTGGGCACCTCACACGGGGCAACGGACGGGCTTTTTACGCTTACAAAAAAGGACTTCGAGACACCGTTCGGCACACTTCATACTGATAAAGAAATAGTAACTGCTCTGGAGAGGGACATCGGGGAAAAACTCTTCCGGGATGAATTTGCGCATAAGAATGAACACTCCATTGAGTTTCAGACCACATTCCTTCATTATCTATACGACGGCAGGAATGATATTAGCGTAGTACCGATTCTTTGTTCATCATTCCATGAGATGTTGAATAACGGCACCAGCCCATCCTCGGTGCCGGAGGTAAGCGATTTTGTAGAGACACTGAAGGATGTCACTAAAAACTGTGGGCGTGAGGTGTTCTTGCTGGCAAGCGCTGACCTAAGCCATGTCGGACCACGTTTTGGCGACCCATCACCTCTAACTGACCAAGACCTGCAGGAAATAGCCCAAGAAGACATTAACATGATAAACTTTATAGAAAATATAGACGCAGAGGGGTTCTTCCGTAATATCCAAAAAGACGGCGATAAAAGAAAAATATGTGGACTTTCACCGATATACATACTGCTTAGAACAATAGACGCCTCCGGGGGCAAACTGCTCAAATACGAACAGTGGCCGGACTCTATGGGCATGGTCAGCTTTGCCAGCATCTGTTTTTATTAGCCAGTTTGCACAGAATCCTGTCCAAATCGCCATAGTTGTGGTATAATTCTAATGGAGAGGGTTATGGTAGGTACCCTCTCGGGACAAGCGGCAGCCTCGGCAAAAGGCTACGGGCATATGCACGCTAAGAAATTCTATAAGAATTTCACCTCCCATAAGAGCTCTAAGGGGAGATTTTAAAGAGCTTCGACCTTTTGCCGGCTGCCGAGGTTGTTGTTTGAGCAGTGGCTAGACCCAAGCTAGATTGTCTTCCTCATCTCTTTATCCAACAGACTATAATAGTAAGCCTTCATTCGGAGTGCATCTTCATCCTGAGCGTCTTTGCTCTCACAAATAATCGTAGGGCTAAGTCCGTATTCTAACACAACTTCGAGAAACGGCTCAAATCTCGGCCCATAGTTACCCTCCTTATAATTCTTGTGGCTCTTCTCGCCGCTTTCACCGTATTCTATGGGATAAAAATGACAGTGCAGCCCCTTAATCTCGTCGAGACGCAGTCTCCCCTCCAGCTCTTTAAGGCGGTCAAATATTTCCCTGAAATCCCCTTTTTCTGCCAGTCCACCTCCCCGCTGTGCATATATATGGGCAAAATCCAGGCAAGGTCTCAGGAATTCCAGCTCACCGCACATGTACATAACATCGTCAAGCGACCCCAGGTATCCCATCCTACCCACAGTCTCTGCATAGATGAGAGCATCCTTATTGTCGGTGTACTTGTGAACGACCTTGAGGTTATCAATACACCTCTTCATGGCATCATGTGCATTTCCCTGGCAGGGTCCGGGATGCAGTACAACCTTGCGGGTTCCGAGATAAGAGGCAAATTCCAGACATCTCAGCATGAGCTCAATAGAGTTTTCAACCACCTCTTTTTTCGTACTGGTAAACACCACGTAATATGGGGCGTGAATGGAGAGCGCTATCCCGCTTGCGTCTGCATTCTTTCTGGCCAAGAGGGCCCTTTCCCTGGTCATCCTTATCCCGTGTGTAAACTGAATCTCGTAGGCATCGAGGCCGATACTCGCCAGCCATAGGGAATTATTAACACTGTCGCGTCCATATCGAGACTTCCAGAAATTCGGCGGACATCCCGCTACCCCAAACCTTATCCCCTCTTTCATAGCTGTTCTCCGAAGGGGCACATACGTTTCATGTATATTTGACCTGAACGGAGGGAGGTGTGGCAAACAGACCGCCATGATGCACCGTTAAGCAGATTATAGATGCCAAGACAGATAAGGTGTGTTTCCCAGAAGCCATGAAAAATTATAATTCTGGCTGCGGACAAGTTCAAGTATAGATAACTGGGGGTTAAAACTTACTTTACTGCGGACAGGTCGAACGGAAACTTCACATCCACTTGCTCAGGCACGCTGACTACAAGAGTGACGGTACCTTTAGGGTCTATCTCCTTAACATCAAAATCATAGTAACATATGGCCCTGTACGAGGGTGGGTTGGGCCAGGAGGGGGTTGGTTCGGCCTTCATGGCCGGTCTGGAATCAATGGGCTGGATGGTCTTATCTCCCTGGATAAGAACCGCGCTTGCACTTTGTCCAAAATCCCGCGTCTCACCGTATATTGATACGCCAAAGGCCAACTTACCCTTAGACTCTTCCAGTATCTTACTGATGTCATCTGGTTCAATGCGCTTGTCCTCGGATGCGGCGTTCTTGGCTTCGAAGGCTATCTTTGAGAACGGAGTGATAATCCGCGCAGAACCCGTGCCGTAACCCAGGTCCACCCTCCAGTCCTTGAAAAATCCCAAATAATCGGCACCTTTATTGCTCTCTCCATATTCGATAGCTTGTTGGACGTCTTTTCCGGTAAGATTTATAAGTACGGCTTCCGACAACGATGCTGAGAAAATACACCACATTGAGACCAACACTGGAAGAAGTCTTTTATTCATGGCAAGTTATCCTTCGTGTCCCCAAGCTCTTCGGCCGTGGGTCTTTTCGTCCTCTTCCTCTTCTTGTCCTTAAAGACCTTCTCGCTGGGGCACTCCAATCTAGGAAACTTCGTTAACCTTCTTTTTTTTATCATAATAAGACCTGTGAAAGAATTCAATTGCCATTTTAAATTGTAGTGACCTATTCTAGACGTGAAATTGCTGGCAAACTTTCGTGGGAGTGACAGTTGGGGCCTTTTTGAGAAATTTTACGGCATTTACTATTTAGGCATTTCTGGGAAAGCAGGGGCTTCCAATTGGGCGGCGTCAGGCGAAGCGCTTATCTTGTCTAGAATATTAATCAGGAGTGCATTGTAGTCTTCGATCTGCTGTCTGATGGTCTCCAGTTCGAATTCCAGCCTCTCCTGCATCTTTGCCGTCTTGCCGGAGGCCTCTCCCTGAAGGAACTCTAAGAGTGAAATCTTTTCCGTTAGCTGCTTATAGTCTTCTTCGAGTGCCGCCGTCCTTGTAAGAAGGTCTCCGTGGGTCTCTTTCATCTCTTTCGAAAGGTCGTTCAACTCTTTACTAACTTCTTGCTGGAGCACCTTTAATGAGGAATTCTGTTCTTTTTGTTTTTTTGCAGGCTGTTCTTCGGGTTCTTTTTCCGGTTCTTTTGTAGGCGTCGGCATGGTGGTTACTGGATAGACGGCCTTATCTTCTTTTTTATTATTCCCTCCGAATAGGCAGCCGTGACAGCACAGCATCAGAAGCGCAAGGAAAAACCGACACACAAAATTATTTCTATCCATACCGTTCATGACTTATAAGTGAACCAAGCGAGAAAAAGACTGGCGCAGCACCTTTCTGTGCAGGCGATAACTAAATATTCTGGCAAAACATTGGTTACTCTGCCGGCAGACTAATGAGGTTGCCGTTTCTCACGTAATTTTCTCCTCGTTCAAGGGCAAGTTTGTTTATTTCGTACAGGGCAGCCTTTTTGCCCCTTAAAGCGTTCTCCAAACAGTTGAGAAAGAGGTGGGTCGGTATAATTTCCTTTATGTAGTTGTAGGCTCCCATCATCACCATATTCGACGCCACTACGTTCCCCAATTCATTTGCTATCTCAGTGGCCGGAATTCTATAGACCTTTACTTGCGGCGGGTCTTCCACATTCACCATTGAAGAGTTCAATAAAAGCAGGCTGTCCGGCTTCATAAAATCCTTAAGCTTTATGTAGGAGGGCTGATTCATGGCTATCAGGGTGTCGGCTTCTTCCACCACCGGAGAGTATATCTCCCCCGTAGATACGATTAAGTGGTAACATGCCGACCCTCCCCGCACCTCCGTGCCATAGGACGGAAAAAAGGTCACGTACTTGCCGTCAAGCATCGCTGCCTGCGCCAGGAGTCTCCCGAAAAGCATCATGCCTTGTCCCCCATAACCTACAAGCATAATTTTTTCCGTCATGACCCCTCCTTTTCCCAATCCTTAAAAGTGCCCAAAGGATAGGTACGGCTCATTTCGTCGTCTATAAACCTCATAGAGTCAATGGGACTCATTCTCCAATAGACAGGGCATGGGGAGAGTACCTCTATCAAAGAGAAGCCTTTTTTCCCCATCTGCGTCCTAAAACCCTTCTTTATCGCCGCCTTAGTCTTTTGCACGTTCCTGGGGTTTGTGACGGAAACCCTGGTCAAATAACTACACCTGTCTATGGTTGCCAGAAGCTCACAGATGCGGAGAGGGGAGCCGTGCTCGTCGGCGCTCCTGCCTTCCGGGCATGTCGTGGTTTTCTGGTCCAAAAGGGTTGTTGGGGCCATTTGCCCGTTAGTCATCCCGTAGACGGCATTGTTGACGAATATTACGGTTATGTTCTCCCCTCGGGCCGCCGTGTGTATTGTTTCCGCCAGACCTATCGCGGCCAGGTCGCCGTCCCCCTGGTAGGCAAACACTATGTTGTCGGGATGGACTCTCTTTATACCCGTGGCCACGGCCGGTGGCCTCCCATGTGCGGCCTCACTCATGTCTATATCGAGATAGTTATAGGCCAGCACCGCGCATCCCACAGGGGCAATCCCTATAGTCTTTCCCCTTATATCCCACTCGTCTATTATCTCCGCAATCAGGCGCTGTACGATGCCGTGCCCACAACCTGGGCAGTAATGCGTAGCTACCCTATGAAGCGTTTTCGGCGGTGCATAAAGAGTTTCCATAATTATTCAAATAGCTCCTATGGTAAAAAAGGCGGCTAGACCCCCCTCCATCCCCTAACCGTTAAAGACAGGTATTTATATCTCTATCATCTCTACGGAGTCTGCGGCGTTAATCTTTGGTAATACTTCTAGTATATTATTGATAATCTCGTTTGTAGAAGGTACACCGCCTCCCATGCGTCCGTAGAAATGCACCGGGCACCGTCCCAGGATGGACAACTTCACGTCCTCCACCATCTGGCCCGCGCTCATCTCCACCACCATAAAGGTCCTTACCCTCTGCGAAAGCCGTCTAAGGGCATCTTTGGGAAAGGGCCACAGAGTTATAGGTCTCAAAAGTCCGATTCGGTATCCAATTTTAGAGGCCTTATTCATAACCTCTCTTGATATCCTGGCGCAAGTTCCGTAGGCTACAAGAACCAGGTCTGCATCCTTCGTGTTTATCTCCTCGTAACGAACCTCAGTCTCTTCAATCTTTCTATATTTCTTCTGCAGCCGACGGTTAAATTTCTCCAATTCTCCCTTTACCGGATAGAAAGACTTTATGACGTTTTTCGGCCGCCCGTCTGCCCCCGTGAGCGCCCATTTCTTAGGGGGAAGGTATGTCTTCGCCGGCTTATAGAACTCCACCGGTTCCATCATCTGACCTAACTGTGCATCCCCCAATATCATGACCGGGTTACGATACTTGTCTGCCAGGTCAAAGGCATCGTACACAAGGTCCGCAATCTCCTGCACTGAACTTGGCGCCAGGACGATCATCCGGTAGTCGCCGTGGCCGCCTCCCTTAACCGCTTGGAAGTAATCGGCTTGTGATGGAGAGATGTCCCCAAGACCCGGCCCACCCCTTTGTACGTTTACAATAACGCACGGGAGCTCGCTGCCTGCAAGATAGGATATACCTTCTTGCTTTAGACTTATGCCCGGACCCGATGACGAGGTCATGACCCTTGCACCCGCAGCGGCGCTGCCGTGAAGCATGTTGATCGCGGCTATTTCGCTCTCCGCCTGTATAAAGGTCCCGCCGACCTGAGGCATCCTCATGGCCATGTGGTTAATAATCTCGTTCTGAGGAGTAATGGGGTAACCGTAGTAGAACCTGCAGCCTGCCTGTATGGCAGCCTCTGCCGCAGCCTCATTACCGGTCATTAACTGTTTATTGTGCAGTGACGATTTCAATCGCAGCCTCCGGACACATTATTGCGCAATTCCGACACCCATTACAAGGATGGCCCTCTTTAAAATAAACGGGTTGAAGACCGTAGGCGTTAAGGGTATCATCCATGGCCAAAGAGTCATAAGGGCAAAAGGGTATACAGAGTTCACAACCCTTGCAAAGATTCTTGTTTATTTTAACTGTCACCATATCTAGGACTGCCTCCCCACGATAGCTTCTCCCTCAGCACTGTATAAAAACTCCTTATCCCGGCATTCACAAGTTTTAACCGCGTAGAAGACCTCTCCACCACTACCACGTCTCCCGGTACCAGCTCCTCATAGACCTGCCCATCAACGGTCAGCCCCCTCCCAACACCCTCACTTCCAACCTCCATCTCTACCTTCGATTCCCCCGAGATTACCAACGGCCTGTTCGTTAAGGTGTGCGGGCATATGGGAGATATAATAAAGGCGTCCAGCTCCGGTGAGAGTATAGGTCCTCCCGCCGCGAGGGAATGGGCAGTTGAGCCTAGCGGGGTGGATACGATAAGGCCGTCGCTACTATAAGTGGTTACGTCTTCATCATCGATGAAGAGTTTTACGGATACCAGTCTGGATAGGGATGCCCTCGATATCACGGCGTCGTTAACTCCCAAAGATTCATTTATCACCGTACCGCTGCGCTCCAATCGGCATTTCAGCAACATTCGAGTATCTATTTTGTACTCGTCTCTAAATATCTTGTCTAAGTAACTATACATATCTTTCGGGGTCAACTCGGCCAAAAAGCCGAAGAGTCCTAGATGAACCCCTATAATAGGGATTCCGTACGGGCTTACTGCCCTCGAAACCCTAAGGAAAGTCCCGTCGCCGCCCAGGGCTATGGCGAAGTCGCCTTCTAGAGGATGCGTCTTCTCCGCCTGAACTATGTCTATAGGAAAAGTCCGGACCCTTTTCTGCAGCCACGAGTCCAACTCCGTGAGGGTATTCTTAATCTTGTCCCTGCTAGTATCTCCAATGATCAATACCTTCTTCATTCAATCTATCGGTGTCTGGCTGCCCTTACCGGCATGGGGATACCTAACTTCTCGATTTCCATCATAAAACGTCCCGATATGCCGCCTTCATCCAGTCCCAGGTCTCTCAACAGCTCCTCCCTGGAGCCTTGCTCAATAAACTTGTCTGGAATGCCAAGCCTTCGTATCTTTTTGACGTCCGCACCCTCGTCAGAAAGCATCTCCAACACGGCGGAACCAAATCCTCCTGCCAGGGCGTGGTCTTCAACGGTAAAAACAATGGGGTGGGTCCTGACTATCTCCAGAATGAGTTCCTTATCTAACGGCTTGGCGAAGCGCGCATTGATAACGGCCACTTCCATCCCATCCCTGCCGAGAATCTCCGCCGCCCTAAAAGAAGGATAAACCATGGCGCCATAGGCAATTATGGCTCCATCATTACCCTCTCTCAAGACCTCTGCCTCACCCCAGGAGAATGATTGAGAGGGAAGGTCAAGCTCTTCGTCGGGTATGTCTGCCCTTGGGTAACGGACACAGCTTGGCCCTTCCGTGTCTACGGCCAGTTTAAGCATCAATTTCAACTCACGGCCATCCTTCGGAGCCATTAACTTCATCCCCGGCAGATGTCTGAGGTACGCTATGTCAAACGTCCCGTGGTGGGTAGGCCCGTCATTCCCTACAAGTCCGCCTCTGTCCATGGCAAACACCACGCTGTTCTCCCTCATCTGAAGACATACGTCATGGAACACCTGATCAAAGGCGCGCTGCAGGAAAGTGGAGTATATGGCGGCCACCGGCCTAAGTCCGGACGCTGCCAACCCGTTCGCCAGCCCCACGGCGTGCTGTTCGCAAATGCCTACGTCGAAATACCTGTCCGGAAATTTATCCCTGAAGGCTGTTAACCCCGTACCGTCCGGCATGGCGGCGGTAACAGCAATTACCTTCTTGTTCTTTTCGGCTATCTCGGCCAATGCATCCCCAAAGACCTTGGTGTACGAGGTCTTTTTTGCCTGCGAGGACTTCACTATCTTGCCGTTGTGAAGCTTGAATGGGCCTGCACCGTGATACTGCGTCGGATTCTCAGATGCCGGCTCAAAACCCTTTCCCTTTTTTGTAATGACGTGGAATAGTATGGGTCCCTTAATGGGCTTCAGCCGATTAATTGTATTGATGAGAAGTGGGATATTGTGCCCGTCTACAGGGCCGTAGTATTTAATCCCCAGGTCCTCAAAGATCTGACCGGGAGTCATACCCCTTTTTACGGCCTCGGTAAGCTGCTCCAGGATATTCTCCACAGGCTTTCCAAAGATGGGTAGTATGTTTAGAACGTGGTGAATCTCTTTCTTAAGGTCTTTGTAAAGGGGAAGAATCCGTATCTCGGTCAGATATTTTGACACGGCCCCAACTGTCGGGGATATGGCCATTTCATTATCGTTTAATACTATAAGTATGTTCTTTTTCATGCCCCCGGCGTGGTTCAGGGCCTCAAATGACATGCCGGCACCAATTGCACCGTCTCCCACCACGGCGACTATCTTTCTGTCCATGTCCAGTATGTCGTTGGCACAAGCCAACCCAAGGGCGGAAGATATGGCATCACCGCTGTGGCCGGAGGTGAACGGGTCGTAGACCGGGCTCTCTTTTTTGTCCGGGAAGCCGCTCAAGCCCTTGTATTGCCGAAGGGTCTGGAAGGCCGTCCTCCTCCCCGTGAGGATCTTGTGTACGTAGCATTGATGGCCCACGTCCCACACCAGACGGTCTGTCTTAAAGTCAAAGCAGTAATGTAATGCCATCGTCAGCTCAACCACTCCAAGGTTGGATGACAGATGGCCGGGATTCTTCGAGACGACGTCTATGATTAGCTCACGTATCTCCTCGGCCAGCTGGGGAAGATCCTCTATGGGCATATTCTTCAAATCTTCCGGATTATTAATAGAATCTACCAACTTGGGCATCTTTTCTCCCTTTAAGGCATCATTGTTTATTACCGGCCTCGGACAACGGTACTTGCGATATGTCTTTCACCAGGAGTCGGCCGTTCTCATCCCTTGCAAATATCTTTAACCTCTTCTCAGCGCCCTCCAGCAGTTCCAAACACTTTCGGTATATTTTAATGCCGTCTTCGTATTTTGCAAGAGATTCATCCAGGCTAAGTTCGCCTTTTTCCAATTCTCCCACTATTTCCTCCAGCCGCTTCAAGGCCGCCTCAAACTTCATGTTCTCTGCCCTTGCAGTTTGTCCACCGCGCTGTCTCCTCTATAACTGAAACGGCGGTACCTCTATGGAAGCGGGTCTCAATCCTGTCTCCACGCCTCAAGCCTTTTGTTGTAGTAAGCGCCTTGCCGTTTTTGGTGGTGATGGAATAACCCCTGGTCAGCACCTTCAAGGGGCTAAGGCCTTCAATCTTGCTGCCCATCCCGATAAGGCGCTCCCTGTTCAATGCAAGCAAATGGCCCATACCCTTACTAAACCCGTATAAAAGCTCTTCAACCCTGGCCCTGTACCGGAGGACCATGTCGAGCGGCTGGCGAAAGCCGTACCTGCGCGGAAACTCCAACAGTCTGTCTCTTGCGTCCTCCAGCTTACCGCACACTGCTCGCCGCATCCTGGAGGCGAGCGTATTCACTCTCTCCAGGAGTTCGTCCCTTACGGGGGCTACCATCTGTGCAGCCGCAGAGGGTGTCGGTGCCCTCATGTCGGCCACAAAATCAGAAATGGTGAAGTCAATTTCATGGCCCACTGCCGATACCACAGGTATTTGGGAGGAATATATGCTCCTCGCCACTACTTCCTCGTTAAAGGCCCAAAGGTCCTCTATACTGCCGCCGCCCCTGCCGATTATGATGACATCTACGGGGTAATTGGAGACGTTGTTGTTAATGTCGGTTACCGCCAAGGCTATTTCCTCGCCTGCCCCGTCTCCTTGAACTTTTACGGGGTAGATAACGGTCTCTATCTGGGGTGATCTCGTGTGCATGATTTTTAACATATCCATCAGGGCGGCGCCGCTTAGAGAACTTACTATAGCCACTCGCTGTGGCAAAAACGGCAGCGGCTTCTTGCGGGCAGGGTCAAAAAGGCCCTCTTTTTCCAGGCGGTCCTTTAGCTGCAAAAATGCCAGCTGAAGCGGGCCTATACCCCTTGGCTCTACGACCTCGATTATGAGCTGATACTGGCCTCTCGGGGGGTAAACGGAGATCGAACCGAAGGCGATAACCTGCATTCCGTCTTTCAGACTAAAAGGTATTTTGGAGGCAGCGGCACGAAACATCACGGCTTGAAGCTGCGCCCCTTCATCCTTTAAGGTCATGTAGACATGACCAGAATCCGGCCTTCTTATATTGGACGCCTCCCCTCCTATCCATACCCCGCAGAATTCCCTTTCTACAGAATCTTTAACCTTCTGGGTGACTTCGGAGACCGTGTAGACCCTTTTTGCCGTATGCCTTGGTTCTTTGACAAGGGTTATTGTGTCGAAACCGTTCATATCCCGTTATTCTCGCAGACCACCAGTCTTTCAATACCCAGCGCCTTGCCTGTGGAGGCATCAACCGTTATGATAGCGCCGCTCATCCTCACGTCCTTTTCTGCCACCTCGAAACGCGTCGGCATTTGCGTAACCATGAACTTTAGGACATGGTCCTTGTTCCTGCCCAATACAGAATGATAGGGCCCGGTCATTCCCAGGTCGGTTATGTAGGCGGTGCTGCCCGGCAAGACCCTCTCATCTGCCGTTTGTACGTGGGTATGAGTCCCCACAACGGCGCTTACCCTGCCATCCAGATACCAGCCCATGGCAACCTTTTCAGAGGTCGCCTCAGCATGAATATCAACTATGATTATTTGCGTCTTCCTTGAAACGTCCTCAAGTATGCGGTCAACCACGCGGAATGGGCAATCTATGGGAGACATGTACACCCGTCCCAACAGGTTTATAACGGCTATATCGGGCTGTAAATGGTTTTTTATCACCACCCATCCTCTGCCCTTGGCCAGCGGTGAGTAGTTTGCAGGTCTGAGGACCCTTGTATCCGTCTCCAAGACCTGTATCGCCTCCTTTTTTCTCCACACGTGGTCTCCCGTGGTAATGGCGTCGAGTCCTGAGGCGAACAGCCCCTTGACCACATCCGGGGTTATGCCCGAACCATCAGCGGCATTTTCCGCGTTGGCAATGGCAAAATCTATATTTTTCTCCTTTATAAGAGCGGGGAGCCTATTTTCCACAATGGCCCGCCCCGGTTGCCCCACGATGTCGCCCAAGACCAGGATATTAAGTTTCATTTCCAGCCGATCTGCTATTCAAGATTGATTAGGTGCCGCTGCGCCCTTACAGGGGATTAGTTGGTTTTCCGTCTAAGCCGTTTTTTCAGCGACTTTTCGATGTCCGCAGGGACGAAGGCACTCACGTCCCCCCCAAGGCTGGCCGCTTCCTTTATAAGGGTGGAATTTAAGAAAGAATACTGCTCGCTGGTCATTATGAAAATCGTCTCTATATCCTTTCTAACGGCACGGTTGGTGAGAGCCATCTGAAATTCATATTCAAAATCTGATACGGTTCGTATGCCCCTTAAGATGATATGAATGTTCTTCTTACGAAGGTAATCAACAAGCATACCTTCAAAGCTGTCCACCTTTACGTTCTTAAGGTGCTTTATGTGGTCGGCTATCATCTGCTTTCGTTCTTCAACGCTAAACAACGGCTCTTTAATGGGATTGATGCCTATTGCCACAATTACTTCGTCAAATACCTTACTGCCCCTTTCAACTACGTCCAGGTGTCCGAAGGTAAGTGGATCAAAGGTGCCCGGATAGACCGCTTTCGTCATCGTTATCTCCCTGCCAAGGAATAGCTTTGCCCTATACTTTTCGCAATACCCTTGGGCTGGAATACAAAACTGAAGACCTTATTGCGATCTACGACGTCGAAAAACACGTTGAAACCGGCAATCCAATCGTGGGATTCTCTGGTAAAGGAGAAATTACTGAAAAGATTTTTTGAAGTTGTGTCGCCGCTTTCGGTTCTGGCTCCAAGATCAAAGGCCTCCGCAACGTTCAAACGCCACTTTTTGCCGATCAGCGTATTCGTACTAAGCGTTACAGTATTGCTGGTCTTGTCTATGTGCCTGAAACCGACAAAATAGTCCCAGTCTTCAGACCTCTTAAACGTAGTGCCTATGTTTAACACATCGAAAGTCTTGTTGCTCAAATTAAACTCGTTGCCTACAGATTCCAGGGTTATTCTGTTGGTAATTGGCGTTCTAAGGTCGAATTGCAGATAACTGTCCCGCCGGGGTATAATGACGCCTTCCGGGGTCATCAGTGTGGGAACTACTAAATTAGTTGCCGTCTTCTTCGGCGAGTTAAGGAGATGCGCTCCGATATCAAACTCAAGCAGGTCCACAGTCGTCAGCGCCCAAGGCGGTCCACGACGTGTCTGCATGCGGTTCCTTAAGCTGATGGTTGCCGTGTTATAGTCGTTCAGTGCGTCTGACCTCTCGTACTGGAGGAGGTCTTCAGGCTTTTTTGTTACGATTGGAGCCGCTATCCATCGGACTTCCGGAGTGATTATGTGCCGTAACCCATTTATCCTGAGGAGCTTGTTCTCCAGGGCATAAGCCCTCCATAACTGGGTGCTTCCTTCAAAGCCAAGGCTGCCAATAAATCTCCCTGTAGCGTCACCGTTAGGTCCGTTATTTTCTAGGCTCTTACTGTAGCCAGTCAGCCTCCCGCCCACAAAGGGATTAGCCTTTAGGATCCACCACTTAAACGGGGCGCTGAGGGTATTATCCGAGTCGAACCGGAAGGATTTCCCGGTAGTCGACCTGAGCCTATTGAACACGTCGTTATTGGAGGATTCCAGTTCATTACCTATTTGCATGTTGAGGTATCCGAAGTTAGATTCGGAGGTCATATTGAGCCTATTTTCCCACAGTGGCTGCCCTATGGCGTGGTAGGTCACTTGCGGCCATGCCTCGAAGCCCGTCTGGAATTTATTTATTTCGTCTTTCGCAAGGAAGGTAGCACCCCGATTGTCCTTAAGTCTCCTGAGGTTCAAATACGTTTCCTGTTTCTTGCCCTCTTGGAACTCCTCTTCGAAGTATTCTTTTAAAAAGCCCCTGTCGCTGAGGTAGGAAAGCTCCGTGTCCGCGCGCAATTCTTCCGTAACTTCCTGTCTGTTGCGCCAGAGGACCCTTCCCCTGTTTTTATCTGTAATTGGCAGGCGCGGGGGTACTTCATCCCTAAGCAGTTTGTCTTTAACGTAGTATGTCTCGAGAAAACCTTCTGTCCCTGTATCATCACGATCGTATTCAAACTCGAAGCCACCCGCAGGCCCTCTTTTATTGAGATATTCTAACTTTGTAACCAATGAGCTCCAATCACTCAGGCTGGAGGGGACAAACGCCAGTGCATATGGGTTCCAAGCCGTGCGGAGGAAGGTCCCGAAACGCTGAGATGACCCGACACCGTAACCTATTAAGAGGGATTCCTTTTTCTGGGTATCGTATTTGTAAACCGGCAGATAGGCAGTGGGTATCTGACCAAAGTAGAAGACGTTATCGTACGCCTTAGCCTCTGTGTAGGTCTCTCCGTCCTCAACCCGTCTTTTTATTCTTATCTTCGGACTCTTAACGTGAAAATGCGGGTGGCCAAAAGAACACGTAGTTAAATAGCCATCCTTTACTTCGTATGAATCTGGGTCTATTTGCTTCATCTCCCTACCACCCATATATATGGGTAATGGGAAGTTCTTCACCGTCGTTTTAATCTTGGGGTTTACATAAAAACCTTTGGACTCCTTAAAATTTTCAAATACCTTGTCCGCATGCTTTATTTCCTTCGCTTTCTCACTGGCAGCGATGGTTACGTTGCCTTCGGCATAAAACTCCTTAAGACTCGGCGTCTTCTTACCTTCCTTCTCCTCTTGGTCAAACCACAATATGGCGTTGTCCGCCGTCATCAACTGCTCGCCGCGTCTAATCTCTACGTCGCCGACAGCCACTATTACCCTCTTACCGCCCTCTTCCCAGCTGTCAATGTCATTGGCTACAACATCTACCACTCCCGGCACGCCAGGCGGGCCACCCTCCAATTCGAGTTCAAGCGGCTCCTTATAGGCAAACTCAGGCAAGTCCAGCTCCTTTATTTTCTTCAGCTTTAAATGGTTACCCACCAGCTGCTCTTCGCCAAATGTCTGCACAGGCGCTCCGCTGTAGGTATTTACCATAACACCGGCAATCGTTTCCAGTTGCAGATAGACCTCTTCATATTTTTCATAGTCTCGTCCCTGTATTAAAACCACATCACCCTGAGACAGGATTTCCACCCGGGCCTCCGGCTTCTGTCCAGCCTCCAGCTCATAGAACCAGCAGACCACGTTATTGGCGCTTAACTGCATTTTCCCCTGGGTTATCTTCACGTTACCGCCGGCGGAAAAGACCCGCACCCCTTCCATCTGCCAGCTGCTCACGCCGTCAGCAATAATTCTGATCGGATACTGTGATATGTTTACTGTGATTATGCCCTTAGAATAGGCAGTTGCCCCAAACCCTATACATGTGGGCATCACTATGAGGAGAATTAGCAGGCGGCGCAGTATTTTCATTATTCTGACAGGGATGATGTTCTAGGGCATCTCTTGCCCAAGGCGCGATTATATTTGCAACCGTACAGGGTTGTCAACCAAAAAACTAATAAGTTATTCCATATGTAGCAGGTTTACCCTCTAGTGACACTATATATAGACTTTACCTATGTGTATGGAAAAATCCGGGCCTAATTAGTGCTGGATTTAGGTGTGAGACCGGGTTTGGAAACCCTTACAATCTGATGCCGTTTATAAAAAGGGCTGTGGCCATAAGGACAATTGCCATGCCTATCAGTTTCTTTGTAGTGGAAGGGCTTAAAGTAACGCCTAGCTTAGCGCCCACATACGCGCCGGCCATAGAGGCCACACCCATGGTGAGGAAGACGGATAGGTCAAGATTTCTATGGACTATATGGCCCCCAAACCCTGATATGGCCGTAAATAAGCTGATGACCATGTTGGTGCCGGCGGCTGTGACAGGCGCCAACCCCATTGCCTTTATCATGGCGGGCACCCGAAGGCTTCCCATCAGCAGCCCGGCCATACCCCCGACAAAACCCAGAACGAACCCACTCAGCGCCGCCAACACCTCGCTATTTTCCTTGACCCTTGTCATACAGTCCGGTTGCGAGGTGGGTACAGAAGGACCTTCCCTATCCGGCTGCCCCTCATTTAGCGGACCCGTCCCAACCTTTTCGTTGACTGCACCGCGCAGCATATCAAGACCCACACAAAAGTACATAAGGCCAATAAAAATAAGAAGCCATTTATACGAGACAAATTTGCTCGAATACCCGCCAAGAAATGCCCCAATACAGGAAGAACCGCCCATGAAAATGAGAATAGAGATATTCACAAATCCACCCTTCCAGTACCAATAGGAGGCCGTGACGGCCGTCAACGTATCTATGCCAAGATTGGTGCCGGCCGCTATGTGGGGGGTAGGCACTATTGAATAAACGACAGGCAACCTCAACGCACCAAGGGGCAGGCCGGTGACTCCGGCAAGTACACCGATTATTAAACCAACTATAGCCCCGAAAAGAAGTTTCAGGTCAGCAAACTGGATTAGAAGCGCATCCACTCTTGTTTATTGCCACACAAACGTTTTCCGGAGGCTTATAATACGAGACCTCTAAAAAAGCTACTCGATACCATGATGTCATTCTGAGCGAAGTGAAGAATGACAATTACACAGACTTTTTCGGAGCCCTCAATGCAAGAAAGGGTTCAAACCGTGAAAGAAAATAAGATACTTAACGATAGAGACCTCTGAAAAATACAAAATTTTGGTGCGGGGGTGTAATATATTACGCCCCTACAGTGGCCAGCGACCCGCCTGAGGTGGACTGGACTCCAAAGAAGACAATTTTGCAGAGCTCTCCGATAGAAGACTAGCAGGTTTCTCATGTCGTATCAAGTTAGTTTATACTACCTGGATTTATCGAGGGCTTAGAAAACCCTGTATCGCAGTCGTTCTGAGGGAGTGAAATCCATCTCGGCGGAAAGGATGATGTCATAAAAAAGCTAGATTCTCGGCTTTGCTCAGAATGACATAGGGCACTGGAGCACTTTTGGAGAACTCGCATGATAATTATGTAGGGTCTCCCGGGAGTCTCTGCCCTTAGAGGCGGAAAAATCTATTTGACAATCTTTGGTAAATCCGTAGAATTTGTTTACTTTCTCTAAGGTTTGGTCAAGAATAGTGAAGCTATCTAACAAAACAGAATACGCCATCCTGGCACTCATGGAGCTAGGGCAAAGATACGGAAGGGGTTACGTTCATTCACGTGAAATAGCGCGTTCCAGGGACATCCCCCCTTCGTTTCTGGAAAGGATACTCCTTAACCTTAGGAACGCGGGCATTGTTATGAGTCATAGGGGTGCAAACGGAGGTCACTGCCTGGCAGTAGACCCAAAAGATATTAGCATTAGAGAGGTTATAGAAATCTTTGAGGGTTCTCTGGCACCTGCCGATTGTGTAAATGAACGTTCTCAGATGCCAATGTGTCATGTCGCCGCCTGCTGTGTGATAAAAGACCTGTGGCAGAACATGTACGATGCCATGCTGGAAAGTATTGAAAATGTGACACTTAACAACCTTGTCCTACAGGAAAAGCGGGGTCAAGAGGCGACCATGTATTATATCTGATTTTTTATTTCCAACATTCTTGACTTAGTTTGCAACAAAGTTATGAAGGTGGGCCAACTAGCTCCTGAAAGATACCGTATGACAACGAAAGTGGTTAATATAGATACCGATATACTGATTATTGGCGGCGGGGCCGCGGGCTGTTACGCTGCCGTGGAGGCCAAGACGCTGGAGCCTGGGGTCCGCTGTCTCATTATGGAGAAGGCCCATATTGACAGAAGTGGTTGTCTGGCCATGGGGCTTAATTCAATAAACGCTTACTTGCACCCCGGACAAGACCCTGGGTCGTATCTTAACTATGTAAAAAAGGAGTTTATGGATGTATTGAGAGAGGACTTGGTGCTCAGCATTGCGGAGGGACTGAACGATGTGGTTAGAAAGGTAGAGAAATGGGGGCTGCCTATAGAGAAGACCAATGATGGTAATTACAAACCAAGGGGTAAGCGAGGTGTAAGGGTGCACGGCGAGCGACTAAAGCCCATCCTTGCCGAGGCCGTGCGCAGGAGCAAGGTAAATGTGCTTAACCGTGTGGCAGCCACTAACTTGATAGTTTCTGACGGCAGAGTTACGGGCGCTTTTGGCCTGGGTGTGAGGGACGGGCAGCTTTATGTGGTAAAGGCGAGAGGTGTGATTGTAGCCGCCGGCGGCGCATCGGGCCTCTACAGACCTGCCAACTCGGGAAACGGCAGACACCTCATCTGGTATTGTCCTTGGAACGTTGGTACGGGCTATGCCCTTGGAATCCGCGCAGGCGCTGAGATGACCAGTTTTGAAAACCGCTTTGTTGCCCTGAGGGTAAAGGATGTCCAGGCCCCTACGGGAACGCTGGCGCTTGGTGCAGGCGCAAAACAGATAAATGCGCGAGGCGAGCCTTATCTGGACAAATATTATGCGGACCATCCTATCAGGAACAGCAGTACGTACTTCAGGCTGCTGACCACCATGCTGGAGAATGCTGCGGGACGCGGCCCCTGCTATCTGGATCTGAGTCATCTCGGTAGGGGCACCAAAGAGGAGAGGCAGTTCAAAGAAGACCTGCTTCATATGAGCCCCACGGCGGCGCTCCTGTGGGCAGGACGTAAAGGCAGCGGCGGCCGTCTCGAGATATCCGGCAGCGAACCCTATATAGTGGGTGGGCACGGTGAGGCGGGGTATTGGATAGACGTAAGGCGCCGGACGTCTTTGCCCGGTCTCTATGCGGCGGGCGATGTTGCGGGTGGTGCGCCGAAGAAATACGCAAGCGGTTCGTGGGTGGAGGGTCGTATTGCCGCCAGGACTGCGCTTGAAGAGATGGGGTCGGTTGAAACCCCGGATATTGACGCCGATATTGTGGAGAGGGAGAAAGAGCGGGTAACGGCACCCCTGAAGAGGGACACAGGCATCCGCCCGCAGGATATGGAGGAGAGGCTTCAGAAGCTCATGGACGAGTATGCGGGAGGGCTTTCTACTCGTTATGAATTGAACGAGGAAAGGCTCCTTATTGCCAGAGACCTTTTGCCCGGGCTGCGCAGCCATGCCGACTTACTTACGGCGGGCGGCTATCACGAGCTTGTATCCGCCTTGGAGGTGCTGGACCGCATAGACGTAGCCCGCGTGGTGGTAGAGCACCTGTTGTACAGAAAGGAGACCCGCTGGCCGTGTTCGCAGAGCCGCCTTGATTATCCAGAGAGGGATGACGACCGTTGGTTGAGATTCGTAAACTCCATGATGGACACAAAAACCGGGGCTATAAAGATAATTGAGCGAGGGTTGAATGGTAACGATAGACTATAACGTTTGTAACCGCTGTGGCGATGCTAAAGAAAAGCGTTGTGAGCGGATATGCCCCGGCGACCTTATCACGCAGGATGAGGGCGGGTGGCCCGTGGTGAGACCGCTGGAGGATTGCTGGGCCTGTACGTCTTGCGTTAAGGACTGTCCGGTAGCGGCAATAAGCCTGCGGCTGCCGTTTCAGATAGAACAGGATGCAGGCGCATCGTTAAAGGCAAGCGCCAGAGGCGACAAGACCTTTTGGACTATAACAGATCGCAAAGGGGAAAAAGAAGAGTTTACACTAGAGGCTGTGAGGAAGAATGTTTCTTAAGAGGAGGGACTAAGAGGCGATGACAATAGAACCGCATGGTGGAAGACTTATAGACAGGGTTGTTCACGGGGCTGCCAAAGTTGAGTTGTTGGATAGAGCCGCAAAGAAGCTGCAGCGACTGAAGCTAACCCCTCAGGAGGTATATGACATTGAGTTGATTGCTACCGGGGCCTTTAGTCCTCTTGAAGGTTTTATGTGTAAGGCGGACTACGACAGCGTTGTGGACACGATGCGGCTGGAGAACGGAGTTGTTTGGAGCCTTCCGGTCGTCCTTGCTGCCGGTAATAAAGAGGCAGATAATCTTAAAGAGGGTGAAGACATTGCGCTGGAGGACGGCTCCGGTACGGTGCTTGCCGTACTGCACCTTCAGGAGAAATTTCATTATGACAAGGAGAAGGAGGCCCTGGAGGTGTACGGTACAAAGGACGATAAGCACCCCGGGGTGAATCGTCTTTATAATAGTGGTGACGTGCTTCTCGGCGGTAAGGTAAGCGTGGTCAATCGTCCCAAGCACAACGACTTCATCAAATACAGGCTGGATCCGGCGGACACCAGAGAACTCTTTCACAAAAAGGGCTGGAGGCGAGTGGTAGGCTTCCAGACCCGCAATCCCGTGCACAGGGCGCATGAGTACATCCAGAAGTGCGCGCTCGAGGTGGTAGATGCGCTGTTGCTGCACCCTCTGGTGGGTGAGACGAAAAAGGATGATATCCCAGCCGATGTAAGGATGTCCTGTTACGAGGTCTTACTGGAGAACTATTATCCAAGAGACAGGGTAGCCTTGTCTGTCTTCCCCGCGGCCATGCGTTATGCCGGGCCTAAGGAGGCCATATTTCATGCCATTGTGAGAAAGAACTATGGGTGCACGCACTTCATAGTGGGGCGGGACCACGCCGGGGTGGGGAGTTATTACGGCAGCTTCGACGCCCACTACATCTTTGATGAGTTTGACAGGGATGATATAGGCATCGTACCGTTGTTCTTTGACCACACCTTTTATTGCAAGAGCTGTTATGGGATGGCTTCTTTTAAGACCTGTCCCCATGGCTCAGAGCACCACGTTGCCCTGAGCGGCACGGAGGTGAGAAAGATGCTTGTGGAGGGTCAGATGCCGCCGTCGTCGTTTACCAGGCCGGAGATTGCCAAGATACTCAGTGCACATTACAGGTGTGAATCGGAACAGCATAAATAACCCAGCCGGACCGGAACGCAAGCGGCAGGGCGTTTGTCAACACGGGTGTATTTACCCCCTTAGGATGGTGGTCAGCGTATCTCCGGCGCGTAGTCTTCTCCCACTCCTTTTACAAGGGCGGTCTTTGCGCTGGTAATAAAGCTCCTGGTGGTTACTAAATCTGAGGCATCTCTGGCAATAATGGTCACGGTATTTGGACCTTCCTCAAGAGGTATTTCGGCCTTGAAATTGAGTTTCCTGATTTCTCCAGCCTTCTCAGGAGTATTTAGATAGACCTTGTCATTATTTACCATAATGTAAACGTACTTTACTCCACTTTCGTCCGTAACACTGCCGGATACAACCGTTCTCAACGTGTTTGAAAGATATGGGGGATGTTCCATTTTTATGATAGGAGGTGTGCGTTGAACGTGAAGTTCCGGCGTAACCGCCCCATACGCAGATTCGTCTGTTTCATGTACGTCCCTGGCGAGCACCCAGCCCCAGCCGTCGTTTGAGAGTTTTATCCTGTACCAGCCCGGTACCCAACCATTTGCCTTGAAGACATTACCTTTTTTCATGACGTTCATTACGGGTGAATCCGTAGACCTTCCCCCGTACACAGGGGTTTCGTCTCGAATAACGAGTAAGTCTTTAGACATATCAGTCAGTGCCGGGGACTCCTTGGTCTCCAATACGGGAAATGTGAGTTTGTCAGTAAGGTAGACGCCAAGGGTCAAGTCCGTTACCACAAGTTTTACGGTGAACTCATTTGCCTCTATACTGTCTCTGACATGTAAACGCAAGGATACGGTCTTGCTCTCCCCGGGTGCCAGTTCGCCTATCTCTTGCGATCCCTTTTCTACAAAAACCTCCTTATCGCTGAGTTCCCTTAGTGTAACGACGTTTTTTGTGCTCTTGCCCTCCCCAACGTTTTTTACGGTTACCAGGAGGTCTATGTGTTCGCCCCTCTGTATAAGGCCATCGTCACTGGGTTTGTAACCATCTACACCGCTCTCTGTAATTTGGTATGTGTAGGCGAACTCCGGTCTCTTCAGTGCCTCCGTGATAAGGTTGCCATGTAGGTCTTTCGGGATATGGCCGTTTGCTTCACTGAATTTAACGACGAACTCGTCGCTTCTGTCAAGTGCACTCTTGGGTATCTCTACCTCATGTGAATAACTTTTGGATGTTCCTCCCTCAATCCTTCCCAGTGGAAACTCTAGTTTATCGAGAAGGGGGTTTTTCGACTCGGAAATGGCAAACATCCTGTACAGCGTTCCGTTACTTTCGTTGGTTACATTGATGGTGACGGTGGCCTTTTCTCCAGCCGTTACTTTTTCGCTGGCTGGGTTAAGGGATAGTGTGGCTACCGGCTTAGGCGCAGCCGGGCTCTTTCCCTCTGACCAATCAATCCCGTGCTCATTAAGGGCTGCAACGATTCGCTCTTCTTCACTTTTCTTGAGTTCCTCGAGGGTAGCTCTCATGTCTTCCAGCATTTCCTCGCTTCTGGAGGAGGTTGTGCTCTTAATGAGTCTCTTAACTAACTGGATCTGGGGATCCTTTGACAGGTCCGTTGACTTATAGGGGTCATCCGGCTTTACATCCTCAGTTTCGCCTTCACCCTCGGACGGTTCCTCAGAGGCTTTTAGGTACCTTAGCGTATCCAATGGTTCTTCCTGGACGCCGGGGGAACCGTACAGATGCCCCTCCATGTCAGATTCCCTCAATGCGCCTGAGTTGCCCTTGACAAGGTATATGTCCTTCTTGCCGACGATCACCGGTACAAGTGAGATGTCGGGGGATACTCCTATCGTTTGAATGTCTCTGTATAAAGGGGTGAGATACTTTGCGACTGTAAGTTTCAGCGCTGAACCGTCTGCCATGTCTATGAGCTGTTGAACCGTGCCTTTTCCGAAGGTCCTGTCGCCCACCAGAACGGCCCTGTTGTTTTCCTTAAGGGCGGCCGCTACTATCTCTGCACCGGATGCGCTGTTGGAGTCTATAAGTATTATTATGGGGCACGTAAGGAGGTCGTCTTCCGACTCCTTCGCAACCTCTACTTCGCGGCGTCTTTTCCCGGGTCCGGTGGTTACTACGATTATCCCGTTGTCGAGGAACTTGTCAGACACCTTTATGGCCTGGTCAAGCAGTCCACCCGAATTGTTTCTCATATCCAGGACAATGCCTTTGATCTTGCCGGTTTCCGAACTCAGGTGCTTGATTTGTCTGTCCAAGTCATCTGCGGTGTCCTCCTGGAAGTTTCTGATTCTTATATATCCGTAACCCTCTCCGAGGGATTGAGATTCCACGCTTGGCAAGGCTATTATTTCCCTTTTGAGCTGGATGGTCTCTTCTTTTGCCGTCTTATCTCTGTGCAATAAGAGGGTAACCTTTGTATCCGGCGCGCCTCTCAACTTATTCACGGCGTCGAACAGGGACATGTTAACGGTCGACTCATTGTCTATCTGCATAATCTTGTCACCACTTTTTAGGCCTGTCTTATGGGCGGGGGTACCCTCAATGGTTGATATTACCGTGAGATGCATGTCCCTTATTCCAACCACCATGCCAAGTCCACCGAATCTTCCTGACGTTCCTATCTTGAATTCCTTGTATTCTTTCGGCGGGAATAGTACGGAGTGCGGGTCAAGGTCGGATAGGATGCCGTTTATGGCGGCGTACTCAATGTCGCTTGGTTTCGGTTCGTTCGGTTCGGGGCGGTTTGTCTGGATAAAGAGCAGCGAATCCTTGAGGAGTGTCAACATATCGTCAAGGGTTTCTATGCGGCTGGTGGACAGCGTTCTTTTTGCGCCACCGGTGAAAATGTCTACCATGTCGGATGATTCGGAGGTCTGCACTAATACGCTGGGTAGGAGTCTTTCTGTCCAGGACAACGCCTCCGTCAGCATCTGTCGGGGATGTATCCTGTCGTGGTCTACGTAGAACCTCTCGACGTATGAACACACGGCCCCGGACAGCCTGTACTTGGCTACGGCGTCGTCGCTGTACCAGTCCAGAAGAAATGCATCGCACGGATTAACAATTATTGCAAGGGACAGGACGACTAAGAGAAAAATGGTTATTGGAAGGGTTCTTGGGGAATTTCTAGGAGAAGGATACATCGGTTTTATTCCGTTTGTTCAGCATAGCGCTGTTTATATATATGGGATTGGGCTCGTTAATAACAAGAAAAGAGAGGTTTAACGAGCATAAATACTCATTTCCAGATGATAAGGCCAATCTTCATTTTTGTCAAGAAGAACTCTCCAGCGCATCCCTTACGAAGCCATTTGAGCGGGAGAGTCTTTTCTGTGCGTCTCCGTAGGAGATGCCACGCAGGTGCATTAATATGGCGGTCTTTGTCCTTCCACGGGCCTTCTTTAGGAGCCTTTTTGCTGCCCGTCTTGATTGACCGGTGACTTGCATGACTATACGCTCGCTGCGGTCAGTCAGTTTGTCGTTTGTGGCGTTCAGGTCAACCATCAGATTCCCGTAAACCCGGCCAGTCTTTATCATTGCGGCTGTGGTTAAAGTATTGAGGACGAGTTTCGTAGCCGTCCCTGCCTTCATCCGCGTGGAACCTGTAATTACCTCTGGGCCCGTGACCGGCCGTATGATTACGTCAGTGGGTGTTTCCGGTTTGGTGCCCGGGTTGCAGGTTAGGAAGACGGTCTTGGCCCCCATCCTCTTTGCCGCCTTTATAGCCGATTGTACAAATGGAGTTGTACCCCCGGCGGCAATACCAACCACCGTATCGGTATCTTTTATACCTACCTTGTATATGGCCCTTTCGCCTTCTGGGCGTCTGTCCTCCGCCCCTTCCACGGAGCGGAATACGGCCCTCCTGCCGCCGGCGATGATGCCCCGTACCAGCCCGGGCGGCGTACCGAAGGTCGGCGGCATCTCTGATGCGTCCAGTATGCCCAGTCGGCCGCTGGTGCCTGCCCCGACGTAGAACAAACGGCCCCCGCTTCTGAACGACTTTACTATCAACTCTACTGCGCGGGCGATGTTCTTGCGTTCCTTGTGAACGGCTGAAGCCACCTTTGCATCTTCTTTGTTTATTATGTCCACTATATCCAGAGTGCCCTTAGAGTCTATGTCCTTTGTTTCGTGAAGTATCTTCTCTGTTAACAATTTCGACCTATCAATGACGGTGTGCCCTACTTTTGAAAGAAGGTTCTTGACGCTTTCTATCTTGCGCCTTGAGACAAGATTCTTCAGGTCTTTAATTTTACGCTTCGAGATAAAATTTCTCACTTTCTTCATCCTGGGCATCGTGTTTCTCCTTGAAGGCGGAGGCGCGGCATGCCCGCCAAGACGGACCTGTCATGCCAAAGGTGGATTCGCCACGTTGCTGGGCGAACCTTTGACATGGTCATGCCTCTACCTCCATTCATAATTATGATAATACTATGAATGATACCTCTGAAAAACTAGAGATTTTTAAAAAGGATATCTTCCTGGAGAAAATTATAGTTTAGTAGAATACGTTTGAAGCAGCTTACTTACTGAGGTGCCTTTTTCAGTCCCTCTATCATCCTGGGCACTACCTGGAAGAGGTCGCCTACTATACCATAATCGGAGACCTTGAAGATCGGGGCATCGGGGTCCTTGTTGATAGCAACGATGCATCCGGATGACATCATCCCTGCAAGGTGCTGGGGAGAGCCGGAGATACCGCAGGCTATATACAATTCGGGTGCGACCGTCTTGCCGGTGAGACCTACTTGTGTATCGGCGGGCCTCCAGCCTGCATCCACCGCTGCCCTTGAGGCACCCACCGCACCGCCAAGGAGACCTGCCAATTCCTCAAGCATCCCATAGTTCTCCGAACCCTTCATACCCCTTCCACCTGAGACAACTACCCTGGCCTCAGCAATGTCCATGCCGTATTCCTTTTCGTAGATAATCTCTTTCAATACGGTGCGCAAACCGGGTGGAGACTGGGTCGCTACACTTGTAACGGCGGTCTCCTTTCCAAAAATCTCTTTTGCCTTACTAAAGGTATTCGGCTTCAGTGTAACGACCTGGAATTCAGGGTGGCTGCTCTTAACGGTGGCTATAACCTTGCCCCCATACACAAGCCGCCTAGCCTCCAGCAAAAAATCAGCCATACTAAGCCAGATACAGTCGGCGATATATGCCCCTCCCAGCCGAGCTGCCAGCCTGGGTCCCAAGTCCTTACCCATCGCAGTGGCCGGAAGAAATATGGCCACAGATTTTTTGCCAGCTACAGTATCTACCAAGACATGGACATATACCTGGCTGTTGTATTCTTTTAGTATCTCGGAATCAGCCACGAAGATCTCGTCGGCACCGTAATTGAGCAAAGACTTAGTTATAGTTTCCATCTTATGGCCCAGTACGAATATACTAAAACCCAGCCCACAGGCATCCGACAGACGCTGAGCCTCCCCGATAACCTCAAGGTTGACATTCTTAAGCCCCCCGCCCCGCTGCTCTGTTATAACCAGGATTCCTTGTGGCATATCTTTATCTTCTCATAACGCAGATGCACCGTTTTTCATAACTTGTTGCACCACAGAGCTAAAGCCATATGGCAACACCGGTATATATAACGTAGCGGACAGCCGCAAAAGCTATCCCTACAGAGTTCGTCAACAGTCTCACATTGTCATTGCGGGCGAAGCGAAGTAATCTCATAAGTGGCTTTTACTAAAAAGCATGAGATTGCTTCGCAGCTTTCACTCCTCGCAATGACGGCTTTGTGAGTTTTGCATAGGTCTCATTCCATTTCCCCAGTTCTTCTGTTCTTTCGCTGCCTCATTGCGTACCTTAAGGTTTTGCGAACCTGGTTCTCATTTATCTCCGGAGAACGATACTTACTAAGAACGGACTTTACATTACTCACATCAAATTCCCTCTGTTCAAACACATAGGGGAGATAATTTTGGGCCATCTTATAAATGTCATCTTCCAGCTTAAGAAGGACCTGATGTTTGATACCTTCCGATTTTTTATAATCCCTTTTCCCAATAAAGCTAACTCCGCGGATGTCGAGTACCTCAAGAATTAGCTCAAATAGTCTTCGGCATGAAACGGCTTTACTGGTAAGGTTAAAGGTCAATCCTTTACTGCTGTCTTTCGCGCTGATCTGAACAAAAATTTTTACAAACTTATCCAGAGGCATCATACTGAGATTGGCTTTTTCATCACAGGGAAACCTTATCGGCAGGATAAGGTTGTTTCCCTCGAGCTTAATACCAACTTGTTTGAATGGCTCTGTATCTTTTTTTACTTGCGCCACAAGACGTCTGCGTAAAAGGGAAAAGGCCTGGGCAAAGGCATAGTAACCTGCAAACCCCGGTATAGCGCCGGTAAGTGAGTTACCGATGACTACGCCTAACCTATAAATTACGGTGTCAAAGTGGTTATTGGATTTGTCTCGCAGCAGGATTTCGGCTTCGCATTTCGTCCGCTCATATACGTTATGAAAACCATCCTTTATAAAACTCAGGTCATCTTCCCTGATCACTCCTTGTCTCTTCCCACAAACATAGGCAGAACTAAAATGGTGAAGTCTTTCCACTCCTAACTTACAAGCAAGGCGCATAACATTTTTAGTGCCGCCAACATTAGTTTGCCAGGACTGCCGTCGTGTTTGACCAAAACCCAAATCGGCAGCGCAGTTCACCATCTCTTCTATACCATTCAGCGCTTGGCAGTTAGTCTCGGATAGGCCGCAATTGGGCAGAGTAATATCACCCTCAAAGACCTGAGGCGTGGATAAATTGACATTGTTCCCATAAAAAGAAAGGGCTCTTACAACCCTTTCCTTGGCCGACCGTCCGTCTCTACCCCTCCGGGCTAAAAACCAAATATGGTGACCGTTCTTAAATAACTCCCATCCAAGAGCGCTACCAACTACACCGGTGCCTCCTATGAGGAGAATCTTTCTCTTCCGCACAGTAAGGGCTCCCTTCTGGAGTGGAGGATGCGTAAATCATATTTGTAACCCTCAAAGGGTGGTTGTGGGCAGGATTTATTTCGGACCCAAAACTTGTATTGGCAAGCATCCTTGTTCAAGTTATCTTGTCCTGTTGGTGGACAGGGGTCGAATTTTTGAGATTATGTTCGATGGCTATTGTTGTGGTGGCTCGATGTATTCCTTACTGAACAGGCGCTGTACCCGCTTGTCGGCGTCAAGGAGGCTGGTGAGCACCAGTTCTATGCCGGCCTCGGTGACCACGTATTCCCGCCCGTCTTCGGTGGCAAGGGGTTCCTGGTGTGAAATCTTCTCAATCATTTTATCATTCTTCTCGATCTCTTCTTTTTTGATGATTCCAAGGGCCAGGAGCCTCTTCTCGTATTTGGCCCTTTCGGCGTTCTTTTGTGGCGTGCTGGTCTGAAGTGAGTTTAACGCATCCTGCCAGACGTAGGTCATATAGATAAGAGACGGGCCCACCAGGTAGTCCCGCAGGTCCTGAATGTCCGCCTCCGGCCAGCGTCCCTGCTTCTCCCAGATAATCCAGAATTCTCGGAACGTCTCCCGTGTGGGCTGATCTTTCTTTTTAGAGATGTCCTGCAGTATCTTTACGATGCGCCCCTTGTCTTCCTCGCTAAGGGAGTTGAAGGGATTGCCGGGCGGTATTGCCAGGGCGGAAGATACGTTTAGGGATAAGGATAATAAAAATATTGCTAAAGTTGAGATTAAAGTAATTTTATTCAATAATGCCATTGGAATACCTCCATGTCATCGCGGCTTCATAGACTTTAGTAAAAGGCTAGCAGTTTTACCGCTTATTTTCAAGTGAAGACCCCCAAAAAATGTTGCTCTGCAGGGTTCAAACTCAGCTTATAGAACCCGACACCCCTTGAGATTCTCCCCAGTTGTAGTAAACTACGGGGGATTCTTCGCCCAAATTCCGAAAACGGATATAAAAGGAGACCTCAGAATGACATGGGGCGCTGAAGCGGCTTTTGCAGAGGTCTCAAAAGAACTATGGCCATGAAATTAAGGTTTAATAAGCTTTCCCTCTCCTTTAAGCCGGAGAAGTTTAACCTCCTGTTCTATTACACCCTGACCAGCTTCCTTGTAATATCTGCAGTAAGCGTCGGTGTGGGGTTTTTATTCGCAAAATTTGAGAAGGATGCCCTGGTCAGACGAAGCCTAAACTACTTCAAATATACGACGACTAATCTAAATTACGCCATGTATCAGGAATTTTTCTTCCCGGCCATGAAGTCGGGTCAGCCGATTGACCTCAAAAATAATCGGGAACAGTTCGGTGCGCTGGATGCCATTATAAGAAATCATACGTTCGGGCAGCACGTCCAGAGGGTATATATCTTTGAGGTGAAGTGAAGGATTTGTATGTAGCGTGGCAGCTCGCTGCCACGTTCAATCCGCCTTAGGCAGAGAGCAAGCTCCGACGCTACATCTTTTCCCCATAATTGTTTGACAATTACATGCCCGCGTTTTTTGTAAGCGCTCGCGGCATGAGTGGGCCCGCCAGGGTTCGAACCTGGGACCAATGGATTATGAGTCCACTGCTCTACCGGCTGAGCTACGGGCCCTTTTGTATCTTTGTACTTGGTAGCAGTTTATCACAGGCAGTGGCTTCCTTCAATCTCGAATTTGCGCGGGTGGGCAAAAGATGGGCAGAACCTGCACAGCCCTGACTTAACCAGATTGCGGGGTGAGTAATACCTCTTTCAGTTCCCTCTTCTTAGGGATTGTGTGCGCAACCACAGGCCGATAGAAAGGCTGAAGACCCTCGTTAAAAACACCCTTTAATTACCCATCATCTTATGTTTTATGGCGAGTTCATCTAACACTTCAAGGGCTTCTATCCAATTAGGCCTCAGCCTCAGGGCCTCCTCGCATTCCTCTATTGCGAGGTCGTACAACCCCTTTTGGTCGTACACATAGCTAAGATTAAAGTGGGCCATCGCATCGTCGGGTCTCAGTCTGATAGCCTCCTGATATTCGCTTATTGCAAGGTCGTGCTGGCCTCCCATGCTGTACTCCACAGCCAGGCTGAAGTGGGCACGTTGATAATCAGGCTTCAGCCGGAGGGCCTCCTTGTACTGCGTTATTGCCAAGTCTTTCTTACCAACCACACCGTAAGCTATGCCAAGATCATAGTGGGCCTCTGCATAATCAGGCTTTAGTCTTACTGCCTCCTGAAATTCACTTATCGCCGAGTCATACTTCTGCTCCGAGCGGTAGGAATTGCCCAGTTCAAGGTGCCGCTGGGCCTCAGAGAAATTATCTGCCTCCGTTGGGATGGATGGCTGGGCAGTACTGGCTGAAGGTGCTTGCGTCTCCCCCAATTTGTAAAGCCTATATAATGCCTTTTGTGCATCTGCGTAATTAGGGTATAGCCTTAAGGTCTCCTCAAACTGCTTTTTCGCCAGGTCGTACTGGCCTTTTAAGCCGTAAGCCGCACCAAGATTATAGTGGGCATCTGCATCATCGGGCATTAGCTTTATAGTCTCTTCCAGCTCCTTTATGGCGAGGTCATATAGACCTTTCTTGCCGTACACCACTCCGAGACCAAAATGGGCCTCTGCGTAATCGGGCTTTAATCTTACTGTCTCCTGATACTGCTCCATTGACAGGTCGAGCTGGCCCTGCTCGCGGTACACCGAACCAAGACCAAAGTGGGCTTGTGCGTAATCAGGCCTTAGCTTGATGGCTTCCTTGTATTGGCTTATCTCCAGGTCATGCATACCTTTCATGCCGTACGCTGCGCCAAGGCCGAGATAGGCCTCTGCGTAATCTGGTTTTAGCCTGATGGCCGCCTGATATTCGCCGATTGCTAAATCGTGCTTGTCCTCTTGTAGGAAAGAGGATCCCTTTTCAAGATGGAGTTTAGCTTCAGTGGTAGTATCTTCCCCTCCTGTAATGGAGAGACGGGCAGTATTGGCTAGGGGCGTCTGCTCCCCCCGCAACTGATGTATTTCATCTAATAATTCGCGAGCCTCTATATAATCTGGGTCTAGTTTTAGGGCCTCCTGAAGTTCGTTAACTACCAGGTCATACTGGCCTTGCTTGTGGTACACTGAGCTAAGGCCAAAGTGGGCCACCGCATAATCCGGTTTTAGCCTTAAAGCCTCCTGAAGTTCGTTAACTGCCAGATCGTACTGGCCCTTTATACTATACACTGCGCCAAGGCTGGCGTGAGCCTCTGCAAAATCAGGGCTTAGCCTGACGGCCTCCTGGAGTTTGTTTACTTCCATATCATACATGCCCTTTAAACCGTACTCTATGCCAAGGCCAAGATGGGCCTCTGCATAATCGGGCTTTAGCCTTAAGGCCTCCTGAAATTCGTTTATTGCCAGGTCATTCAGGTCCTCCTCGCTGTACGCCACGCCAAGGTTATAGTGGGTCTCTGCATCATCGGGTCTTAGTCTGACGGCCTCCTGGAATTGACTTATTACTGAATCGGGCTTGCCCTCTGTCTCTTTAGCCGCCTCTGCTAATGCTACGAGTTTCCCATTCAGGAGTGGCTTTACAATATTTATAGGTGCCGCAAAGTTAAGGTTCTGTCCTTTTTTGTCTAGAGAGGTAACTACCCCTGCTACCTGGCCCTTTGTATTAAATATTGGCCCGCCGCTGGAACTCAGGGGAATCTGGGATGTAAACTGCATAGCACCCTCGTGACCCATCAGGGCAAGTATTAATCCCTCTGACACCGTATTCTCGTCAAAAACCACTATCCGCTCACCCCACGATAACTCATCCGAGTCTCCGATAGGTGTGCTGGGAAGATTCTTGGCCTTTACCTTTAACACGACAACGTCTCGGTCTCGGTCGGCACCCAGTATCCCCTCAACCTGGTAGTGCGCCCCGTCCATAAGTTTCACCCAGGCAGTAGCAGCGCCATTTATATAGTGGTAATTGGTGACCACGATACCCTTGGGGTCAATTATGAATCCATTACCCGCACCGAGTGCCTTACTCTCTTTATCAAAGGAGGTTATAAAGACCACGGCTGCACCATATTTTTTTGCTATTTCCCCGGGCCTTTTCTCCTTGTCGAATATCCCTGCATGTCCCGCAGACGGCAGCAGCAAGAGAGATATAATAATGGGGCAGAGGATAATGAAGGATGTAAAGAAGGTAAATAACCTACGAACTGATCCTGTCTTGCTCATTTGTGTGCTCCACAGAGGGTTCCGAACAGCGGGCAAAATCTCTTCACAAATTAAGCCTGCCCCTGCTAAAAGTCAATCCAAAACTTTACTTGCTATAACACTTTTACTGACCTGTAAATGCGTGGCCAGATTACTCCTTGCACGGTCTCGAAGACTTTCTGTAGAATCCCTCTTTGGGTAGGCGGTTGCGGGCGGTAACGTAGAGACCTCGCAGGCCATTGTCAATGCCCTGTACGGTGCATTGGGAATTATGGCCGCCTCGCAGGGAACTATGAACAACTTCAGTTTCGGTAACGAACACTTCCAGTACTATGAGACCTTGGCGGGCGGCACGGGCGCCGGTAAGGATTTTGACGGGTGCAGCGCCGTGCAGTCCCATATGACCAATTCACGTCTGACCGACCCCGAAGTGTTCGTCTTTCTTAATTAGTGTTGTTGAATATCCCGAAGTACAGGGTTTCTTCTTGGCGTCTTTATTTATAGAAGGTCTACTGTGCGATTGACCGACTGCCGTAACATTTCTTTCTGCGATCTCTGTAGAGGTTGAAGCACTGCCTGGGCAGTTCTTAAATGCCATTATGATTTTCCCTATGTTTCTAGCGGTCTTTCGATGATTTTCCCACAGTTGCACTTTCTGCTCTTCTCATCACTCATAAACTCTACGGTATTTCCACAATCAGGACAGTCTATTTCAATCATTCCATCAGGCTTAGGCTCTTTCCAGTATTTGCCCCCTAATTTACTTCCACCCTCGACCATATTTCTCTCCTTTTATTTTGGTTAAGATACTGTCAGATTTAGAAGGGTGGATCCTGGTGGACGACGTTAGAACTTTCTTTACAAATCTAAGCTTCCCTCAAGGGTTTTTTTCCTACATGCACATTGGCGATGCCCAGGCTGAGGGGGTGAGACTTTACTTGCGTGAGGCCGAGGGACTCCATGAGTTCCCTCAGTCCCCTTGCGTCTGGGAACTTGCCTACGGATGCGGAGAGATATGTGTAGGCGCGGGTGCGTTCAGATGAGCCGATGGCCGCTATGAGATTACCTACCTTTGGGAGTACCTGGTTGAAGTAGAAGTTGTAGAGTCCCTTAAATACGCGGCTCTCCGGCAGGCCGAACTCAAGTATAACCACCCTGCCGCCCGGCGAAACGACCCTCGCCATCTCCTTTAGACCTTCTTTCAGGTCAGAGACGTTTCTGATGCCGAACGCAACGGATACTACGTCAAAGGAGTTATCGGCAAACGGCAGGTGGAGGGCATCGGCCTGAACCAGTGTTATTGGGCAGCCGTTTTTCAGTGTCTTCCGTTTCTGGGGGGCGCGCGCAAGCATCTCCCAGCAGAAATCCGAGCCTACCACCAGCCCGCCCTGTCCTATCTTCTGGGAGTACGCGATTGCCAGGTCAGCAGTGCCTGTGCAGATGTCCAGCACCTTTATGCCTTTTGTAGGAGTAACTCCGCCGAAGGCGGATGGTTGCCCTGCTTCTGGTAGCTTGCTTAGTTCAACGGCCCTCTCCCGCCACTTCTGGTCAAACCCAAGGCTCAGGAGTCGGTTCAAGAGGTCATAGGTGGGGGCGATGGAGGCAAACATCCGGCGGATGTCGCGGCCTTCCTTTTCCAGCAGTTTTTCAGTGGGAGGTGGTTCTTTGATATTGTTCATGTATGTCGTATCGGTGTGCCAGCTACTTTATGACTTAACTTGAGCAAACAGTCATATATCATTAAACATGAGTGGCCGAGCACCCATGCTATAAATAATTAAATTGTAGGGGCAGGTCTCTGTACCTGTTCAAGGGCAACCACGGGGGGTTGCCCCTACGAAATCGTATTGTAGCGGCAGAGTTTACTCTGCTTGTAGTCGAGCCGTGCCATAGGCAGGTCCGCCTCTGGCGGACAAGTTCGACCACTACAAAATCATTTTATAGGTTTATTCCGTACTCCTTCCAGCGCTTGTCTACCAGGGCTTTTATCTCGGGGGTCATTACTATGTCTTCGGGCCAGTCGCGAGTAAAGCCCTCTGAGGGCCATTTCCGGGTAGCGTCTATGCCCATCTTCGAGCCTGCCTTGGGTATGGGGCAGGCGTGGTCCAACTCGTCAAGCGGGCCGTCTACAAAGACTATGTCGCGTCTGGGGTCTATGTTGTTTGACATCCGCCAGAGTACCTCGTCCTGGTTCTGGACGTTAACGTCCTTGTCCACCACCACGATTATCTTGCTGAACATCATCTGCCCCATGCCCCAGATGGAGCTCATCACCTTCTTTGCATGGAAGGGGTACTGCTTGTCTATGGAGACGAAGACGCAGTTGTGGAAAACGCCGAACATGGGCATGTTGAAATCAACTATCTCCGGTATGGTCAGCTTGAGGAGGGGCAGAAAAATACGCTCCGTGGCCTTGCCCATGAAGTAGTCCTCCTGGGGCGGCTGTCCCACTATGGTTGTGGGGTAAATGGGATTCCTACGGTGGGTGATGCAGGTTATGTGGAAGACCGGGAATTGGTCTGCCAGGGAGTAGTAGCCCGTGTGGTCTCCGAAGGGTCCTTCAAGTCGGGTCTCAGCAGGCTCGACGTATCCCTCCAGCACGATTTCTGCATCCGCCGGCACCTCCATGTCTATAGTCTTGCACTTTACCATCTCCACGGGATGATTTCTCAGGAGTCCTGCCAGCATCATCTCGTCTATGTCCGGGGGCATGGGTGCGGTGGCGGCGTATGTGATGGCCGGGTCACCTCCCAGGGCGGCGGCTACCTCCGTCCTTTTACCCTCTTCCCGATACATGCGGTAGTGCCGGGCGCCATCGTGATGCATGTGCCAGTGCATGCCCGTTGTCCTCTCGTCATAGACCTGGAGTCGGTACATGCCTGCGTTTCTGGTGCCCGTTTTCGGATTCTTGGTGAAGACCGCGGGGAGGGTGATAAACCTGCCTCCGTCCTTGGGCCAACACTTTATTATGGGGAATTTGTAGAGAGAGGGGTTATCCGTTATCACCACCTCCTGGCAGTGTGCATGGCTTACCATTTTAGGTGGGAAATTGGAGAGTTTCATTAAGGTGGGGATGAACTTCAGCTTATCCATAAAAGACTTGGGGGGTTTTGGCCTGGTCAGCTCTTCTATCTCATGGGCTATTTCGTCCAGGCTTCGCCCGCCGAGGGCCATGGACATCCTCTCATACGAGCCCATGGCGTTGATAAGCAGGGGGATGTTGGAGCCCTTTACCTTTTCAAATAGAAGGGCAGGCCCGCCGGCCTTGGTCACCCTGTCGGTGATCTCCGTTATCTCCAGCTCCGGGTCAACTTCGATTTTAACGCGGTGCAGTTGACCGGATTGTTCAAGTTTCGCTATGAATTCTCTAAGGTCTTTGTAGGCCATTATCGTTATTGTATCGCCGGGCGAGAGGCCCTGCGATGCCCGTCTTGTAGGGGCACGGCATACCGTGCCCCTACACGCTTGAAGGTGGTGCATCAATACCCATCTATGAAAACCAATGGTAGACAACGAAGTTCTACTTCGTTGGGTATAACATCAACGACCTAAAGGTCGTTGTCTACCTACTACCGCGTAAGTCATTCTGAGCAAAGCGAAGTTACACCTCCGACACGACTTGTATGACATGTTAAACGTGCGAGATAAACTCGCACGCTACATTTTTAACACCTCATTCATGCTGCCGGTGCGATAGCCCTGGAGGTCGAGGGTGACGTAGATGTAGCCTATCTCCTTCAGCCTGTCTGTTATGGCCTTGCGCTTCTCCAGCGCCAGAGGGAAGTCTTCTGGCGTAAGCTCCAGCCTGGCGATGGTTCCATGGTGGCGTACCCGGAACTGCCTGAAACCTGTTTGTCTGAGAAAATCCTCGGCGGCGGAGACCTTGGCGAGGTTTTCCAGTGTTATTTCCTCCCCATATGGGAAGCGACTGGACATGCATGCGTAAGAGGGTTTGTCCCAGGTTGAAAGGCCGAGTTCCTCCGAGACCCTGCGTATGTCCTCCTTGGTCAGTCCGGCCTCCTTGAGCGGGCTGCGCACGCCCAGTTCCTTCGCGGCCTTGGAGCCGGGCCGGTAGTCCTTTGTATCGTCCAGGTTGGCGCCGTCCACCACGTTGGCGTAACCTTCCTCAGCGGCCATATCTTTCAATTTTTCAAAGAGTTCTGACTTGCAAAAGTAGCACCTGTCGGGGGGGTTACCGCTGAAGCCCTTTATCTCCAGTTCTTTTGTTTCGATTATCAGGTGGGTAATGCCGATTTCCCTGGCCAGTCTCTTGGCCGACTCGAGTTCGTGGGCGGGGTATGTCTCTGAGCTTGCGGTTACTGCCAGCGCCTTTTCTCCCAGCAGGTCGTGACTCAGTTTGGCCAGGAGGGTGCTGTCTACGCCCCCGGAGAACGCCACCACAACGCTGTCCAGGTCACGGATAATGCCTTTGAGCGTCTCCAATTTTCCGTTTGGTTTATTTGTCTTCACCGGTGTAAGTTTCCTGCAGTAGACGGCGGTAAAAGTATATTTTATAAATTTATTTGTTCCTAAGTCTTCAGGGCTGGGCTGGGTTCCGAAAGCTCCAACATCCTTTCTATCGCCAGTCTTGCCCTTTCCGCAACGTCCTCCGGCACGGTGACCTCATTTTCTGCGTCCATGTCCTCAAGGCACCACAGTACCTTCTCAAGGGTGTTCTTTTTCATGTTGGGACATATTGCCAGTTCGGTGGCCGGTATAAACCTCTTGTCAGGACTTTCCTTTTGGAGGCGGTGTATTATCCCGTTTTCCGTACCCACGATTATTTCTTTGACGTTTGATTCCCTGCAGTATTTGGCAATGCCGGTGGTGCTTGCCACGTGGTCGGCCAGTTCAATAACGTCTCCCGTGCACTCAGGGTGGACCACTACCTTTGCGTTGGGGTATTCCCGTTTGCGTCTCTTGATGTCCTGTGCCAGGATGCGGTGGTGTGTGGGGCAAAACCCCGGCCAGAAGGTCATCTTCCGGCCCAGTTTTGAGGAGACATATGCCCCAAGGCTCTTATCCGGAACGAAGAGGATTTCCTCATCTTCCGGGATGGATGAGACAATCTTCACGGCATTGGAAGATGTGCAACATATATCGCTCTCCGCCTTTACGGCGGCAGTGGTGTTGACGTAGCAGACTACCTTTGTGTCAGGTTTTTCGGCCTTTTTCTTTTTGAGCCCCTCGGCATCTATCATATCGGCCATTGGGCAGCCGGACTGCGGGTCTGGCAAAAGGACGGTCTTGCCGGGGCACAGGATGGCTGCCGTTTCCGCCATAAAGTGAACCCCGCAAAAGACTATTACATCCGCATCCGTCTTCGCGGCCTGCTGAGAAAGACCCAAGGAATCGCCAGTGAAATCCGCAATATCCTGTATCTCACCCCTTTGATAATTGTGGGCGAGGATAACGGCATTTCGACTCTTTTTTAGTTTCTCTAACTTCTTTGTAATACTATACATACTTAAACCTTCCTAATTAAGAATATACTGCAGGGCATAAGCCCGTAAAGTAGGTAACCTCAGATAATATCAGAAATTAGCATATTTTTACAAGGTTTTTCCCTGTTGACAGGCAGGATACCTCGAACTATCATTTTATCTTAACTCCTTAAAGAAAGGTGTTATATATGCAGCTGTACGAAATAGTCTCCCTTACGGGATTCCTGGCTGGAAGTGTCCTCCACGTAGTCCTTTTGGCCCTGATCTATCAGAGGAAGAACAAGACCCCAAGCGAACTAGCCTTCTTCTTCCTGGTGGTAACGGTGGCTATGTGGAATGTGGGCAATACGATAAGTATTTTCAGCCTGATGCTGTTCGGCAGGAGTGTTTCACCGATTAATTATGTTGCGGATGCCGTTGCGTACATCGGCGTTGGTCTTATCCCCAGCCTGCTCCTCCACACGGCGACCCTTTATCTGACTGAGAGGGGCCTGCACATGAGCAAGAGGCTCCAAGGCTTTATAACCGTTGTAGTGTACCTGCCGGTACTACCCTTTTCCGTGGCCGTTAGAGAGATGGTCTTTTCTAAAGAGGCCTATCTGTTCACGGCTATAACGCCCTTTGTAAAGCCCTTCGTGGTGTGGCTGATGATTGCCCTGGGCGTTACGGCGCTTATATCCTACAAGGTCTCCAGGCTTGCAGACGATCCGGAGGACCAGCGGTTTCACGTCTATATATCCTGGGTGCTTGTTTCTATCGCCACCTTTATAGGGTTTATAGTACTTCTGGAGGGCAGACACCTCTCTTACGTTGGCGACTACTTTGTGCTGGCCGCCATGCTGTCATCTATATTTCCCAGCATAATATTCTCATATTTTGTGTACCGCTTTAACTACATGGAATTTGTGCTTAGGAGGAGTGTCTTTTATTCATTTCTTACACTGATACTCATTTGTCTATATTACTTTGGTATAAAGCAGTTCTCAAAATATATGGAAAGATACTACGACGTAAACCCCAAGGTGCTGGAGGCCACCCTTGTTATCGCCCTGGTGTATTGGTTCCCTAAGGTTAAGGAAAAATTGCAGGACCTCATGAGAACGCTTTTGTTCAGGAGGGTTGCCGACAGCGAATACCTGTTGACCGACCTGAGTCATACTATAACGGAAGATTCGCTGGTCAACCTTCCGAAACTCCTTAACTATGTGATGAAGGCCATAAAGAACGCTACGGGCGCAAAAAAGACAAAACTTATACTCTTCAAGGGGAGTAACGTCCAGGTGTTTGGAGACGACAACAACCGGGCGCTTCTGCCGAGGGACGTGGGCAACATTGCCAAGTATTTTGTTACGGGGGAACTTACGGTATTGGAAAGACCTGAGACCAAGGACGTTAATATCGTAGGCGAGATGAAGTCGCTCGATGTCCAGTATGTGTTTCCGATATTTGAGGAGAGGAACTTGGTTGGGCTCCTGTGTCTCGACAAGTCTATACGAGGTTTCCCCCTGCCTGCCGATAATCTTGAGCAGCTATTGATAATTGCCAGCCAGATATCCTCCGCACTGGACAAGGCCAAGGTAATAGATGAGAAGCTTCAGCTGGAAAGGAGAATAATGGAGAGTGAGAAGCTCCTCAGTTTGGGGAGGCTCTCCGCCAGCGTGGCCCACGAGGTCAAGAACCCCTTAAGTTCGATAAAGTCAATCGTTCAGGTGCTTAAAGAAGACATCAAGTGGAATGAGAAAAGCGGAGAGGCACTCTCTATTATTGTGGGTGAGATAGACAGGCTCGCCAAGGTGGTTAATCAGCTCTTGCAGTTTGCAAAACCGGCGGGAGGCAGGAGACAGAACCACAGGCTTTCTGACGTACTCTCCGGTGTATTACTTGTGCTAAGACACGAGGCCGGAAAGAACGGTGTGACCATTCACCAGGATATCCCTGAGGATATTCCTCTTATTAATGCAGAGGAGGGGGCATTACAAGAGGTGTTTTTTAACCTCATACACAACGGCATACAGGTCATGCCAAAGGGCGGGACGCTGTCTATAACTACCGACGTTGACAAGGACAACAGATTGAAGGTAAGGGTGACAGATACCGGGCCCGGCATATCTGCCGAATCCGTAGATAAGATATTTGAACCATTTTATACCACTAAGCAAACAGGCACGGGCCTAGGACTCTCCATCGTGAAGAAACGTCTGGAAGAGATGGGCGGGAGCGTGGAGGTTGAGAGCGGCCCAGCGGGGACGAGTTTTGTGATAAAGCTGCCGATTCAAGAAGGTTCCCTGTCAGAGGCCGCCGAATGGGCAAGAGGGTGAAAGAGTGAGCAGCACTTCAATACTAATTGTAGACGATGAAAAGGGCGCCAGGTTTGGAATGAAGATGACCCTGGAAAAGGATGGGTATATCATCCATGAGGCTGCAAGTGGTCCAGAGGCGCTGCGTATTATAGACACGAAGTCTCCCGGACTCGTCTTTTTGGATATAAACATGCCTGAGATGGATGGGTTTGCGGTGTTAGAGAAGGTGCGGGATGTAGAGTCTCCGCCTTTAGTGGTTATGGTGACGGCCCACGGCTCTGAGAAAATAGCCGTAGAGGCTATGAAAAAGGGCGCTTACGACTACATAGCCAAGCCCTTCGAGATAGATGAGCTGAGGCTTATTGCCAAGAACGCCATGGAGAACCTTGCCCTTAGGGACGAAAACAGGCGTTTGAGGTCGCAGCTGGGCAGCCTCGACTCCATGGGTGAGATTCTTGGTCAGGCGGAGGCCATAAAGGACGTATTTGCAAAGATAGACAAGGTCTCGGCAACGGATGTTACCGTGCTTATATTGGGCGAGAGCGGCAGTGGGAAGGAGCTGGTGGCGCGCGAGATACATAAGAGAGGCAAACGTTCACTGGGGTCTCTCGTGGTGATGAACTGCGCCGCCCTGCCCGATACCCTGATAGAGAGCGAGCTCTTTGGTCACGAAAAGGGGGCCTTTACCGGAGCGGCGGGCAGGCGCATCGGCAAGTTGGAACAGGCCCACGGCGGCACCTTATTCCTTGACGAGGTGGGGGACATGAGCACTAACACCCAGGCCAAGTTACTCAGGGCGATTGAGGAACAGAGGTTTGAGAGGCTGGGTGGTGAAGAAACGTTGAGCGTGGATGTGCGGGTGATCAGCGCCACCAATAAAAATCTTCGTGACGAAATAAAGGCAGGTAACTTTCGTGAAGACCTTTACTACAGGCTGAAGGTTGTCGAGATAACGGTGCCCCCGCTGCGGCAGCGTCGGGGCGATATACCGCTGCTGGTGCACCATTTTCTGGGGCTTTTTTCCAGGAAGCACAATAAGGATGTACGGAACGTATCGAGGGATGTCATGCAGTTGCTGATGTCCTATGACTGGCCCGGTAACGTGCGGCAATTGGCCAACGTGATAGAAAGTTCGGTTGTGCTGGCGGGAGATTCTGTTCTTACGATGGAGGACCTTTCAGGTGAACTTAATCTGCCGGAGATGGGTAAGATACCACCTGCTAACATATTGGACATAGATTATGACCTCCCCTTTAAAGAGGCGAAGAGGAGGGTGGTGGAGTCCTTTGAAAGAGGGTTTATAGCCAGAAGTCTGGACACTCACAACGGCAACGTAACGCGGACTGCGAGCGCGCTCGGTATGCACCGCCAGGCCCTGCAGCAGAAGATAAAGGAACTTAAGTTACGAGAGCAGACGGGCGTACAGGAATAAAGACATTAGCGAAGTCGCAGGCCGGTCTAGGAGGGGGTAGGAATATCCAATATTAGGGCAATCTCTTTGCAGCTCGGGAACTTGTGACACTTCACGCATTCTGTCCATATTTTATGAGGCAGGCTTTCTTTCTCTGCAATACGGAAGCCGAGACGCTGGAATAATTCCGGCAGATAGGTGAGCACAAAGAGCTTGCTTACCCCTAGCGCAGTCGCCTCTTCCAGACATTTTTTTACCAGTTTTTTGCCTATGCCCTTTCCCTGAGAGGATTCTTCCACCGCCAGAGACTTTATTTCAGAAAGGTCCTTCCAGAAAACGTGCAGTGCAACGCAGCCAACCAGCCGTCCGTCTTCAACACAGACAGAGTAGTCCCTGATATTCTCGTATATCTCCTGGGGTGAGCGCGGCAGCATCAGGTCTTTTTCCGCAAAGCGATTGACCAGTTTGAGGATGTTTTCCGTGTCGGATATAATTGCTTTCCTTATCACGTTGGAACCTCTGCAAAACTCCATTTATCAAGGCTAATACGGCATACCCTCCCCTTACCCTCGTATCAGAGGCCATACCGCAGGCAGACCCGCCCATAGCGAACCTGTCATCCTATGGAAAGGGGGAGGCCGATAACTAGGCATCATTGTGTGCTACAATGCAGCTACGGTACGTCCAGGTGCGTCCTACGCCTCCAGTAAGTCATTGCCCTTCGTGCAAACTACCTGACGCCTGCCAAGTACTGCTTAAAGGTGTCGCAGGCGGCTTTGTCAAAGAGGACAAAGTAGACCTTTTCCAGACTGCTCTTTCCGCTTTTAAGATGCTTAAGCACGGTTGCTATCATCAGCTCCGCACACTTACCTACGGGGAAACCGGCCACGCCGGTGCCAATGGCCGGAAAGGCAATTGTCTTCAGCTTCTTCTCGTCGGCCCTCAAGAGCGAATTCCTTGTAGACTCAACGAGTGCTTCACTGGTAGTAAGGGGGCCCCTGAGCGCCATACTTGCCGCATGTATCACGTATCGGGCCTTCAGATTACCACCGCTGGTAATGACCGCCTCCCCGATGGGTATGGGACCAATTTTGTTACATTCTTCCTGGATAGAGGGGCCGCCCTTCCGTCTGATTGCGCCGGCTACACCGCCGCCAAGTATTAGGTCGTTGTTTGCGGCGTTCACGATGGCGTCAACGTCCATTTCTGTAAGGTCGCCTTGTTCAATTATTATCTTTTCCTTCACGGCTCCTCCTGCTTTTTTGGTCAAGATAGTCCTGCAAGATAAGCTGCGCAGAGACCATATCAGCCCTCTCCGTCCGCTTCTTTCTGGAGAGTCCGCCTTCCTTCATGGCCCTGTGGGCCCTTACCGTGCTCAGGCGCTCGTCCATCAGGTGCACAGTCAGCGGGAAACGTCCCCTGAGTTCCTCGGCGAAGGCGAGCGCTTCCTGCGCGGCCTCCCCAAGGGTGTTATCCATTCTCTTGGGGAGACCCACGACTATCTCATCTATTCCCCATTCTTGGATAATCCCGGCAAGCGCCTCCATGTCGTGCGCAATGTCCCTGCGCTCAAGGGTCGGCAATCCCTGAGCCGTAATACACAGGGGATCGCTTATCGCCAGGCCCAGTCTCTTTTTACCGTAATCTACCCCAAGGATTCGCATATGTTACCCGACCATTGTTGTAAGCACAATCCCCGTTCCGACGGGAATGGTGATATTGTCGTCGCCTATCGGCAGCGACTCAATGAAAGTGGATACAAAGGCGGCAGCTATGGACACTACGATGGGAAAATAAATCGCGGTACATAAGCACGCAACCATAAAGGCCGCCATAGACCCCTGAAGACTCTTAGACCTATTATACGGTATGCGCCTCGTCCCCCAGGCCCTCCCAGCCAGTGCCGCGGCGCTGTCCGCAAACGCAAGTATCAGTATAACGGCGACGGACACCTCATAAGAAAAAAGGATAAGAGAAATTATTATGCCCAGTGTAAGTGTAATGGGCGCTAAAACAAAGTATCGTTTCTCCTCGCTGCGTATGCATGAAACCGTTATATGGCCCACAAGGGGGAATATCTTGCCGTTGAGTCTTATCCATTCCGAAATAGAGTAGATTGCAATGGCTACACATAAGGAAACCAGGATAAGCGTAGGCGCTAGCCCGGCTGCAAAAGGCACCGCCGCTGCAAAGACGTGTATCAGTTTACGTCTGGCGTCCTGGAGCCAGTGCTCCCAGACATCTGCCGCCTTATAACCCACCGCAAGGAGGTCAACAACCTCCCTCAAGTCTCCACTGTCCACCAGGAAGGTCGCAGACCTCCTGATGGTGTAGCAGGCGTTAACCCCTACGCTTATTCCGGCCTTCTCCATAATGTTGAGGTTGTTTGGGTCATC
>Ga0156219_1064_pt1 | contig 49385 bp, 45 predicted proteins | sample RifCSPlowO2_12_FD_107867 | JGI IMG/M metagenome (GOLD analysis project Ga0156219, IMG submission 107867) | Planctomycetes bacterium RIFCSPLOWO2_12_FULL_50_35 | reverse complement strand
TTGTATACCCCTGTAAGCGCATCTGTTACGGCCGCACGCCTGGTGATATCCATAAGCTGTACCCTGTGCAGGGCTGCCGCCGCCATACCTACATAGGTCGAGACAAGCCTGAGTCTTTCTTCACTGCCCCAGTGGTCCTCTCTTTTTTTAATCATCAGAACCACCCCCGCTGTGGCTCCGCCTGCTATTATGGGAAAGCACACGTAACCACCCCTTTCGATTTTATAAAGGAGGCAGCTGCAGGAGGGGTCTCTATTGATGTCTCTTACAATGTGCTCGTGTCCTGTACGCATTACACGGCATAGTGAGGGGTCCAGAATAGTTTCTGCTCTGATAAGTTCATCCACAGGTATCGGGGGGTCTCTGAGGGCCACATCAAGCACATTCTTCTCTTTGTCCAGCATCAATACCGCCAGAATATCCGGGTCGAAGATATTTTTTAAGACCTGTGCCATATGTTCAATCAACTCATCCTTCCGTGTCTCCTCCCTCATAAGGGTGGAGAAGTCCATAAGATGTTTCATCTCCTTGATACTATCATTCCTTTCTTCCACAGTTCTTCTCAGCACCTCCTCCGCTCCCTTGCGCTCGGTTATATCCCTTACTATCCCTATCGCGTTCCATTTGCCTTTTATCTGTACTCCCGAGAGGGAAAGTTCTATTGGGAATTCTGTCCCGCCCTTCCTGAGCGCCATCACTTCAATTGTCTTTCCGATAATAGGACCCTGCCCCGTATTCTGGAATATCTTGAATCCCTTTAAATGGCGTCCGCAAAACCTATCGGGAATGATTAACTTATGTAAATTCTCTCCAACCGCTTCTTCTTTTGAACAATTAAACATCTTCTCAGCGGCTTCATTCCAATATGAAACCCTTTCTTCGTTATCCAACATAATGATGGCATCTTGAGCTGAAGCGCTGATCTTTCGGAATTTCTCCTCACTTTCCGCCAGTTCCGCCGTACGTCTGGCCACGCGCTGCTCCAGAGATTCGTTGAGCGCCTTCAACTCCTCTTCCATTCGTTTGCGCTCATTGATTTCTTTTGTAAGTTCTTCCGACGAATCCTTCAATCTCTGTATAAGCCGGGCATTTTCTGCCACAACCGAGATGAACGGGGAAATCTTCATCCAAACCGCAACGTGTTCTGCTGAAAAATTTCCAACCATGCAGCTCCCCATGCAAAGGGCGCCAATAACCTCGCCGCCGTAAAATAAAGGCAGGCCAAGCCTGGAGCGTATATCTTCTTTCAGGAGGAGGCTATCGGTAGAGTACCTGCCTTCTGTCGTATCTTCTACAATCACGGGGTTGCGGGTCTTTAAAATCTCCCCTGTTATACTGCCCTCTAAGGAAAAAACGGAGCCTACTGGAAGGAAAGAATTCCCGTGAGTAGTATATACGAAGTAGTCTATGGCAGAGTGTTTATCCTCTCTTATCAAGACGAGACAAAGGCGATCAGCGCGAAAGATTTCTTTAAGTTCTCTTGAAATCTCGTGAAAGACCTCTGGAATGGGGTAGGTTGCTACGGCCTTCTGGATGCGGCTGGCAAGACCTTTTATATCTGCATTAATGTCCATGACATCACCAACACCTTTCCGGCTTTTTATGTCATGAAGAGTCTAAATGTTCCTTTAATTTTTTAATGCGTGGCCCTCTATATCGTTTCGGAACAGGAGACTGCCTTCCTGCTGTTAGTATGTGGCAAATTATACCAAAATGGCCGCTTTGGCAACAGATTTAATATCCGCACCACATAGTTACAGGGTCCCCTGTAAAATGCCCAGGTGGCGGGTGGCCCAGGGTAGACGCAAGACCTACCCCTACAGGCAGGCCGTCATGCTGGAGGCAGGTACGCCTCTGGCGGAGACCTGCCTATGGATGACAGGAATTGTCATTCCCGCGAAAGCAGGATTCCCTGATTAAATCAGGGGCAAGCACGGAATGACATAGACTAAACCCCCTGTAGTGGCTTGATTTATCAAGTAGGGGCGAACGGCCGTTCGCCCCTACCTAGTGGGTGCGATACCCCTGATTTAACCGGGGGGCACCCCTACAATCGAGACGGGATATACGAAAATACAGGGTTTTCCAGAGGTCTCAAAAATATAGTTTTTCAGAGCTTTCTGTAAGGATTATTTGGAGGTAAGACGAAGTGCTTCTTCGAAAGATCTCACCGCCTCTTCCCACTGACAAAGATTCTTGTAAACAGTACCGAGACAATAAAGTGCCTTTGCGTCATCCGGCTTGAGGAGGACAAGCTGCTTATATACCTGCACCGCCTCATCCCACTGGCCCAATTCCTCATAAGCCCTACCCATATAGCCATACGCCTCTGAAGATTTTGGATCAAGTTCAGTCGCTTGCCTGAACTCACTTATTGCCCCCCTGACATCGTCTCTTTTCAATAAGTCGCATCCACGCTTGATGTGACCGGCAGCCATTCCTGTCTCAGCGTTATTATTGGACGGAGACAAATTCGTCGCGGCTGAACTCGCCTCTGGCATGAGATTATTTTCCCAAAAAGAATTTTTGTGTTAGGAAGAGCCTTTCTAGCCGTTCCACGGCGAGACTAAATATTTTCATTCCTGTTTGCCCTCGGCCCGCATGTGCCGGCTACAGATGTATCACATTTGACACAAATTGTATAATATTGCATCTCGCTGTCAAGCTTTTTGTTCCTTTATTGAATCATAATACATGTGCGGTTGCCGTAAGTGTTGCAAATTCGTATGTTTAGTCCCGTGAACATAACAGAGAAAATCTACGCCTTTCTGAAACGTGATAAATGGACACTCCACAAATTCGCCAAAGAAACAGGTATTTCTAGAACTAAACTTTGGCGCGTAAATACCGGACAGGGTTCCTTCGACGACAATGAATTATTGAAGTTAAGCAGGGCATTTGGGGTAACGGTTGACTATCTCCTTAGAGCGGACTACTTTCCGCCTCAACCAGGGGATAAATTGAACAGAATACCCCGGAGGGTCGGCATTAAACAGGCAGAGGAAGTTAGGGAAACACTCGAAACTATACCCATCATTTCCTACGTCTCCGCTGGTGAAATAGAAGTGCCCTATGGAGATGCCGGTTATCCTGTAGGATACGGCATAGACGAAATTAGAAGACCTGATGGAGTTACCGACCCCAACGCCTATGCCCTGTTCGTAAAAGGTAACAGTATGGCACCCTTTCTACCCGAAGATTCTCTCGTTGTGGTTGTAACCAACACTCCCGCCAAGGCGGGGGACGTTGTCATCTGCCGTGAGAGGACAACAGGGAAGGTATATGTAAAACAGCTAAGACGCACAGATAGTGTTTTAGTATTGGAATCGTTTAACACACAAGACCATGACCCATTGATATTCAGAAAGGAGGATGTAAGTCTCTTGCATCCCTGCGTCTGGTTTAGAAGGGCGAGGTGACGGTACGGAGAAAAACGTTGGGTACAGAGACCCAACGCTGCAAAAAATGGTGTAGCGTCCGATCGGTTCGGCTGAGGCTTCGACAAGCGGTTCGGCTGAGCTCACCGTCGAAGCCTCAGCCCCTGAGTCAACCGAAGGGCTCACCGCCGAAGCCTTCGTATCGGACGTCTTGCTTCCGATATTATAAAGTAGGGGCGGCCCGCCGGGTCGCCCCTACAGGTCAATGACCATAAAGGTGGCTGTCTACCAAAAACATTTGCAGGTTTCGCAGGGCTTCAGCCCTGCGAAACCCGTGTTATATACGCCTTATATCTAGTACGGAGACCAGCTGCTACAAACCTAATGCAGCTACTGGATTTATTAAGCCCCGGGCGTGATAAATCACGCCCCTACAAAATATCTTGCAGTAGGGGTTCGATTTATCGAACCCGTTTGATGCAGCAGCCTAAGGCAGCAGCAGGCCCTTCTTCAGAGACCCGCTGCCGTACTTCTTGGTAATCCGGTCGGCGGCGCGCTGCAGCTTTTCATCTAAACTGGTGTTCAAGCCTTTAAAGAGACATAGTTGTTCAAACTCTTCAGTCACAGCCGGGGCAAGATTAGACAGCGTTACACCCACAAGCCTCACGGCCTTGTCCTTTAGAGTTACCTTCTCCTTTAAGAGTGTGTCAACATGTCGCCACACCATTTCCGTCAGGTCAGTCGGAGGGACGATCGTAATACTGCGGGTGATGGTCTTGAAATTACTGTACCGTATCTTGACGGTAATCGTTCTGGCCTTAACGCCGGTATCTTTCAGGTGGCCCGTTACGTCTTCGGTAAGCCTGTACAATTCCCTGCGTATCGCAAGCAGGTCTTTTACATCCCTCTCAAACGTAAAAGACCTGCTTACAGACCTGGGGTCCCACTCGGCCACAACGGGGCTCTCGTCTATGCCTCGCGACAGATAGTAAAGGGCGTTCCCCCACTTCCCAAAATTTTCCACCAATTCATCGAGAGGGCGCTGCCTGAGTTCGCCAATGGTATAGATACGCATCTTGTAAAGGGCCTTTTCCGTAACGCGGCCGACACCGATTATCTTTGAGACGGGAAGATCTGTTAAAAACTCTTCCCTCTCCTCCTCCTTTATAACCACAAAGCCGTCCGGTTTCTTTAACCCTGACGCCAATTTCGCAAGGAATTTGTTAGGTCCGATACCCACGGAGGCGATAAGCCCCAACTCGTCCTTTATTCTCTTTTTTATCTGCCTTCCGATATGCCCCGCATCGCCCAGTGTCTCTTCTAGACCCGTCACGTCAAGATATGCCTCGTCCAGCGACACAGGCTCAACCAGGGGAGTATATTCCTTAAAGATGCGCAGGAGCTGTTCTGACACCTCTGCATACCGTTCTATCCGCGCCTCCACAAAGATGCCGTGTGGACAGAGCCTCCTTGCCCTTGAGACCGGCATAGCGCTGCGGACACCGTAACGTCTTGCCTCATACGAGGCGGAAGAAACTACGCCCCTGCCCTCCAGGCTCCCGCCCACTATCACCGCCTTACCACCGAGCCCTGGGTTATCCAACTCCTCCACGGAGGCGTAAAAGGCGTCCATATCTACATGGATTATCTTTCGCATTATCCTCAAAAATCTCCACCAATATTAATTTAAGTCTCGGTTATGTGCAGGCTTCGTCACGCACATCATTTCGCATTAAATGCGGAATCCATGGATTCCCGCTTTCGGAGGAATGACAGACTGGACAAGTGACTTTCGCAGGAATGGCGTTCCACAGGTGTAGCGTGGTAGCTTGCTGCCACGTTCTGCTGCCGCCACGCTACATTGAGAGCCCTGCAAAAGTACACGAACACCATATGTCATTCTGAGCGGAGCGAAGAATCTAGTAGGGGCACGTTGCAACGTGCCCCTACAATTCGGTCAGAATGTCAATCACGCAGGGGTTTTGCAAAGTTTCAATTAATACCTAGAGTAAAAAATGGGCAAGGCGGCCATACCGCCCATATGCCCGCACAACCTGCTTACTCCCAAGGAAAAGGAATAAGAATGCAATATCAAAATGCCTTACTCGGAGTCTGTCTTCGCAATGAAGCGGGAATGTAAGGAGGACAATAAAACATAAGCGGATAATGGCCTGACCAGCTCTCTAACTTCTTCATAAAATTGCTTAACCACAAAAACTTTTTAAGACTTTAGAGTCATCGGCTGGTCGCAGCAAACGAGCGTCCCGGCGCCACCCTTTATTACCTTCACCTCCGCCCCGCAGACCTCACAATAATATATCTCATCGGCTTCCGTCATCTATATTTCCCTCCTACACTTAGCCCTTTTTCTGCCTTAAATGCCTGAGATGTCTAGCCAGGTCCGTCAGGTGTTGTTTCTCCTCGTCTATCAGGGACTTAAACATCTTCCTGCCCCTGCGGTCCCTGCACAGCCTGGACGCCTCGCCGAAGAACAGTATGGAATCTTTCTCGGTCTGAATGCCTACCCTACACGCCTCTGTCTCGGTAATGTCCTTCTTCTTTACAGCCGACTTCTTTTCGGAACCGGTAAAAATGCCCGTATCAATCAGGTTCCGAAGATAGGCACTCACCAAATCGTCCTCTTCCCCCCAAGGTATCTGCCCTTTCCTGGCATGCAGGTTGGCGCGGAGCTCTTCGAAGACCGCCAGATGTTTCTTTTCAGCCTCGGCCAGCTGCGTAAACATACGCTTTGAGTCGCTGTCCTTTGTATTCTTTGCGACCGCAGTATAAAAACTGTAACCCTCCTTCTCCAGATTGGAGGCAATTCTCAGGGCCTCATCGTCATTAATAAGCTTAAGAATTTGAGCCACTCGCCGCCCTCCTCTATATCACGTCTAGTAAATGACCTAGTTTGTTCTTCTTTGCCTGGAGATACCGGGCGTTCTCCTTAGTAGGAGTAACGACGATGGGAACCCTCTCCACAATCTCCAGCCCATACCCTGCAAGACCCTTGAATTTCTTAGGATTGTTGCTAAGGAGCCTCATCTTGGTTATGCCGAGGTCCCTGAGGATCTGGGCACCTATCCCATAGTCCCTTTTATCCGGGAGGAAGCCCAGTTTTTCGTTTGCCTCCACAGTATCGAGTCCCTCTTTTTCCTGCAGGGCATACGCATGAAGCTTGTTCTCAAGTCCGATACCCCTGCCTTCCTGCCGCATGTACAGTAAAATTCCCTTGCCCTCCTGCTGAATCATTTCCAGGGCACTATTGAGCTGCTCACCGCAGTCGCACCTCAGTGACCCGAATATATCACCCGTAAGACATTCGTCATGCACCCTGACCAACACAGGCTCGTTGTGCTGAGGGGCTGGACCGTCGCCCTCAGCCCCAATATCGCCCTTGCAGAACGCTATATGCAGATACTCATCCACAAACGAACGGTAGAGGTGCACCATAAACTCACCGTACACGGTAGGCAGCCTTACTCTAACCTTTTTCTCTATAAGGCGCTCTTTCTCATGACGGTATTTGATTATATCGGCTATTGTACAGACCTTTATATTATGTTCTTCGGCAAATTTCTTCAGCTCGGTGAGCTTGGCCATCTTTCCGTCGGCGTTCATAATCTCGCAGATGACTGCCGCCTGGCGAAGGCCGGCCATCCTGGCCAGGTCTACGGCCCCCTCAGTGTGCCCCGTCCTTACCAGCACACCACCTAAGCGGGCCTTGAGAGGAAAGATGTGACCGGGTCTCACCAGGTCGTCGGGCTTGCAGTCCTCACTCACGGCCGTAAGTATCGTTTTGGCACGGTCTTCGGCAGACACGCCTGTAGTTATTCCCTTCCTGGCGTCTATAGACACCGTAAAAGGCGTCTCAAACTTTGCGTTATTATTAGTGACCATGGGCGGGAGGTTGAGTGCTTCTGCCATTTCCGACGATATGGCAAGGCAGATAATCCCACGGGCGTGATTGAGCATGAAGTTTATGGCCTCTGGGGTGACCTTCTCTGCGGCCATGGTAAGGTCGCCTTCGTCCTCCCTGCTGGCGTCATCCACCACCACAACCATCTTGCCCTGCTTGAGGTCCTCTAAAACCGATGAAATAGAATTGTATACCATCTGCAAACTCCTATCAGGTCACTTCCTGGGCACGTTGGCCAACGCCCGGCTTAACGGCTTGACGTCTAAGAATACCGACAAAAAGCCACATGTATGCCAAAAAAGAGATGAGCGAAGTAACGCCCACTCCAAACCAAAAGAACTTGATTACAAAATCCGGCATTACGTTTCCGACAATGACAATGCCGTACATAATCTGCTGGCCGTTGTTGTTCACACGACCCAGCAGACACGGCCAGGGATTCGGCTGGACATTGGTAAAAGACAACGACAAAAACCCGGCAATCACAAGCAGCTCCCTGCACAGTATTAAGGCAAACAACCAAAACGGCAGGTGCGGCCCCGGCCAAAAACGGGAATACAAAATTATACAAAGGCTTATAACAACGAACTTGTCTGCAATAGGGTCAAGAAACCCGCCCAGCCTCGTAGCCTCATTTCTCTTCTTCGCCAGATACCCGTCAACGACATCGCCAATCCCAACCAAAAAGAGGAGGCTCGCCGCAAGATACCGCCACCATTCGGCGCTTGCAACCTCAAAGAGGCATATAATGAGAAACGGCGTGAGAAGAATCCGTCCTATTGTAACCTTGTTGGCTAGCGTCATGTGCGTCCCGGGGACTGTATAAGGCACAGCTTGAAAAACCAGAAAATATATTAAACATTAATATTGCACCCCCTGTCAAGGCCGAATACCATCGCAGCCGCAGACATGTTTATCAAGACCCCCGCAAAACCAAGCATCCGCCTTAGGCGGATCATTCTGCCGGAAACGTAGGGGCGAGGTCGCCTCGCCCACGATAAGGGCGGGGCCGCTCGCAGCGGTTGCACCGCCCCGCCCCTACAAATCGCTCAGAATGACAACCTGGTGTAAGAGACTTTTCCAGAGCTTAATACCGTCTGTCCAGAAAACCCGACCTTGACAGAGACGCCTTGCGGCGATAATATTAACGTAATTTGGATACGATGACCCCCCACATTATAACAGCATGAAAAAAAGGGTCTTGCTAGTACTCGCCGACGGCGCCCTTTACGAAGGATGGTCCTTTGGGGCAGAGGGAGAGACCAGGGGGGAGGTTATTTTTAATACGGGCATCACGGGGTACCAGGAGGTCCTCACCGACCCCTCTTACAAGGGTCAGATTGTAACACTGACCTACCCGCTCATAGGAAACTACGGCGTTAATCTGGAAGATAACGAATCCTGCCAACTGTACCTAAGCGGTTTCATTGTTAAAGAGTATTGCAACCATCCGAGTAACTGGCGCTCCAAGGTAAACCTGGCCGAACTCTTGAAGGCACACCGTATAGTAAGCATACAGGGTATAGACACCCGCGCGCTCACAAGGCACATCCGGGACTACGGCGAGCAGGTAGGGGTAATCTCCACCGAAGACCTCGACCCCAAGAGCCTCCAGGCAAAGGCAAAAGACGCACCCGGACTGGCGGGATGCGACCTCGTTAAAGATGTTACCACCACGAGGGTGTATGACTGGGATTCCACCTCAAAGATTTCTGTAGGGGCGACCCGCCGGGTCGCCCCTGCATACCATATAGTCGTCTACGACTGCGGCGTAAAATATAACATCCTCAGGAGTCTGGATAAACTGGGCGCAAAGGTAACGGTTGTCCCTGCTACAACCGGTCCGGGAGAGGTGCTGTCTATGGAACCCGACGGAATCCTTATCTCAAACGGTCCAGGCGACCCGGAGGCCGTAGCGTATATGATAGACAATGTCCGCGCCCTCCTCGGCAAGAGGCCGCTGATGGGAATCTGCCTGGGACACCAACTCATGGCCCTGGCGCTCGGACTCAAGACGTATAAGCTAAAGTTCGGACACCACGGCAGCAACCACCCGGTCATGGACCTCTCTACCAGGAAGGTGGAAATCACTACCCAAAACCATTCATTTGCAGTAGAGGCAAACGGCGGTGCCTGTGATACGCCGCTCGGGAAGGTTGAGGTCAGTCATACAAACCTTAACGACAAATCCGTAGAGGGGTTGAGGTGCCTGGACATCCCGGCATTCTCCGCCCAACACCATCCTGAGGCCTCCCCCGGCCCGCACGACGCCGGGTATATGTTTGAGAGGTTTACGGAGATGATAAAACAATCAAAATGATAAACAAAATGTAGCGTGCCAGCTTGCTGGCACGTTGAACGTGCGAGATAAACTCGCACGCTACATAAAAATTAGGTAGGGGCGACCCGGCGGGTCGCCCCTACAAACAGTCGAGCAAGCTCCGACGCTACATAAAACAGAAAAATGCCAAAACGAACAGATATACAGAAGATACTGATAATAGGCTCGGGACCTATCGTGATAGGACAGGCTTGCGAGTTTGACTACTCGGGCACACAGGCGTGTAAGGCCCTTAGGGAAGAAGGGTTCAAGATAGTCCTGGTCAACTCCAACCCCGCTACCATCATGACCGACCCGGAACTGGCAGACGCCACCTACATCGAGCCGTTGATCCCCGACGTACTGGAACGAATCATCGAAAAAGAACGCCCCCAGGCGCTCCTGCCCACCTTGGGCGGACAGACGGCCCTCAATCTAGCCGTAAGCCTGGCGGAATCCGGGGTGCTGAAGAAATATAACGTCGAACTTATAGGCGCCGGACTGGAGGCCATAAAGAAGGCTGAGGACCGCAGCCTGTTCAAGGAAGCTATGCTCCGGATAGGCATCGGAGTACCGGAAAGCTATTACGTAAAGACCTTGGAAGAGGCGATAGATGCGGTCAAGAACATAGGCTTCCCCGCAATAATACGCCCGTCTTTTACGCTTGGCGGAACTGGCGGCAGTATAGCCATGGATATCGAAGAGTACAAGGAATTGATAACGCGCGGACTTGACCTCAGCCCGGTCCATGAGATTCTGGTAGAACGCTCCATCCTCGGGTGGAAGGAATACGAGCTCGAGGTGATGAGGGACGGGCGTGACAACGTGGTAATCATCTGCTCTATTGAGAACCTTGACCCGATGGGTATCCATACAGGTGACAGCATCACGGTAGCGCCCGCACAAACTCTTACCGACCGGGAATACCAACACATGAGGGACGCCGCAATAAAGATTATCCGTGAGATCGGGGTAGATACGGGGGGTTCCAACATACAGTTTGCGGTCAACCCAGATACGGGTGAGATGCTGGCCATCGAGATGAACCCCAGGGTATCGCGCAGTTCCGCCCTTGCATCCAAGGCCACCGGTTTCCCGATAGCCAAGATAGCGGCAAAGCTTGCCGTGGGCTATACCCTGGACGAGATACCCAACGACATCACGCGCTATACGCCCGCCTCCTTCGAGCCAACGATAGACTACTGCGTGGTGAAATACCCTCGCTTCAACTTTGAGAAATTCCCCGGCACAGACGAACGCCTCACCACACAGATGAAGTCCGTGGGTGAGGTAATGGCCATCGGGCGCACCTTCAAGGAGGCGTTGGGTAAGGCCGTAAGGTCTCTGGAAATAGACCTGGATGGATTGGCGCTGGAATCTTTCCGCAGTATGACAGACCACCAGAAGAGGGTGGCCGTCAGGGATAACCTGTCGGCGCCCAGGTGGGACAGGCTCTGGTACGTAGCGGAGGGGCTTAGGTCCGGCATCAGTATAGACGAACTGTACGGGCTGACAAAGATAGACCCGTGGTTCCTGCACAACATAAAAGAGATTATAGACGTAGAAGACCGGGTAAGGTCTGACGGGTTAAACCCGGAAACCCTCCGTGAGGCAAAGGCCACCGGTATCTCGGACAACCGCCTTGCCCAACTCACAGACTCTACGGAATCCTCCGTCAGAACCATAAGGCATAAACACGGCATAAGGCCGGTATTCAAGCGCGTTGACACCTGCGCCGCAGAGTTCAGGGCCTACACCCCATACCTCTACTCCACCTACGAGACGGAGTGCGAGGCGGAGCCTACGGACAAGAAGAAGGTAATAATCCTTGGCAGCGGCCCCAATCGCATAGGACAGGGAATAGAATTCGACTACTGCTGCGTCCATTCTGTGATGGCGTTGAGGCAGATGGGCTACGAGACGATAATGGTCAACTGTAATCCTGAGACCGTAAGCACCGATTACGACACATCCGACAGACTCTACTTCGAGCCTCTGACGCTGGAAGACACACTGGAAATAACGGCAAAAGAAAATCCACTTGGGGTGATTGTGCAGTTTGGCGGCCAGACGCCCCTCAAACTGGCAGTCCCATTAGAAAAAGAGGGCATCAAGATATTAGGAACGTCTCCCGACGACATAGACCGCGCAGAGGACAGGGAGCGGTTTGCCCGGCTCCTCAAAAAACTGGACCTGAAGCAACCAGAAAATGGCAGCGCCCGCTCGCTGGAAGAGGCCGTTAGGATTGCAGAGGCCATCGGGTATCCGATTCTATTGCGACCCTCCTACATACTGGGCGGCCGCGCCATGCAGGTGGCGTTTGACAGGGAATCCCTCAAGAAGTACATCCACAAGGCTGCCGAGGTCTCGCCCAGTCATCCCGTATTGGTAGACAAATTCCTCGAGGACGCCGTGGAGGTTGACGTAGACGCCGTTGCGGATGGGGAAGACGTCCTTATCGGCGGGGTTATGGAGCATATAGAGGCCGCAGGTATCCACTCCGGCGACAGCTCCTGTGCCATACCGCCGCATTCACTAAAGGCCGACATACTGGAAGAACTGGAGAGACAGACCAGAGTGCTCGCACTCGAACTGAACGTAAAAGGTCTGGTAAATATACAATACGCCGTGAAAGACGGCGAGGTCTTTGTGCTTGAGGTAAACCCCAGGGCATCCCGAACCGTGCCTTTTGTCAGCAAGGCTATCGGCATCCCGCTCGCGAAGGTGGCAACCAAAGCAATCATGGGTGTAACGCTGAGGGAAATGGAACTCCATTCAAGACGCACGTTCCCATATACCGCCGTCAAGGAGGCCGTCCTACCATTCATAAAATTCCCAGGCGCAGATACAATCCTGGGGCCTGAGATGAAGTCCACGGGCGAGGTCATGGGGCTTGACAGGAATTTTGGCAAGGCCTACGCAAAGAGCCAGATGGGGCAGGATGGCTGCCTGCCTACAAAGGGGACGGTCTTCATCAGTGTCAAGGAGAAGGACAAGCCACACGCTGTAGATATTGCCAGGACACTGCATGAACTGGGTTTCAGAATCATGGCCACCAGGGGCACCGCCTCCGCCATATCCAGGGAAGGTCTCCCTGTACAGGAAGTGCTCAAGGTGTTTGAGGGCAGCCCAAACGTGGTTGACTACCTTAAGAGAGGCGAGATAAACCTGGTAATAAACACCACCGAAGGGAATGTCACGGAAAAGGACTCCTTCCCCATAAGACGCACCGCACTGGTATACCGCATCCCCTACTTTACAACCCTCTCTGGCGCAATGGCGGCCGCCCTGGCAATAGAGGCCATGCTGAAAGGGCAGATAGAGGTCCGGCCGCTGCAGGAATACTACTCGGAACTGGCAGGTATCGGGTAGTCTCTCGCGGCGAGCGCCTGCGAGTTATTGCTCTCACTTTTACTTCGAGACCTCTACAAAACCATAATTTAAGACCCCTGAAAGGCTTCAAGTGTCATTCCCGCAGAAGTATCAATTGTCATTCCTGCGGAAGTCCGCCAGAGGCGGATCTGCCTACGGGCCACGACCTCTGGCACGGCTCCAACGCTACATCAGCCGCCTAAGCCGTGTCGTGCCCCTACCAGTAAGGCCGCTGCGTTTAAATATTGCAGGTATGTAAGGTGCGTCTGGACGCACCTTACAATCTTAGCAGGTAGGATGACCACCCTCCCCCTTCCCCCTCCCCTCAAGGGAGGGGGAAAATCTGGCGAAATTAATAAACTTTTGCAGCAGTCTCGTTCCGTTTTTAAATATTTTGTAGGGGCTTGATTTATCAAGCCCACTGATTCAATATGTGGATTGTCGGGCGCAATAAATTGCGCCCCTACCATCGTTGAACGATTGTGGGGTTTGATTTATGGGTGCGATAAACCGCACTCCTACAAGCTTATACAAAAGTCTCAGACTGAGCGTTCTGCAAGGCAAACGGAAAATGAGTAGCCTGCGTCCTGTGCCTCTTTCTTGACGGTCTCTCTCACCTTCTGCCAGTCAAATGCGTATTTATAGTCCTTGCCAAACAGCTTTGATTGTTCCTCGATGGTTCCTCCCCTCTCCTTTCCGCTGATTTTGTAGACCTCCTTTTTGAATCCGAATCCGGGGGTCAGGTCGTCGCCGGAAAGAGAGGAAGAGACCGGGATGCCAAGGCCCTTTTCAGTCAGTCTCTCGTAGTATGTCACGGCCTTTTCGGGTTCGTTGACCCTGAGATGGCACCTGTACGTCAGCGTCTTTTTAGACAGGAACACCTTCCTCTCGGCAACCTTGAAATCGGCGACAAGGGAACCATCCTTTTGTTTCTCAAATTTGGCAGGGAAACAGCCGCTGAGGCCAATCAGTTTTTCTTCTAGAGGCATCTATGCTCTCCTTTCAGGATGATGTAATAAGCCTCCGGTTTATATCAAATATTTGTCTGGAAGACAAGGTCGCTTCCGGGGACTACCCACTGACTTAAGTACTTGATTTTACTTGATATGTAATAAGTGGCTTGTGGTTTGTGCAATTTACGTTATAACTGGGGTGGAATATTCTGATAGAGAAGAATAATCTCTTTATAAGGTATATCGGGTGGAACAGGCTAAGCACAAAAAACGCCCCTTAAGCAAGATTTTCCCCCTAAGAGAGTCTAATACCACGGTCCTTACCGAGGTTATCGCCGGTGTCACCACCTTTCTAAGCCTTTCCTACATTATTTTCGTCCAGCCTACAGTGCTCTCTGCCACGGGGATGGATTTTGGTGCGGTAATGACCGCCACCTGTATTGCCTCTGCTGTGGCTACTATCTTAATGGGTGTCTTGGCTCGCTATCCGATTGCCCTTGCCCCGGTAATGGGGCACAATTTCTATTTCTCATTCATCGTGGCCGCCCCCGTTGCCGCAGGGGGATTGGGATTTACCTGGCAGACAGCGCTTGGCGCAAACCTGATAGCCGGCCTGATATTCGTTATCTTCTCTGCAACGGGTATCAAGTTCAGAGAGTATATAATGGAGATTATCCCAGACGCCATAAAACACTCCCTTGCCGTGGGTATTGGGCTGCTTATCGCCCTGGTGGGATTTCAATACGGAGGGGTGGTTGTACCTAATCCTGGGACCATAGTTGGTCTGGGTAACCCAAAGTCTCCTGAGGTATGGCTCACTCTTTTAAGCACCATACTTATGGGTTCTCTCATCGTGTGGAGGATTAAGGGGGCGATACTCATCGGGATTGCGGTTACGGCCGGTATAGCCGTGCCGCTGGGACTTATAAGGTATCATGGAGTCGTAAGCCTGCCGCCGTCGCTGGCTCCAACATTTTTCAAGTTTAACTTCTTAGATATGTTTAAGGACCCGGAAATTATAACGGTTATTTTTGTCTTTTTCTTTCTGGACTTGTTTGACACTGTAGGGACCTTGATAGGTGTGTCGGAGTACGGCGGTTTTATGAGGGACGGGAAGCTGCCCCGGGCGAACTGGGCGCTCTTGTCGGATGCTATAGGGACGGTAATAGGGGCCGTTCTGGGCACTTCCACCGTGAGCTCGTACATAGAGAGCACCGCAGGCATCCAGGCAGGCGGCAGGACGGGGCTGGCCAATATGGTAACGGCCTTCCTTATGCTCATTTCGTTGTTCTTCTTCCCACTGGTTGAGGCGGTGGGGGGCGGTTATCAGGTAGAAGGGGGGCGGTACCTCTACCCAGTCATTGCTCCGGCGCTGATAATCGTGGGCAGCATTATGCTTGGAGGCACCAAGAAGATTAATTGGGATGACCCCAGCGAGGCCATTCCGGCATTCCTTACGATAAGCATAATCCCCTACAGCATGAGCATAACCGAGGGCATGGCCTTCGGTTTCGTGTCTTATTCGATACTAAAGGCGGTAAAAGGGAAGGGACTCGAAGTCCACTGGGCCTTTCATATCATCTCCGCAGCCTTTATTGCCAGATACGTGCTGCTTGAATAGTAACCGTCTGAGACTCACAGTACAACTATCTGAACCATTAGGATACCTGTAAAGGTTATTTCTTCTTTTTCTTAAACTCGGCGTGACAGGTATCACAGGCCTCCCTTACCTTGTAGGATTGGTCCAGAATCTCATCGTTATTACCTTTATTTGCCGCCTGGGTCAGCTTGTTTGTCCGAAAATGCAGGGTTTTTCTCAGCCTTTCAAATTCTTGCTGCTCATCTTTTGATAGTGCGGAACGACTGAGGTCAATATTACAGATAAGGTGAGATGCCTCGTCTATTTCGCGCGCCAACTTGACTGCCAGGTCTATATCCCCTTGCAGTACGGCGTCTTCGAGGTCATCGAGTCCGTCTTGCAGTACGGTCATGGTATCCTTGACCTTTTGCTCACTTTCGGGGGATTCGTATATCTCCTTTCCAAAGGCAGGCGCTCCGGTGCAGAGCGTAAGCAGGATAAGTACACCACTCAACAGAATAGAATGAAGCCTTTCCATTTACGATACCTCCATTAATGGCGTCTATGCTTGTTGAGTAACAGCAACCCTATGTTTCCATAAATCTTGTATCCTGTCAATATGTTTTGAAGGCAAATAAATCTTGTTAGAGTACACGGGCGGGTGTGTGTGGTATTTTTCTTGCTAAAATATTGGATTTGTAGTACATAGTAAGAAAACACGTATCTAAATATTTACCGTTTTGGAGGTTTGAAATGTCCAGGGTTTGTGACATATGTGGTAAGGGCACCACGACCGGCAATGCCATCGAACGCCGAGGTTTGGCCAAGAAAAAGGGCGGCGTGGGCCGTAAGATAACGGGTAAGACCAGAAGGACGTATTTAGCCAATCTTCAGACAATCAGGGCCAGGCTTAATGGTGGGACCATAAAGAGGATAAAAATCTGTACCCGATGCCTCAAGGCCGGTAAGGTGGTGAAGGTGGTGAAGGCGGCTTAGGCAATGAGCCCCTGTCATACGATAAGGACGGTCTCCTTACGCACTGCCTGCAGTCAGTTGACCAGCCGCAGACAGGAAATTATCCAAGGCGCACTCAGTCGGCTGGAAATAGTAGGGTACAAGTATGGCCTGACGCTCTCTGATTTCGACGTATTGGTGTTCCCCAAGGGCTTCGATGTCTCCGGAAGGCCCAGACCATTTTATAATCTCAGTCTTCTATCCGACGATGTCTTCGATCTCGACGAGACGCTTCTTGACTGTCTGCTCTTACACGAATACTTCCACTGTCTCATATCATGGCAGGCATTTCACAACCCTTATAGTGACAATCCTGAGATGCATCGTCTTGTCAGGGAGTTTATAGCCGACTGGAAGGTGGAGGGTTGGGAACTCGGTTTTTCTCTGGAATACATAGACGAAATAAAACACGGTGTGTGCTGTATACTGAAGGACAAGCCCTGGGCAGCGTGGGGCGTAGGAGAGAGCCGCTGCACCAGGGGTGTGGTTACTCATTCCGTAAATAAGTATTGCAGGCTGGCGGCGGAGAAGCTGGGAGAAGGACTCGACTATTTCCAACTCATGGGGAAGTCCGTATTCCACGAGAGGGTCGGCTTTTCTACTCTGGATGAGGCCAAACTCTTTACGGCGTTTTTGGGGTTTGAGTATGGAGAATTCCTGGTAGAAGAGCTTAGGGCCTCAGACCGGGACAGGATAGGCCGTAGCATTGCCGACTGCGAGGAAGGTCTGTGTACGTACCTTTCAACCGCTATGCTGGAGATGCCGCTGGGGGAGTTCGAGGAGGTGTGCCCGCAGGATAAGTCTGAAGTGAGGGCTGCACACGCACTTGCGGAGAAATATGGGAGTGAGCCCCTGGATGTCATTGAGCAGGTTAAGGGAGGCATTCCGGTAGAGAGGATTTTGTAGGTTAGAGGTGGCCGGCTGTTGCCGCTTGAGCAGCTGTAGAATTGGGGTGTAGCGTGCGAGCTTGCTCGCACGTTGGCGTTATAGTCCGAACGTGGCGGCAAGCTGCCACGCTACATTAACCTGATTTTTCTTGAGTAGATTCATGTCCATTATCGACAGAAAAACCATAGACCACGTGGCCCTCTTGGCCAGACTGGAACTCAGCGATAAAGAGAGAGAGATCTTTACCACTCAGCTTGAGGACATATTGAAATACATAGAAAAGCTCAAAGAACTAGACACATCCCGGGTAGAGCCTATGGCCTATGCCGCCGCTGCAAGAAACGTATTTCGCGAGGATGAGCCGAGGCCGTCCATAGACCTGGAAGAGGCCATGAAGAACGCCCCGTCCAGGGCCGGGGACTTTTTCAAGGTGCCGAAGGTGATTGATTAATTCTAAAAACGTGGACACAGCTACTATCTGTAAACTTACTGCTTTTGAACTTAGGGAAAAGACCCTTTCCGGCAAGCTGACGGCCAAAAAGGTTGTAGAAGAACTCTTTGCCCAGATAGAAGAGAAAGAACCTCTGATAGGTGCCTACCTGACACTCGACAAAGAAGGCGCCCTCAAGACTGCCGAGGAGATAGATGCCCGTGTGAAGAGGGGTGAAAGACCGGGGCTTCTTATGGGCGTGCCCGTTGCCGTAAAAGACAACATCTGCACAAGGGGTCTGAGGACCACCTGTGCGTCAAAGATTTTGGGTAACTTCGTTCCACCATATGACGCACATGTTGTAGAGAGACTGAGGGCGGAAGACGCCATTATAGTGGGTAAGACAAACCTCGATGAATTTGCCATGGGTTCCTCGACAGAAAATTCTGGTTTTAAGCCAACCAAGAACCCTTGGGATGTGAGGTGTATTCCGGGCGGCTCCAGCGGCGGTTCTGCTGCAGCGGTTGCCGCAGGGATGGCCTATATGGCCCTTGGCAGTGACACAGGTGGTTCCGTGAGGCAGCCTGCGTGTCTCTGCGGTGTGGTGGGCTTGAAACCAACCTACGGCAGGGTATCCCGCTACGGCCTGGTTGCCTTCGGGTCATCGCTTGACCAGATAGGTCCCATCACAAAAGATGTCAGGGATGCAGCCATTTTGCTCCAGGTGATTGCAGGGCACGACCGGAGGGACTCTACATGCGCTGCGGCGCCTGCACCTGATTATCTGTCAACGCTCGATGACCCAATAGCTGGCGTGCGCATCGGCGTGCCGAAGGAATATTTTGCGGAGGGACTTAATAAAGAGGTGCATCAGGCGGTAGAAGGGACTATCAGGACCTACGAGGGCCTTGGTGCTAATGTGGTCGAGATTTCTCTGCCGCACACGATGTATGCGGTGGCCGTTTATTATATAATCGCCACTGCCGAGGCCAGCTCGAATCTGGCCAGGTACGACGGTGTTCGCTACGGGTACAGGGCGTCGTCGGATGGGCTTATTAGTATGTACAGCCGTTCCAGGGCCGAAGGTTTCGGCAGCGAAGTAAAGCGCAGGATTATGCTCGGCACGTACGCACTGAGCTCCGGCTATTATGACGCCTATTACCTCAAGGCGTCCAAGGTAAGGAATCTTATAAGACAGGACTTCTTGTCGGCGTTCGAGAAAGTAGACGTTGTTTTATGTCCCACTTCGCCTACGCCTGCGTTCAGGCTTGGGGAACGTATCGAAAATCCCCTGGAGATGTATCTTTCCGACGTCTTCACAATTCCCGCAAATCTGGCAGGGATACCTGGGATTTCTATACCATGCGGTTTTACACGCGACAATCTTCCCATTGGGATGCAGATAATGGGTAAGCATTTTGACGAGGCAACGCTCCTGAAGGTAGCCCGTGCCTTCGAGAGAGAGACCGATTATCATTTGAAGAGGCCGGGAGACTACCTATGAAGATACTGATAATATCTGACATACATTCAAACATACAGGCGCTGTCCGCCGTGCGTGAGAATGAAAAGGGGGTTGATAAGGTATTCTGTCTGGGTGACCTGGTAAATTATGGGCCTAACCCGAAGGAGTGCATTGAGCTTGTGCGTTCAATCTCCGACAAGATTGTAAGGGGTAACCATGACGACGCGGCAAGCGGGCTGCGTGATGACTGCTGCTGTCCGCCGGAGTATGCTGAGCTGGCCGAGCCCGGGAAAGAGTATACACGAAGCGTTTTAAGTGAAGAAGAAAAGGAGTTCTTGAGGGGACTTCCACTGGTGGAAGAGATAGTGTTGGACGGCTGCAAAATTTTATTATCCCACGGCTCACCAAGGGGAAATAATTGTACGTTCCTTCCGCCCGACACCCCGGACAAGGTTATGAACAGGGAGCTGAAGGGGGTGGACGCCGATTTTGTGTTTATAGGTCATACCCATATGCCCATGCAGAGGAAGCTAGGCAAGACGACTATCATTAATCCGGGCAGTGTGGGTTTCCCCAGCGGTTACAGTCCCAAGGCATCCTATGTTATATGGGAAGACGGTAACGTCGAGTTTAAGAAGGTGGATTACGACATTAACGAGACCGTCAAGGCCCTGAAGGAAACACGCTTGCGCTACGATTTGATTGAGACTATTTCCAAGAAACTGAGACATGGAAAGTTCTAAGTTCTCGTTGGTGCAGCGTCTGGTGCTATATTTTTAATGTAGCGTGGCAGCTTGCTGCCACGTTCTGTAGAGTGAAAACGAGCAGATATAAAACGTATGGTAAAAACAGGACGTTAAGACTAAAGAATTTCAATTATTCCCAAGTTTGCCCATATTGAGACCTCTGTAAAAGTATCAAATTGAAGAGGTAAATGTAGCCGCACCCTTTAGGGTGCGTATAACGCAGGCTAAAGCCTGCGGCTACTCTTAAATTGATGCTTAGACTATTTTTGCAGAGCGCTCATTCTGGAGACCTCCGTTAGAAAAGGTTTAGTTAAGAGTTAGCAGGATTATCCCTTTTGTGGATTGATGGATAGTTTTGGGTAAAGGCTTAGCGTGGGAGCAAGCTCCCACGCTACAGTAACTTAAATTTTACATTGTTTACTTAATTTGGAGGTTCTTGAAATGGGAAAACCTGATCTAACGAGCGCATTTTTTATAATTATCAGTACTGCCCTCATTGCACTCTGTGGGGGGGGTATTATCTATATGGAAAAGTATCGGTATTAGAAGAAAAAGTTGGAAAAGGAATCGCTAACGAAGGCAAAATTACTGCTTTGAGTTCTAGAATTGGTGACTTAGATTCTAAAATAGTGAGAATAGGGACCACAGTTGATGCATTAATAAGCTGGAAGGAACATTTAGAGTCAACAGAGCAATTGGAACCTAGTCCAGAGATACCCAAATTGATTGAGAGGCTAGAAGCCCTTGAAACCCAGCTTGGTACCTTAGACCAAAAATTTACTGAAACTCGTGCTAAGTTAGCTGAAATATCTGGTCTGATTCACAAGGAACCAATTTAGCTTAAGGGCAGGATCTAATGTAGCGTGGCAGCTTGCTGCAACGTTCTAACAGTCGGAAAATCTTACAAGATAATGAAATACGAGGTAGTTATAGGTCTTGAGACGCATACGGAGCTGGCGACTGCGTCCAAGCTCTGGTGCAGTTGTCCTACTGTTTTTGGCGCACCCCCTAATACCCAGGTCTGTCCCGTGTGCCTGGGAATGCCGGGTGTGCTTCCGGTACTAAACAAAAAGGCCCTGGAATACAGCCTGAAGGCATCTCTTGCGCTTAACTGCAGGATAAACCTTTTCAGTACGTTTGACCGGAAAAACTACTACTACCCCGACCTGCCCAAGAACTATCAGATATCGCAGAACCATCTAAACCTGGGCGTGGGCGGGTATGTCGAAATAAGATCAAATGGCGGGGTGAAGAAGATAAACATCAACAACGTGCACCTGGAAGAGGAGGCCGGCAAACTCGTCCACCCGGAGGATGCGTCGGCAGATTACAGCCTCGTGGACTTCAACCGCGCCGGTGTCCCGCTCCTTGAGATAGTCACGGAACCTGACATGCGCAGTCTGGAAGAGGTTGAGCAGTTTATGCAGACCCTGAGAAACATTCTGCTGTATAACGAGGTGTCGGACTGTAAGATGCAGGAAGGGTCTCTAAGGTTTGAGGCGTCAATATCACTGAGGCCCGTGGGGCAGAAGAAATTGGGCAGCAGGGTGGAGATGAAGAACCTCAACTCGATGAAGGCCGTGCTCAAGGCCCTGGAGTATGAAATAAACCGCCAGACAGGCGTCTTAGACTCTGGGGGAAAGGTGGATATGGAGACCAGGCTGTGGGACGAGGTTAGGGAACGGACCGAGAGGATGCGCACCAAGGAAGAGGCACATGACTACAGATACTTCCCGGAGCCGGACCTTGTGCCAATGGTAATTGAAGAGCGTTGGCTGGGCGAACTGAGGTCTATGCTTCCGGAGCTTCCGCTTACTAGAAGGAATCGCTTTGTGGAGGTATACTCCCTCTCGGACTATGACGCAGGGGTCCTTACGGAAGACAAGGCAGTGGCGGATTATTTTGAGCGGTGTGTGGAACTCCATGCCGCCCCCAAGTCCCTGTGTAATTGGATAACAAATGACGTGCTCAGGGAGCTTAAGGAGAGGAGGTTAGGAATAAGGGACTTTAAGGTGCGCCCCGAGGCCCTGGTTGGGCTGGTAGTAATGGTCGAAAAGGGCACCGTAAGCATGCCCACTGCCCGAGAGGTATTTGCTGACATGGCCAGCTCGGGCAGTGATGCCGCTAAGATAGTGGAGGAAAAAGGGCTTCTTCAGATAAGCGACAGGGAAGAACTGGAACGGCTTGTACTAAAGGTTCTGGATGATAACCCGTCGGCAGTCAGCGATTATCAAAAAGGGAAAAAGACGGCCCTGGGCTTCCTTGTCGGCCAAGTAATGCGTCAGTCTACAGGCAAGGCAAACCCTAAGATGGTCAACGAAGTCCTCATACAGAAGCTGAAGACAAACTAGTCCCCCCTAAATTTACATATTAGCAAATTAAAGAATTGGTGCGGGCAGCACAACAGAGAGGCCGACATTACACGTCCTGCGGACCTACAGTTTTCCTCTTATTGGCCTTTGCCCTTTCAATGGCCTTATCCAGAAGACACTCGACCTTCTCGCTCAGCGCAGGAATAAGCTCTCCAGATGTCATGCAATCTTTAGACTTTATGTATTCCTTTATCTTACTTCCTACTACCAGAATCTCCTTGGCCATTTTCATCTCCTTTGGGAAAGACCAGTTGAGTTTGTAATGGACGGCACTATAATCTAAGGTATTAAACCCGCCCGCATATACGGCAAACGAAGGCCGATAATAGCACACGGGAACTAAATGTCAATAGGGTTGATAGAAAAACTTTATGAAAGAAAATTACAGGAAAGAGATTATATCGAAGACTAAAAGGCTGGTGGTAAAGGTCGGCACCGGCGTGATTACCACGAAGGACGGGCTTCTGGATATGACGCAGGTGGCGAGCATATCCAGACAGGCAGTGGGTCTCAGGAGGCGCGGCTACGAGGTGGCTGTGGTGAGTTCGGGCGCCGTGGGTGCGGGGATGGGCGAGCTTGGCATGCGCAAGAGGCCGACCACGCTCCCGGAGATACAGGCGGCCGCCGCCGTGGGTCAGAGCAAGTTAATCGGGGCCTACGATGACTGTTTCAAGATGGAGGGCTATCATGCCGCCCAGATACTGCTTACCAGAGAGGATTTAGAAGGGCGTCACCGTTATCTGAATACCTGCAACACCATCAGCGCCCTGTTCGGTCTCAAGGTCATACCCGTGATTAACGAAAACGACACCGTTTCGGTGGAGGAGATAAGTTTTAGCGACAACGATGCCCTTTCCGTCCTGGTGGCCAATCTTTTGAGGGCGGAGCTGCTGGTGATGCTCTCGTCCGTGGACGGACTTTACAGGAGGCCGGATAAGGGTGTGGAGCTTATACCACTGGTGGAGGAGATTACTGCAGACATAGAGGGGCTTGCGTCCAGGTCAAAGACACACCTCGGTATGGGTGGTATGGAGAGCAAACTAAGGGCTGCGCGCATAGCGACAAATTCCGGCGGGGCGGTTGTCATAGCGAACGGCAGGGCGCCGGACGTTCTGATAAAGATAATGGAAGGTGAGGAGCTGGGCACACTCTTTATTCCCGTGCGCGAAAAGCTCACCAGCCGCAAGCGCTGGATTGGCTTTACGTTGAGGCCGAAGGGCAAGATATACGTGGACGACGGCGCCTACGATGCGCTCTCGAAGAGGGGCAAGAGCCTCCTGGCATCGGGGATAGCCGATGTGGACGGAGATTTTGAGAGAGGCGACGTGGTCTCTGTATTTGCCACAGGCAATAACACCGAGTTTGCAAGGGGACTCACCAATTATTCCTCTGCAGAGCTTATGAAGATCCAAGGACAGTCCAGCACGTCAATAAAGAGGATACTGGGCTCCAAACCGTACGACGAGGTGGTGCACAGAGACAATATGGTGCTTATCTGAGACATTACCGGAGGGTGGGGCTTGTTGCCCACCTGTTTATGGGGTTAAACGCGTTTATTGACATAACCTTTTATTTGTGTAAAATTGTAGGCTGAAGGTGTTTTCCGGCATCTAGATCACAATATTATTGGTTCACGACTATGAAAGAACGTATTGAGATAGACCCAAACGTCTGCCACGGCCAACCCTGTATTAAGGGTACAAGGGTTATGGTCTATCTTATACTTGAACTATTGAAGGAGGGACTGACGCCAGAAGATATTATAAGAGATTATTACCCAAATCTTGCCGTAGAGGACATTAAGGCCTGCCTTGATTACGCTGCTTTCCTGATAAAAGAACAGGAGTTTATACCCTTTGAGGAAGTTGTTTAATTGAGATTTCTTGCGGATGAAAATGTTCCTTCCAGGATAGTATCCCACCTTGTAGAAACCGGTCACGATGTTGTAGACGTCAAAGAATTGAATGCTTCCAGGATCTCCGATAACGAGGTTGTTAATCTTGCTAAAAAGCAAGAGAGGGCGCTTATAACGTTTGATAAACATTTTGCAAACATTTTGCAATACCCACCCAGAGAAACCTGTGGAATAATCGTCGTCAGGATCCATCCTTCTATTTGGGAAGATGTAACAAAGGCTCTAGACAGATTTTTCAAAGAATCAAACTTTGATGACTTAAAAGGGAAGTTGGTGGTTTTGACAAAGAAGGGTTATAGAATCAGCTTAAAGTAAAATACGAGACAAGAGACCTCCAATTCCACAGTGGAGAAAAACACTGGGCTCCAAACCGTACGACGAGGTGGTGCGCAGGGACAATATGGTATTACTTTGAGGTAAAATGTAATGAAGCTCGACATCAATATTTCGATTCCAGACTTATGGGGTAACAAGAAGTTCCAAAAGAATGAATGGGGTAATATAAACTATCTCGTAGGTCCTAATGCAACTGGGAAAACACGATTTGTTGAACAATTAAAGCAACAGTGTCAAAACCAAAACATCAAAGTTCGATATTTGAGCTCGGAACGTCTCGCTGGTCTTGAAAGGCAGAGATATGAGTATTTTGGCTATAGCGCCCTAGAGAGCGGGTTAAATATGGGACAATTTGCTGTTCTTAAAAATTTTGGAACGAACTATGGCTTATCTGCCGATGCCTTTGTAACTCTGAAAGAAAAACTGGATATTAAGATAAAAATTGAAGCAACCTTATCCCAGTTGTTTGGTAGACGAATAAGATTGGTAGAAGAAGGCGGATTCCTCAAGCCTAGAATCCAGAAAATAGATGTGGGAAACGAATATGGTCCAGAATATGGTCTAAAGGAGAGTGAGTGCCATGGGCTCAAAGAACTGCTTACTCTTTTAACCTTCCTCTATAATGACGATTATAATTGCCTCATTATTGATGAGCCAGAGTTGCATCTGCATCCACAATTTCAAACATTCTTTTTGCAAGAACTTAGAAAGATTGCGGGCAATCCGCTTAACTCTCCAGAGAAGAAAATATTTTTTATCGTTACGCATTCTCCTTATTACGTTGATATACGCACACTTGAAGATTTGAAGCACTGTGTCGTTTTCCAGCCTGATAAGCCTCCTTCATTTATTGATCAAATAGATAGCGAAGACGAGCGAAGAATAAAGCGTCTATTGCCAAGGCTCAATACGCATCACAAACAATTCTTCTTTGCCTCTCGTCCAATTTTTGTAGAAGGCTATTCTGACCAACAGGTCTTCAGTCTAATCCAAGAGAAAAGAGGCAAGCCTTTAGGGGCGTTAGTGGCTTGTATTATTGACGTTACCGGCAAAGAAGAATTAGATTTGTTTTTCAAAATATGCAAGAAATTGAACATTGATGCTAAGTTTGTGGCTGATTTAGACGTATTAACCAAAGGCAAACTAAGGCAGTCTGTATCTGAAGATGACCGCTGTAGAGCATATTTGCAAACGGAAGGTATAGGGAGAGATCTTATGCAGGTGATAGGGGATGCCGAAAGGGCAATAAGTGCGTGCCTGAGTGAACTTGAACCAAAGTTAGCTGATACCTCCGAGTCAAATCTTCAAAACTTCCGAGATGCGCTTTGTAAAGCAAGTGAATTGGATAAAAAACGCTATGTTTACTTGCTTGGATTAAGATATCTTAGAGAGCAAATTAAGAGTCTCATTTCAAGCAATACAAAAGAAGGGAGCTTTCTCGAAGGGAGACTCCAAAAAATAATTGAGGCTTTTAAACGTTCTGGAGTGCATGTTCTGTCTAATGGCGAACTTGAACACTATTTACCTGAATATAAGGACGACAAATACACAATTTCAGATGCCGCCAAAGTAAGAACCTTTGAACAAGAGCGAGATTTTATTTTAGAGAGTAATTTAACTGAGGGAGAAATTCATGCGCGATACGGTGAACTTATAAATATCTTAGATGAAGCAACATGTCCAAAGGAAATAGATATGGATTTATACCTCACCCACGCTATACGTGAATGGATATTTAAAGTTCAATCTGCTTATAACCGAGGCGAGGTTAAGAACATGGATTCCCTTAAGATAAACGCGACGATAGACTGGCAAAGCCACTCTCGCATATTCGATTTGGTAGAATTCTCCCTGGACCAAGATGGCTTTATATGTAGAATTAGACTTAGACCTTTACTTGATCCGAAAGAAAGGGAGGTTAAGTTCAATAATTTGGTCTCTGCTGCAAATTATCAGCTTGAAAAGAACTAAACTTCAGTTAACAGAGGATTACATGGCAGTCGAAGACTCCCCGAATTAGCCTACCAGCAAAATGTCTACAACTTCCCCAGGAGTATCAGCACCCCGATCCCGATAAAGGCGATGGCGGCTCCGCTGCGGATGTATTTTACAGGCACGGCCTGCGCAATCTCAGCTCCCAGGGTTACACCTATCAGCGTCACCGCGGCCAAGGCCAGGGCTGCACCGATAAAAACTGCCAGGGGCTTTTCGGTCTGGCTGGCCAGAAATATTGCCGCCAGCTGTGTCTTATCCCCGAATTCCGCAGCGAAAATGGCGCCAAAGGTGGTAATGAGAACCTTCCAATCCATGTCCATGAGCGTCCTCCTTAGATTAATGTTCTTAACGACCTAGTCTTCTTTTGCTTTTACCTTCTTGACCAAAGTGTCATACAGGTACTGAAACTCCTCAGACCTCAGCATGCGTGCCGCTATCAGAAAAGTAATCACTGCAATGGGTAACGGCACGAAGAGTCTTGCCGTCTTCAGGGCGAGACTCCCATGATGTTCGGGCAGCAGATTCAGTGTGATTATACACACAAACGCCATTACGGCTGAGGCTGTTACCGTCTTTATCACGGTTGCTGATATACCCCCAAAGCCCTTCAGATGAAGCCTTTTTTTCAGGATAATAAACAGTATGGATGTCTGTACCATGGCGGAGATGGCCGTGGCCAGCGCCAGACCGCCTTCCTTTAAGAACCAGATGAGAGTGAGGTTGAGGGTCAGATTAAGGACTACCATACTCGCACCCACCTTTACGGGGGTTGACGTATCCTGCAGCGAATAGAAGGCCCGTATCAATATGTGCAGGGAGCAGTATGCCCATATCCCCGTGGCATAGAAGAGTATTACTGAGGCGGTGCGAAGTGCGGACTCATGAGTGAAGGCGTTTCTCTCAAAAAAGAGTTCCACAAGCGGCCCGCCCAGCACCATAAGTCCAAAAGACGCCGGTATGCTTGTAAATATTACTATCCTCAGTACCTTGTGCAGGGTGGCGGAAAACTCTTCCCAGTCCTCCCTTACTGCATATGTTGAGAGGGCGGGGAACATTGCGGTAGCCATTGCGATGCCCACAAGCGCCAGTGGGAATTCGATTATACGGTCTCCATAGTATAATACCGATGCGGCCCCACTCCGAAGGGGGTATTCATAAGTATTCCCCAGCAGCGTGAAGGAGCCGGCCCCTCCCGGTGAAGCCGCCAGCCCCACGGCGATCAGACTGTCTGCCAGGACGTTTACCTGCACCACCGCCAGACCAAAAACAACCGGTCCTATCAGCCTTATAACCTGTCTGAGTCCCGGATGGGAGAGTTCCAAGACAGGGCTTATATTATGGCCGGTACTTCTATTCTTAAGCACCAATAGCTGCATGCCGAGTTGTAAGATACCGCCAACAACAACGGCCAGGGCGACGGCGAAGATCTTCTCGTTTTGGGTGTCACCCAGGGCGGGGGACAAGACGAGGATGCCCATTATCCAGCACACGTTCAGCGCCACGGGTGAGAGGGCCGGCATGAGAAAATGGCGGAGGCAGTTGAGTACGGCAGACGCCAGGGCGGCCAGGCAGATAAGCGGCATGTACGGGAACATTATGGCCAAGAGTTCCAGCACTAGTTGCCACTTTTCGCTTATTGGTGTGAGCCTTGGGACTGTATAGAAAACGACCTCCCCCACGATTACCACCAAACCAAGGAAGACGGTCAATACCGTTGCAATCACGCTTACCAGTATCCAGGATTCACGCGCCCCCCGCTTTTCCATGTATTCGGTGAATACCGGCACAAAGGCCGCTGTGAGGGCTCCTTCGCCGAACAGCCTGCGGAATAGATTTGGTATACGGAAGGCCACCGCAAATGCGTCCCAGACCATGCCGGTGCCGAAAACGCTGGCACAGAGGACGTCACGGGCCAGGCCCAGCACTCGGCTGAGCAGGGTACAGAGGCTTATGGTGCTGGCAGACCTTATAAAAGAGTGCTTGGGCAACGTCGTCTACCGTCTAAAGGACTGCTTGAATGTGCAGTGTTAATGATTAAGGGGTTGTGCGTTCTGATGTCAGACCTCAACAGGTTCATCTGCTTAGCTCACGGCAGAGGCCTCTCGCAGCGTCCAGCACGTCTTCCTGAGAGACAATCGCAGAACAGACGGCTATGCGTGTGGCTCCTGCGGCCAAGACCTGCCGGACGTTATATGTATCGATGCCTCCGATGGCGAAGAACGGTATGGTAATCTCCTTTACAACCTGCTGTATTAGTTGTGCCCCCACGGGGTTTACTCGTGCCTTGGTATTCGTGGGAAAGATTGGACCTATTCCCAGGTAATCCGCCCCGTTTGCCTGTGCCTGACGAGCCTGTTGGATACTGTGGGCTGAAATCCCTATTAGTTTGTCGTTACCGACCAGGCGTCTGGCCTCTTCTATCGGCATGTCTTCCTGACCTATATGCAGTCCGTCTGCCTGGGCCTCTATGGTGATGTCCGGGCGGTCGTTTATGATAAATATAGCGCCAAGCTCTTTGGTCAACGCCCTGAGTTCCAAAGCAAGCCTGCGGAGTTCCTTTTCCGGCACATCCTTGCCTCTAAGCTGCAGGACATCTGCCCCTCCACATATGGCAAGCCTTGCAGTGTCAAGCACGGACAGTTTACATAGGTTGATTGTGAGCAAGACATAAAGTCTTGCTTCTTTAATGGCCTTTCGCAAATCCTTGTCACTCATCGCCATCTGCAGGATGTATCATTATCATAATATAGTTTTGCCTTCAAGGTTTTTATCTGAAGTCCTTGTATAATATGCACTAGAGTAAGGCTCCGCCCCTTAGCACCGGCAGAGAATGTATTGACTGGTATGGCAAGGATGCTATAATTAAGTTTTCTATGGAGGCATCAAGAATCTGCATGTATGAGGCATACCTATATAATCCTACCCTTTTATTGACCGTTTGTCAGGAAGACAGGAATAGTCCCAATCGAGGATAATAGTTCGATGGATGCGATAAAGCACGAGTGCGGGCTTTTTGGTGTTTATGGTAGCGTGGACGCTGCGGAGAAGGTTTACTATGGACTTTATTCCCTTCAACATCGCGGCGAAGAAAGCGCTGGTATAGCTTCCACAGACGGCAGCGATATAGTCTGGCACAAGGGCATGGGCCTGGTCAGCAGCGTCTTCAATTTGCAAGACCTTAAACTCTTGAGGAACTCCGCTGCCATAGGGCACATCCGCTATTCTACCGTTGGCAGGAGCGAACGGCAAAACGCACAACCATTTGTGGCCGAGTACTCCAAGGGTCCGGTTGCGATTGCGCACAACGGGCAATTGGTTAATGCCGTATCGCTTAGAAGGTCCCTTAAGAGGAGCGGCGCCGTATTCCAAACCTCCAGTGACAGCGAGGCGATTTTGCATCTGATGGCAAGGCCTGAGTACTGTGAGAATCTCCCCGGCCTTCTGGGAGACCTTAGGGGGGCATTTTCGCTCTTAATCCTTACTCCGGAAGAGCTGATTGCCGTCAGAGACCCCAACGGTTTCAGGCCGTTATGCATCGGTAAGTTGAAGGACGGCTACGCCGTGGCCTCGGAGAGTTGCGCCCTTGACCAGGTTGGGGCGGAATATCTTAGAGAGGTTTCTCCCGGCGAGATAGTCCACATAAACAAGGACGGCCTGAGGACGGAGACCTTTGCTGCGGCGAAGCCGTCCTATTGTATCTTTGAGCTGATATACTTTTCCAGACCGGACAGTGTCGTATACGGAGAGAACGTCCACCTCTTTCGCAAGCGGTTGGGCGCCAAGCTGGCTGAGGAGTGTCCGGTAGAGGCGGATATAGTGGTCCCTGTGCCCGAGGGGGGAAATTCTGCGGCCATTGGCTATTCACAGGTCTCTGGAATCCCTTTGGAGAGGGGCTTTGTACGTAACCATTATGTAGGCCGCACCTTTATTCTGCCCCGGGTCGAGCAGCGGCATCAAAAGGCAGAGATTAAGCTAAACGCCATCTCAAGCGTGGTCGCAGGCAAAAGGGTTATAGTGGTGGACGACTCAATCGTACGGGGTACCACCTCCAAGAGCCGTTTCGGGCTGCTGAGGAGGGCCGGTGCAAAGGAGATCCACGTAAGGATTAGCTGTCCGCCGCATCGCTATCCGTGTTATTACGGTATAGATTTTCAGATTAGGGAGGAACTTATAGCGGCCGTCCGCCCGCTGGAGGAGATACCTGAGTTCCTGGAGGTAGACAGTCTGGGTTATCTCAGTATAGAGGGCCTCTTGAGCTGTACTTCTCCCCCGAAGGACTACTGTGTTGCCTGTTTCGCAGGTAAGTACCCCGTGCCGGCAGAGGTAGTTAAGAAGGTTCCTGCGGACTTGGAAGAGTGGGAAGAAAAGGCCGGGGAACACATAATTGTGGTGTAGTCTTTAAAGATCGTGTCTCGCCTCACAAACCTCTAAAAGGGTCTCATGTTATGTCCCCAATATCTTATAAAGATGCAGGTGTGGATATATCCACCAAGGAGAAATTCACCGGGGACATACATGCGGATATGCGAAAGACCTTTGGTCCAAGGGTCATCGAATGCCCCGACGGCTTTAGTGGACTCTTCAGCCTTCATTACGAAAACCGCCTGTTCAAGAAATACCGTCAACCCGTGCTGGTCGCCTCAACCGATGGTGTCGGGACAAAGCTTAAGATAGCGTTTATGATGGATAAGCACGATACGGTTGGCATAGACCTCGTAGCCATGTGCGTTAACGACGTCTTGACCATGGGTGCCGACCCCCTCTTTTTTCTCGACTACATTGCGTCCAGCAAGGTAGTGCCTTCCCGGTTACATCAGGTAATCAAAGGTATAGTCGCGGGATGTAAGGAGGCCGAATGCGCCTTACTCGGAGGGGAGACCGCTGAGATGCCGGATTTTTATCACAATGGCGAATACGACCTCGCCGGGTTTGCGGTAGGGGTCAGGGAAAAGAAGGGCCTGATACTCGGCAAGACCATTGTACCGGGGGATGTGGTGGTGGGTCTTTCCTCAAGCGGGCTGCACAGCAACGGCTTTTCTCTTGTACGAAAAATCTTTTTCCAGAAACAGAAGTGGTCCGTCAGGAAGAAGGTTGAGGAGCTTGGCGTGACACTGGGAGAGGAACTGTTGAGGCCCACAAAGATTTACGTTAAGGCCATGAAGAGGGTGTTGGAGCACTACAAGGTAAAACGCGTGGTGAAAGGTATCGCACACATTACCGGGGGGGGGTTCCCCGGGAACATACCGCGTATCCTGCCCCAGGGTACGGCGGTTAGGATAGAAAAAAATAGCTGGACGCCTTATCCCGTCTTTAAGCTTATCAAGAGACTGGGAGACGTGCCGGAAGATGAGATGTACCAGGTATTCAATATGGGCATAGGCATGGTGCTTATCGTGGGAGACTGTTACGGGGATTCGGTAATACGGATTCTCCGGGCAGAGGGTCAGGACGCCGTGGTCATAGGGAAGGTAATAAAGGGCAAACGCCTGGTGGAGATTGTGTAACGCAGGTCTTGTAAACAGTGCATATAAAATCGTAGGGGCGAGGCGACCTCGCCCCTACAAAAATCCACATTGGGACAAATTGTTGCATATTCCAAATATTGGACAACTAGATCGATTAATCAAACATTCAATACCCCAGGAAACCGCATCTGGCAGCGCAATTACTACGAACACGTTATACGCAATGAACAGGACTTGAATGAAACCAGTGAATACATAATCAACATTCCCTGAAGTGGAAATTAGATAAAGAGAATCCTGATAACCATCTGTAAGATATATACTTGCACAATGTGCTTTACAATTATTGGCTCCCCGGCATAATCCTTGGCTTGTAGAATCTGCCTCTTTTTCTCAGCGTGTCAGCTCTATCTGCAGCAGGGAGGGGGCGAAGGCGGACGGGAAGGTTTTCTTAAAAGAGTCTGGCGCCCAGCGGAGCGGCCTTAAAAGCGTCTTAAACCATTTTGGGAAGTGTCTCTTTCTTTTGTAAAAATAATATTGTGTCTTCGTCAAATGAAGCTCCGGGAAAAAGCGTGTAAGGTCTTCTACTCTTTCGAAGTTGCGAAAATGCAGGGTTGGCGGTTTGTGGCTCTTCCTATCCCCTCGTGGTTGCGTTTCCAGAGCCGCCCCTTTCGCAGGATCTTCCTCTAATTCAAACAACCTTTCCGGGTCCTCGTTGAACGGTACGCCCAGTATTGCCTTGCCCGACGGTCTGAGCACCCTGGTTATCTCGCCGGCCAATTCCTCCGGCCTGAGGACGTGTTCGAAAAGAAAGATTGATACCACCCTGTCAAATACCGCATCCTTAAACGGGAGCCTCTCGGCGAAGCCGGATACGCGCAGTATGTCTTTTCCCCTTATGTGCTTCAGATGAGATGGGGAGATGTCGAATGCCACCCTGTTGCCTCCCAGAGCGGACAGCAGGATGCCTTCGCTTGCCCCAATGTCGAGTACCGTAAGACCGGCGGTGGGGCCGATGAATCTTGTACAGGTTGATAAGTGTTTTGAGAGTTTTCTTGCGGAGTTCCACGTGTGCATGGCTACGCGGCAATCTGAGACGTGATAACTTAGTTTTTCCAACAAGCCCATCTCCATATATTTGATGTGCTTGGAATCATGCTCATGCTGCCCCGCCAGGTCTTCGTCGTATTGGTTCTTGTACGATTGGTACAGGGGGTCTTGGGATATTTTTTGTGAGAAGAGCAAAGGGATGCCGTCTTCCAGTGCGAATGCGGCTTTGCAGCCTTTGCACTCGAGGGCATCATCCTTTTCAGACAGCCCAGACTTACAATCGGGGCAGCAGACCAACTGCCGAAGAAGCTTGTCCATGTTCACGTCTTCAAACCTGTAAGTAGGTTCTGATGGCGTCCTCGAACCGCATCGGCATCAGTTTAAAGTCCCTTTTCATCTCCGTTATGTCACCCACGTTGTCGCTCTTCAGCATAATGAGCTGTTCGCGGGTAAGCATGGGCTTCGTACAGGTCTTCTCCATCACGAAGGCCATTGGCCATGCGGCGGTGATAGGCATGTGTACCTTCCTCTTCCATACTCCCATCACCCTGAAAATGGTATCCAGCATCTCATCTATGGACAACCGTTCCGGCCCACCCAGTTCGTACGTCTTGTTTACAATATCCGCGCTGAGGGCAGCCTTTACAAAACAGTGCGCCACGTCGCCCACGTATATAGGCTGCATCTTTACCTTCCCCGAGCCTATGACATTGAAGACGGGCAGGAACCACGTCTGTCTGACCATCTGTGCGAACATGTTCACGAACTCGTCGTCCTTGCCGCATATTATTGACGGACGGAATATGACGAAGGGGATCCCGCTTGAGCGGACGGCCTCTTCCCCCGCCCATTTGGTCGTGTGGTAGCGGCTGGGTGTGTCCGCTCGTGAGCCCATGGCGCTCATGTGTACAAACTTCTTTACCCCGGCCCTTTTGGCGGCCTCCACCACGTTTGCCGTGCCCTCCGCATGTATCTTCTCAAAGGTTACGTCTGGGGGAATCTCTCTGATGATGCCCACAATATGGATGACCGCGTCTACGCCCCTCATTGCCCCGGCAAGCGTTACCGGAGAGGTTATGTCCCCCTCAACTAATTCCACGTCGAGACCTTCCAGCACCTCTCGCCGCCCGCCCTTTCTTACCAGGCATCTCACCTTTTGTTTCTCTTCCTGTACCAGCTTCCTTACAATATTGCGTCCAACAAAGCCCGTACCGCCCGTTACAAGTATCATGTTTTGCCCCCGGTATCTACTATGGCGATGGCCTCAATCTCCACACCCACGTCCTTGGGCAGTCTCGATGCCTCAACAGTTGCGCGTGCGGGTTTGGAGTCCTTAAAGAATTCGGCATACACCTCATTGACCGCACCGTAGTCCTCCATGTTTGCCAGGAATATGGTGGTCTTTACCACCCCTTTCAGGGACGTACCGGCAGCCTCCAGCACACCTCTAAGGTTTTCAAGCACCCGGTGGGTCTGCGTGCGTATGTCGCCTTTGATGACGTCTCCCGTGGCAGGGTCAATGGGTATCTGGCCGGAGACGAAAACGAGAGGGCCTGCTCGGATGCCCTGAGAGTACGGCCCGATGGCCTGAGGCGCATTCTTGGTGGAAATCACTACCTTGTCATGCATGGCCGCTGTCCCTTTGTGCATAAACCGACGTCTCTGCAAAAATCTTGCAGTGACATGATGTCATTCTGAACGAAGCGAAGAATCCAATCGGTTACGGTGGCGTCGGGTCTCCGCACCCGACGGCGGTGCGACCGCTGCGAGCGGCGTCCGATGCGGAGATCGGACGCTACACTTTTAGATTCTTCGGTCGCTTCACTCCCTCAGAATGACATTACGTAAGGTTTTTCAGGGGTCTCAAATTGAAATTAGATACCTGTGTCCCTGAGAAAAGGTTTGAGGTCAAGTGCTGACCTCCACCGTTTGTCCTGCGACGACGCCTTCTTTGCCGTTTTTCTTGAGTGTCCTGTCCAGGAGTTCTACCACGTGCAGCGTCTCCACGGGCAGGTTCTTGCCGGCGGCAAGGTCCGACAGTTGAAGCATACATCCGGGGCAAGACGTTACCACCTTTTCCGCTCCGGATTTTTCTACGGCCTTTATCTTATGGTCGCCAATCATCATGGACAGGTCACGGTATATCAGGCTGAAGACGCCCCCTCCGCCGCAACATCTTTCCGGGGTCTCCATCTCCTTAAGCGTGGCGCACCGCTTGATTACGTTCCTGGGCTCTTTAATTATACCCTGCCCCCAGCGTAGGTGACAGGGGTCGTGATAGGTAACCGTAGAGTCTATAGGAGCAGTCTCGTATTGGGTAAATTTTTCGAGGAATACGTTGATATCGTAAATCTTGTCGTGCATGGGTCTCCACGAGTCACCCAGCATCTTGAGGTAATCCCTCTTTATTGTCAGGGTACAGGTGCCGCATCCGGAGACGATGGCGTCCAGGTCTTCGGCCTCAAAGACCTCCCTGTTCTTCTGCGCCAGCTTCTTGGCCGCGGTAGTGTCCCCCAGAGACTTGGCGGGGATACCGCAGCACACCTGTTTGGATGGAACGACTACCTCGATGTCCAGCTTATTGAGTACGTTTATCAGGGAATCTGCCATATTGGGGTATACGTAGTTCGTAAGGCAACCCACAAAGAACCCCACCCGCATCCTGGGGTTAGCGAGTTTTTTTGTGTGTCTGTGTTTATTCAGCACAGTCTGCCTGGCGAGGGGCGGCACCCATCTCCTGCCCATAAAAAACAGAGGCAGGTGTCGCAGACTCCCCCGCCGCTCGCCTGGGAGAAAGTTCTGGCCGAAGGAGACCAGATTGAGTACGAAGTCAAATAGGCCGCGTCTGGGCAGCACGTGCCTGAGGATAAGGCGCGCCAGGGGTGGTATACCCATGTTTTGTTCTATACCTTCTAACAGCGCATCCATAATCGTACTAAAGTCCACTCCGGAGGGGCAAATGGCCTGACACCGCAGGCATTTTTTGCAGGAATAGATGTAGTCCCGGAGTTCCGGGCTGTAGTAAATCTCTCCCTGGAATATGGCCTCCGCCAGGCTTATCCTGCCCCTTGCGACGCGCGTCTCGTCGCCGGTTTCAAGAAATACGGGGCAGACCGAGCGGCACTTGCCGCACTTTGCACACTTTGCAATCTCTTTTTTTGCCTCTTCTATGCCCATGGTAACGTTAAAACAGATTCTAATTTATAACGCAGACTTAATCAAACAATTTTGACTTTACTGTGTGTCTTCATGTCCCCCGTCCGGTTTTTGCAGTGTACAATAAAACAATCGTCATCAAGGTGCAGTACTGATATTGCCTTGATTTTACGGCAATTTTCCGCTAACTTAGGGTTTGATAAGGAAAAAAGATGAAGAAGACACTCAACTCCTCCAGTCTCAAAGACATATACAAAAAGGTAGTTGACGGTGAAAGGTTAAGCCGGGAGGACGGGCTCAGGTTGTATGCCTCGAATGATGTCCTTCAAATCGGTCACATGGCCAATATTGTCAGGGAGCGCAAAAACGGCAACAAAACCTTTTATATAGTAAACCGCCACATAAACTATTCCAACGTCTGTAAGAATCAGTGCAAGTTCTGCGCCTTTTCTAAGGAGGAGGGAGAAGATGGCAGTTATGCAATGGGCGTGGACGAGGTGATGAATGAGGCGGACGGTGTCGTAGAGCAGGGGGCTACGGAGATACACATTGTGGGTGGACTGCACCCTAAACTGGGATTTGATTACTACCTTGAGATGCTTGGCAGACTGCATGAGCGTTATCCCCAGGTGCATCTCCAGGCCTTTACTGCCGTGGAGATTGCCCATCTGGCCGAGAGGGCGGGTCTTTCGCTAAGGGATACACTGACGGCGCTTAGGCGGGCCGGCCTAGGGTCTATCCCCGGGGGAGGGGCAGAGGTCTTTTCATCCAGGGTAAGGAAGGAGCTGTGTCCCGACAAGCTGGCGGGAGAGGGCTGGCTGGGTGTTATGCGCGAGGCTCACCGTCTCGGTCTGAGGAGCAACGCCACCATGCTGTACGGACACGTGGAGTCTGCCGAGGAGAGGACAGACCACATGCTTGCGCTCAGAAGGCTCCAGGACGAGACCGGCGGATTTATGGCGTTTATCCCGCTTGCGTTTCACTCCGATAACACCTTTCTGCAGGGGCTTCCTCGGACTACTGCCGCTCTTGACCTAAAGACCCTGGCCATCGGCAGGTTGATGCTGGACAATTTCCCCCACATAAAGGCCTTCTGGATTATGCTGGGCATAAAGCTTGCCCAGGTATCGCTGAGCTTCGGGGTAGACGATATAGATGGCACTGTGGTGGTGGAGAGGATAACCCATTCGGCAGGGGCCGATACGCCTGAGGAGTTGTCGGTGACCGAGATTGTAAGACTCATTGAAGAGGCGGGGCGGAGTCCGGTGGAGAGAGATACGCTTTATAGAGAGATAGTAAGGCCAAACGGCAGGTTTGACCACGATTGGCATCCGGCAGAGAGCAGGTCAGAGGACTGTGTTAAGGTTACCAGCTAGAGAGGAGAGTCATGGAGTCGTTTCCTAGGCTTTTTAGTCCCTTCCGCATAGGTTCCATGGAGATAAAAAACCGCATTGTATTGCCTGCGATGGAGACCCATCTTTGCGACAAGGATGGCTTCGTTACCGATGAGGTTATCTCCTATTACCGCGAGAGGGCGAAAGGCGGAGCCGGGTACGTGACGGTTGAAAATATCTCTGTTGACCCTGAGGGCAGGATTAATGACGGCATGATGTGCATTCATGACGACAAGTACGTAGACGGCCTGAAACGTCTTGCAGATGAGGTCCACAAGGTAGGGGGCAAGGTAGTTATTCAACTGAACCATGCAGGCAAGGAGGCCCTTAAGTTCTGTACGGGTGTTGCCCCTGTTGCGCCGTCCCCCATCCCCAGCCCGCTGACCAGGACAATGCCCAGAGAACTGTCTGCCGCGGAGATAGGGGAGATAATCAAGAGATTCGCCGATGGGGCGGAAAGGGTTGTGCGTGCCGGGGCGGACGGCGTTGAGATACACATGGCCCATGGCTATCTCGTAAACCAGTTCTTTTCTCCGGAGACTAATAAAAGACTGGATGACTACGGCGGTAACACCGACAGAAGGTCGAGGTTTGCACGTGAGATAGTGGAGGCGATAAGGGACGGGGTACCGGACGGCTTTCCCGTTATTTGCAGGATAAGCGCCGATGAATATACGGACGAGGGCCTTAAGCTGGAGGAGAGCAAGGTCATCGCAAAGATACTCGAGCGTGCCGGCGCAAGCGCCCTCCACGTATCGGCATGTAACAGCTCGTCCGCAGTCTACAATATCCCTTGCTACTACTTGGAAGAGGGTTGTTTTGTGCACCTGGCGGCCGGCATAAAGTCCGTGGTAGGTGTGCCTATAATTACGGTGGGACGTATTCTAGGGCCGGAGATGGCAGAAAAGGCGCTCAAAGAGGGCAAGGCGGACCTTGTCAGCATGGGCAGGGCCCTTATTGCAGACCCACACCTTCCAGTTAAAGCGAAAGATGGGCGATTAGACGAAATCAGGCCGTGCATCTCCTGTAATCGCTGTATAGAGAGTATTATTGAAAGAAAACTTATATGCACCGTGAACCCTTTCATCGGAAAAGAATGGGAAATTGAAAAGATGCCACAAACCAAGCCAAGGCGTGTCCTTGTAGTGGGCGGCGGCCCTGCAGGGCTTTCTGCCGCGGCCACTGCCGGGGAACGAGGTCATAAGGTGTGGCTCTGGGAGAAGGGCGCAGACCTTGGTGGCAGGTATCGTTATGCAACCATGGCGCCCAAGAAGGAGAATATGGGTAAGTTTCTTGATTACCTTGTGAGACATGCGAAAAAATATACTGAAGACATACAGTGCAACAAAGAGGCAACGGCCGCCGCCATAAAGAAATTTGCGCCGGACGTCGTCATCCTGGCGTGTGGAGCCAAGGACGAATTCGTGAACATTCCGGGCACCACAGGCAATAATCTTTTTGACGTGAAGGATGCCTTTAACAGGCCTGACGCATTGGGTGAAAACGTGGCCATAGTGGGAGGCGGTCCGGAGGGTTGTGAGCTGGGAGACTTTCTTTTAACCAGGGGCAAGAAGGTGACCGTCATTGAGATGAGAAGGATGTTGGGCATAGGCCTGGTGGCGCACCCCCGTTTTCACGTCTCAGAGAGGCTGAAAAAAGGCGGCGCCAACATCCTTATGAGTGCAAAGGTGGTTGAGGTGGGGCCGGGATTTTTGGTAATTAATAAGAGGAGTGAAGGCAATGAGAGGTTAGACGGATTTGACGGCATTGTTATGGCAAGCCTTCACAAACCCAACAAAGACCTTGCAGAGGCCCTGGATGGCATAGTAAAGGAGCAGTACGTCGTCGGTGACGCCCGCGAGGGGCGTACGGCCCTGGAGGCGGTGGCGGAAGGGGCAGAGGCGGCCCTCAAGCTTTAACTTCTAGTATAATTTATGTTTATGTTATTGTAGTGGCAGAGCTTGCTCTGCCAGCACATTATTTTATGATAGGGGCAAGGTCCCCGTACCTGCCCCCACAAGAAGGGTAACCACAGAGGGTTGCCCCCATGAACGGTCGAGCAAGCTCGACCACTACAGGTTGAATTCCATTATTCCGAGGCATAAAGATGTGAAACAAGGCAGCGTGCTCAAGGTAGAAGGACCCTGGTGTCAGGTCGAGACTAACGGACACAACTACAGGTGCAGTCTAAGGAAAAAGCTCAAGACAGTGTCCGACAAGCGGACGAGTCCCGTGGTTGTGGGGGATTTGGTTCAGTTTAGCGAGACGTCTCCAGGGGAAGGGGTAATCGAAGGAATACAGGATAGACGTACCAAACTATCCCGCCTTGCCCCGTGGGCGCCCGGTAAAGAGCATGTGGTGGTGGCTAATATGGACCAGGTGCTTATCGTGGTGTCCGCAAAGGACCCGCCTTTAAAGGCCGGTGTTATTGACCGCTATATAATTGCTGCAGAAAACGGTGGTTTAAGTGCGGCAGTCTGTGTGAACAAGGTAGACCTGGTAAGCGAAGATGAGGTGTCCTGGGTCGGAAATTTGTACAGCAGACTGGGATACCCGGTACTGTATACCAGTGCGGTTAAAGGTGTAGGCATAGATGGCCTTGCAGGCGTGCTGAAGGGCAAGAAGACAGTTCTGGCGGGACAGTCGGGCGTAGGCAAGTCGTCTCTTATTAATCAGATTCAGCCGGGACTCGGTCTCAGAGTCCAAGACATAAGGAAGGCCGCAAGGAAGGGCAAACATACCACCAGTTGGGCAACCCTGTTCAAGATAGACATCGGCGGGTACGTGGTAGATACGCCCGGCATACGGGAACTCGGACTTTGGGATGTCAGGGGATGTGACGTTGCAGAGTTCTTCCGGGATATCTGGGAGATGGGAAAGGGCTGTCGCTTTTCAAAGTGCACCCACAGTCACGAACCGCATTGCGCGGTAAAGGCCGCCGTAGAACAGGGCTCGCTTGACGAAAGGCGCCATGAAAGCTACCTGAGAATCCTGGAGTCCACGAAAGAAGAACTGCCCTACTAGGCATTGTCCTATCTGAAACAACGAGAGCTCTCAGGAATCTGTGCAACGGTCATTCTTCGCTTCGCTCAGAATGACATAGGTATTGAAGTGGCTTTCCCACAGCTTTCATAATGTGAGGTACGTCTCAGCAGCATGCTTCCACTTGTTGACGGAATCTTGTCTGATGACAGCAGATAAGACCTACCGTCGCACGGCGAATATAGGTCTTGACGCTGCAGCGACAATATGATTAGAATTTCTCCTCGACATGCCAACCCAAGACAAGGCCTCTCCAGAGCGTGACCAACCCAGGGTGACTGTGATAGGCTCCGGTACGGGAGTCCCTTCGCTGACCCGCGGTTATCCCGGGATTCTTGTCAGGGCGGAGGGTGAGATTATGCTGCTGGACACGGGGCCCTGCACCCTGGCGAGACTGCTCCACAAAGGCATTACTTACGCCGACATAGATAAGGTCTTTTATACCCATCTGCATCCTGACCACTCTGCGGACATGACGTCCATCCTCTTCGCCATGAGGAATGCCGAACCGAGACGGGTGAAGCCCTTGCAAGTCTTTGGGCCACCCGGCTTGAAGGAATTTTATCAGGGTCTGAACAGCTTGTACGGTAATGTCCTGTCCCCCAAATCTTATGAGTTGAGTCTTGCGGAGCTGTGGAATGATGAGACTGTCTTTGATGGATGGAAGGTAAGGACACGGCAAATGGCGCATATGATCCCCACCATAGGGTATCGTTTGGAGTTTTCGAGCGGGAAGGTCCTCGTCTATTCGGGTGATACGGACTACTGCGAGAACATTGTAGAGTTGGCGAAGGGGGCTGATGTCTTGATACTGGAATGCTCCTTTCCCGACGACCTTAGGGTAGAGGGTCATTTAGTACCTTCTCTTTGTGCCAAGATTGCCAAGGAGTCGGGATGTAAGGTGCTTGCGCTCAGCCATTTTTATCCTCAGTGGGAAGGGCGTGATATTTTACGTGAATGCCGGAGCTTTTATAATGGAAATATAATCCTGGCAGAGGATTTAATGGAATTTTTATTGTAAAATAAATGAAGACCCCTGAAAAAGCCCATGGGTTTACTTAATGTTCCTCTCCCTAGAGGGGAGGGGAATAGGGGCGGGTGATGCCCTAATCTCCTAAGCCTGCCTGATATAAATAGATATGATCAGGCAAAAATCACCCCACCCTCTCAAGGGGAGTGAAAACTTGTTTTGAACCCTGTAAAGCACACTTTTCCAGAGGTCTTAAACAAAAAGGGGGTGATTAATTTGCCCGACAAAAATAAAACGGCGTTATTGGTAATAGACATGTTAAGGGACTTCGTGGAAAAGGGAGCACCCCTGGAAGTACCCAAGGCGCGGGGTATTGTCGCCAATATAAGGAGAGAGATAAACAAGGCTCGGCGCAACAATATCCCTATCATATACAGTTGTGACAGCCATTTGAAGGACGACAGGGAATTTGCGATATGGCCTCCACATGCCGTAAAGGGGACACTCGGCGCAGAGGTAATAGACGAACTGAAGCCTCGTGAAGGGGATATTGTGATACGTACGGGTACTTACTCGGGATTTTTCCGTACCTCACTGGATAAGACCCTCAAGGAGCTTGGGGTGCGGCGCCTTATATTAACGGGTGTTGTAACTAACATCTGCATACTTTATACCGCCGTTGATGCCTACATGCGGGGTTACGAGGTAAGCGTACCGGAGGATTGTGTTACCGCACTGAGGGCCGCTGACCACAGGTTCGCCATGAGGCAGATTAGCGAGACGCTTAAGACCTTTAGGTCTTCTTGAAATTTCTGAAGAATCCCTGTTCTGTTATCATTCCGCGGGATTGGGGGGGCGCGAAGGGGCTCTTTGTAAACTAAAAAGGCTCACTGTGCAAGCTGTGCACAGTGAGCCTTTAGAAGCAGTACTTGTATTAGAAAGGGAAGCTTATTACTTCTTAGCGAAATTCCTTACAACCTGGAGCAGTTTCTTCATCATATTATCAGTCTGTTTACCTCTGTAGCTGGGCATCTTATCCTTCCCGCTCAGTACGGTTTCCATAAGCTGCTCATCTGTCCTGGATGCCTGCCACTTTGCGTCCGTAAAGTCGGGCACGCCGGCCTGCTTCCCAAAAGTTGTGCCTTTACCGCCGTTTCCATGACAGTAACAGCATGTCTCCTGGGGGGCAAATGAGCCCTGAACTGAACCGCTGCCGAAGATGTAGAATACGCTCTTTTCCGGATTACTTGCTGCTCCAATGTCTTCGTCCGCCAGAGCTAAAGGACAGATAGCAAGACAGAAGACCAAGACGGGAATGCCGAGTAAGAACACTTTTTTCATATCTTAAAACCCTCCTCTAAATGGCGCGAAATTTCTTATGAAGATTAGGGAAAAGCCTAGGGAGCAAGACCTGCCTCTGTCATGTATACCTGGTGGCAGCTCCTGCAGGAAAGGAAGAGGAACCTGTAGGAATGTCCTACCTCTTCTATCAGTCCAACCTTATCGCCCTTGGCCCTTACCTCTATATTACCGGCGTGGGTCTGTACGAGCTCGCTTATTACCTTTGTGTTCGCGTCTACGTTAAACTTTTGAACACGCTCGATTTCGTTTGCCTTTATGGTTCCCCCGGCCTTACCGATGGTTTCATAATCTGCGTCGGTCAGCTCTTCCGGGAAATAACCCTTTAGACGGTTAATCTTCTGGAACTCCTTGGCCGAAGAGGCGCAGAGTTCCCTAACTGAATTCGCACCATAGCTATTTACAGATATGGCACAAACAAAAAGCAAGGCCGTGCTTGCTATAACCAGCCTTTTCAGCAACATTTATCTTCCTCCTTTTCGACTTAAGAACCCTCCTCTTTCCTTATACTCTAACCCTACGACGGTATTAACCGGATGAAACTAGTTTTGTCACCTCCCTTCCCACGGACAGTTAACGGACTCCAGAAGGCAAGTGATAAAACGGTCAAAGACTCTAACATCATTAAACAAGGTAGTCAAGAAAAAATTTGGGTACGATTCCTCAGCTTGTCCCCTATTTTGTTTATTCTGGGGGAGCCTCACCGGGGTACAGCTCCGAATATATCTGTATTCCCAGGTGATTGTGGCAGTTTTTACAGCTGTTGCGAAGCCTGCCGAAAGAGTACTGTATGTCTTCGTATGCACCCAAGTATCTTTCACTGGCAGACTTGTGAATATCGTCAGCGTGCTTCTTCATTTCCTTAGTGAGTTTCAGGTATTCCTCATCGTCGGGCGGTGCAAACTCCTTCCGCACCCTGTCTGATAGCTTTGAAATGACCTCGCCCGCCTTGACGTACGTGTCCCAATCGCTCTCTGAAAGGTTATAGTAACCCATCCTCTCTTGAGCTTCCTTATAATGTGTGTCTATCTTTTTCATTAATTCCTGCAATTCCTTCTTTTTTGGGTCCTCCACCTCTTTTTTCTCGTCGGCGTGCGAGAGACCAGCAAGAGGGATTATGGACATGAAGACGGATATGGTTAAGAGGATGATTGTGTAAAAACTTTTACTCTTTATGCTCATTCCTGAACACATAAGGGGTTGGTCCTCCTCTTAAGTTTACTAACTACATCCGTGCGGCCCCAAAGAAAGGAATGGAAGATGTTACTAATTTATCGCCTCCAAATCAATGGAAAACGCTTCATTTCTCACGGGCAACTTGCCGCCCTTGAAAAAAGCGCCAGACGGAATATAATGTACTCAACTTACGTCAACTGGACAGTAATGAGAGGCGGCTCAATCCGAGTAAATATCACATGAAGTGGTCACAAACCCTAATACCGACGCTGAAAGAAGACCCCACTGAGGCAGAGATTACCAGCCATAAGCTTATGATAAGGTCCGGTATGATTCGGAAGCTCCTTTCGGGCGCCTATTCATATCTGCCGCTGGGGACGAGGGTGCTGAACAAGGTAGTAGGCATTATTAGAGAAGAGATGGACAGGGCCGGGGCTATTGAGGTCTATTTGCCTGCCCTTCAGCCGCTGGAACTGCTGGAGGCAAGCGGCAGGATAGACGTCTTCGGACAAGACCTCATTCGATTTGAGGACCGTCACGGTAGAACGCTGGCCCTTGGGCCGACTCACGAAGAGGTCGTCACACATCTGGTGCGTAACGAGATAAGTTCGTACAGGCAGTTGCCGATAACGTTGTATCAGATACAGATGAAATTCAGGGACGAAGTCCGCCCCCGCTTCGGCGTCCTAAGGAGTAAGGAATTCCTCATGAAAGATGCCTACAGCTTTGAAATAAATGAGGCGGGGCTGGATAAGAGTTATAAGGCGATGTACAACGCCTACTGCAGGATATTTGACAGATGCGGGCTCAAGTACATACCGGTAGAGGCTGACACCGGGGCAATGGGAGGAGACGTATCCCATGAGTTTATGGTCCCTTCCGAGGTGGGAGAGGACTTACTGGCAAGATGTAAGGGCTGTGACTATAGTGTCAACATGGAGAAGGCAGAGCCGGCACCCCTGCCTGCCGTACAGGACGTGCAGCAGGTCATAAGAAGTGTCCCTACTCCCAAGGTGACCACCATAGGGCAGGTAAGTGAATTTTTAAAAATAGAACCTAACAAACTGGTTAAGACCCTTATCTATAAGGTGGGAGGAGAACCGGTAGCAGTCCTCGTCAGAGGAGACCATGAGGTCAATGAAATACGGCTGGCAAAGGTACTTGGCCAGGACGGTATCAGCCTTGCGGATGAGGAGACTATCACGAACGTAACAGGGGCGCCCATGGGTTTTACCGGGCCGGTGGGGCTTAATATAAAAATCATAGCAGACCAGGCCGTCTCGGTGGTTAAAAACTGCGTTACCGGGGCAAATAAGGCGGATACCCATCTCGTAAACGTGAATCCGGGGCGTGACTTCAAGATTAACCGTGTGGAAAACCTCAGGTACGTTGTGGAAGGCGATACCTGTCCAAAGTGCGGAGAGGAACTCGTTATATCCCGCGGGATAGAGGTTGGTCACGTCTTTAAGCTGGGTACCAAATACAGTAAGGCCCTCGATGCGAAATTCCTTGACTCAGATGGCGTGCTAAAACCGATGTTGATGGGGTGTTACGGAATAGGCGTAAACCGGATTATTGCCGCACTTATAGAGTGTTCTCACGATAAAGACGGCATTATCTGGTCACCTGAACTGGCGCCGTATCAGGTGCTTGTGCTTCCCCTCAACGTGAAAGATAAGTGGTGTCTCGATGCGGCGTTGAGGATCCATGATGAACTGGAAGGGGCCGGTGTTGAGACGCTCTTGGACGACAGGGACCAGCGCCCTGGAATAAAGTTCAAGGATGCAGACCTTATTGGCATACCCTATAGGGTGGTAGTGGGAAAGAAATACCAGGACGTTGGCCAGGTCGAGGTGCAGTTCAGGGGGGGCGGTGAGGCACTGTTTGTGACGCTTGACAGAATAGTACCGGAGATAAAGAAGCTGTTCGGCTCCTAAAAGTCGGGCGTATTTATATACAAGATTGCTTCGCCGCTTCCGCTCCTCGCAATGACAATTGTAAAGGTTTAATCTATGGGCAGAATACAGCCGTCGTTGGCAGTAAACCTTTTCGTAGGGATGCTTTCCTACGATGAAAATCTCTTCCAGTCGGTTGAGAGAAGGCTGGAGGAAGAATTCGGGCCTGTAGACCTGACGAGTGACGTCATCCCGTTTAATTTCACTGACCACTACGAAAAGGAAATGGGAAGGAATATAAGGCGCAAATTCATCAGTTTTGAGAGGCTGATAGAACCGGGCAGAATAGCCCCTATAAAGGTCTTTACGAACCGTATGGAAGAGGACTTCAGCAAGATGCATTTCCCGGTGAGCCGCCCCATAAATTTAGACCCGGGCTATATAGGCGGCGGCAAACTGGTGTTGGCCTCCACAAAGGACAACGCCCACCGCATCTTTCTTGGAGAAGGTATCTACGCAGAGGTAACGTCCAGATACATTAGTGGCCGGTTTGAGCCGCTGCCCTGGACGTATCCTGACTATAGGACTAAGGAATACCTGGAATTCTTCTCAAGACTCAGAGAACTTTATCTGGATAAGCTTAAAAAACAAGCTGTAGGGACATAACCCAAAATAGAGGTGCCTCCATGTTGCAGAAGACGTTAGTAATTCTCAAACCCGACGCCGTACAGCGTAGACTTATAGGGAAAATCATCTCCAGGTTTGAAGAGAAGGGACTGCAGATTGTCGGTATGAAATTCATCAGGATGACCCAGGAACTGGCCAGGAAAAACTATAGGCAGCACAAGGGGAGGGACTTTTTCGAGCCGTTGATTCGATATGTGACCGCCGGTCCTGTTGTGGCCATGGTTCTCAAGGGAAAGGAAGTGGTTGAAACAACCAGGAAGATGGCAGGCTTTACCTTTGGTACAAAGGCCGAACCCGGAACTATCCGCGGAGATTACGCCACTTCAAGCCGATTCAACCTGGTTCATGTCTCTGACTCCCAAGAGGCTGCAGAGGCCGAAATAGACATATTTTTTGGGACAGATGAGATATTGGAGTATGATGCCGTGGATAACCCATGGATTTACGACATGTCTCAGGGTACAATTATATAGGGACCTCTGCAAGAGTCGGATTCTTGGGGATGTCGTTCGCAAAGGTCAGAGGTGCAATATTTTTTGTTCATAGGAGTTAAAACAATGCGTGGCCGCTTATTGGCCAAAAATCCCTAAGATATTACAGTTATGACACTTAGGTGTATACCACTTTATTTGATTTTCTGGCACAAAAATTGATAGTGTGTTCTATATGCGAAAAATATTTCACATGTTAAAGATGGCTGTGCCCAACATATGTTCCATGGCAAACTTGGGCTGTGGTTTTGGGGCGGCTATTGCCGTTGTAAATGGGCGGTTTGACATAGCGCCGTGGTTTATTATGATAGCCATGATATTCGATGCTTACGACGGTAAACTGGCGCGCTATCTGAACGCCACGAGCAAGCTGGGTTGTGAGCTGGATTCCTTCTGTGACGTCACCACGTTTGGCATCGCACCGGCCTTACTGATAGGGGGGATCATCAGTAAAGACCATCCTATCATGGGTTGGGTCTTGGGATTCACTTTTGTTCTGGCAGCAGTGTACCGATTGGCGAGATTCAATGTAATGCAGGCGGATGGGGATCCGCACCATGAATATACCGGCCTGGCGACTACCGGGGCAGGTGGTATGATAGCGGCATTAGTCATCCTTAACGGATATCTCACCGGCAGTTTTAATGCCGGCAGGGTAATAGATTTCATGCCAGTCGTCACAGTCGTATTGTCACTATTGATGGTTTCGAGGATGAGATTTCCGAACACTATGGACTTTGCCGATAGGCAATTCAGGTCGCCCCTATACGCCTCAATCCTATCAGGAGGAGTCCTCCTTTTTGCCTGGGTACCTCAGGTAGTTCCTTCCTTAATCTTCACCGGCTACATCGCCGCCGGATTTTTGGGCATAGTGAAAAGAAGGGTGCACCTCAGGGCCGCCCATAAGCTATAGTTTTTTGCTGTTGACCCCCTCTTCAAACCACGCCTTAGCATTCTTGTCTGCAATCATTTAGAATTATTTGAGATAGACTGCCTGCTGCATAGAATTTTCTCCAGGAAGTAAGTTTACTTGTTAATTGAGAGCTCTGCAAAATTGTCTTCTTTGGAGTCCGGTTCACCGCAGGCGGGGCGCTGGTCACTGTGGGGGCGTAATATATTACGCCCCCACACCAAAATTTTGTATTTTCCAGAGGTCTCTAATTAGACTTTTGCGAGAGTTGCTTCAATTACCTGTGCTATTCCATCCACAGAATGGGTAGGTCAAGGCCACGCCTTGACTATAAATCAGCAGAGGTGATAATACAGGAAACAGACGGACCATTGCGGGGTCATGGTATGACCACGACCTACCCGGAGTATTATTTTAGTGGTAGACAACGAAATTTATTTCGTTGATTCAATCCGCCTGAGGCGGATAAAGGTCGTTGTCTACCCTTGGTATCTCGATACACATGTTACATCCCCGATGTAGTCGCCTGATTTATCAGGCTCATGTTGCCCCATAAATGGGGCAACTACAGGCAGACGTATTACGCCAGGTGTAGCGTCCGATCCCCGCATCGGACGGCTTACGTCGGGTACGGAGACCCGACACTACATCCAGAAAAAAATTGTAGCGTGCGAGTTTGTCTCGCACGTTTAACGTGGCAGCAAGCTACCACGCTACATAAGACAAAAAAGCTAGCTTTTTCGCTTCGCCCACAACGACAGAGGGTACCGAAGTTATTTTTGTAGTGGTTTCAAGCCTTTATTGTTTGTGTGCTGTCGGGGCCTGCTCAAGTCCGCCAAGTCGTTTTAGTTCAAGAGCCCTGTCATGTATCCTTGCCGAGCTGCCTATCGTCTGTGAGGCGCCCCACCACCAGCTTACATCCTGCTGGGAATGCGCCGTACCCTTGTAGCCCGACAGGTGATGCCAGAACCACATCTCAACGTACTCCCTTTCTATACCGCTTGGGTTGCCGTCTGTCTGAGTAAAGATTGCATAGGCGCCGAGGACAGGACCTACGATTGGCAGATGCCCGCTGGTTTTCTTGAAGAGACCGTAGAGCTGCGAACCCA
>Ga0156219_1026_pt1 | contig 59733 bp, 48 predicted proteins | sample RifCSPlowO2_12_FD_107867 | JGI IMG/M metagenome (GOLD analysis project Ga0156219, IMG submission 107867) | Planctomycetes bacterium RIFCSPLOWO2_12_FULL_50_35 | reverse complement strand
CGTTCGGTTTGCCCTGTTTACCCCACGTTACGAATAGGGCGGTAACCGCACCGGCAGCACCAGCCAGGAAGGTATTAACGATGATAACCGATATCCTCAAATCTGTTGCGGCAAGGGTGCTACCTGGGTTAAATCCGAACCAACCGAAGTACAGCAGGAAGGTGCCTATCACTACGTAGGTCATGTTGTGGCCGGGCATGTCGTTGGGAGTACCGTCCGGATTGAACTTTCCTTTCCGAGGACCTAACGCCCATGCACCCACAAAGCCCATTATACCGCCTATTGCGTGGACAACGCCGGAACCGGCAAAATCCAGGGCGCCTGAGCCGATGGGTAACTGGCTAAGCCAGCCGCCTCCCCACACCCAGTGGCCATAGATTGGATATACTACACCGGCGATAAAGCAGGCATTAATAAGGTATACTGGAAACTTACACCTACCAGCTATAGCACCGACAGGAATAACGACGGCCTTAGTTAAGAAGACCATCTGGAACATCCACAGCATGAAGGTATTGACATCATACGCAGCCCCGTGCAGGAGAAAACCGCTCCAACCATGTGTGGGGCCACCAGCCTCGGCACCAGGGTAGCCGCTGCCTCCAAACATAAGGGCAAATCCCCACAGCCAGAAGATAAGACCCGCAAGGGTGGTGTCAAGGAAGCACGCGCACAGATAATTGAGCATATGTTTCCTGTCCAGGAAACCACCCAAGAACGCAAAACCGGCTTGCATGATAAAGACCAACACTGCGGCAAGCAGGGTCCAGGTAAAGTTAATCGCCGTGCTCAGACCTGTAACGGTGGTCATGTCTACCTCTGAGCCATCGGCGTCACCTATGTCCACAAGAGTCCATACCACTTCTTCCTCTACTACAACCTGCACCTCCTGAGCCATGGCCACAGGAGCATAGGCATACCCCACAACGGCACACAACACTGCCAGTGGGAGAACAAATGGCAAGAGTCTTTTCATATTTTTTCTACTCCTAAGATTTTTCCCAGAAAAGATAAGCTTGTTGTCAAAACACCCCTAATAGCATTGAAACGGTTGGTACAAAAAAGAAATGAGGAAATACGGAACACCCTTTAACTACAAACTCCCTACTGCGAACTCCGTACAACCATACCCAAGGTGAGCAAAACAGGTTAGTTGAGGGTATATACCATTTAACTAGCCCCTTGTCAAGATATTAAAGAGAAAATGATGCAATTTTTTGATGTCCTCTTTTTGTATTGAATCTTTGCCCAATAATCCTTGTAAGACCGGCTGAGACTTCTGAAAAACTCAATTTACCCCTGATTTAATCAGGGGCATTTTAAGATGTAGTGGTCGAGCTTGCTCGACTTAATAATGGCAAATTATGCAGAGCAAGCTCTGCCACTACAATCACATAGAACAAACCCGCTTTTGAGTGGGATTTTTCCTAAAATTATTTTGGACAAGAGTGAACTTATCTCTTCTTTACAGCCTCCCACACCGTGTCCATCTCTTCCAATGAACACTGTTCGATGTCCTTCCCCATAGCGGCCAGTTCGGCCTCTACTTTCCGAAAGCGATCAACAAATTTCTTTACGGTCTTATGCAGTGCCTCCTCAGGGTCTATCTTTAGAAATCTGGACAAGTTGGTCACGGCAAAAAGCAGGTCTCCAATCTCTTCTTCCACCTCTTTGTACTTACCCTGCGCCATGGCGGCCTTTACCTCCTCCAGTTCTTCCTCAACCTTTGCCATCACATCTTCCACCCTCTCCCAGTCAAAGCCCACCCGTGAGGCCTTCTTCTGGACCTTTTGCGCCTTCTGAAGCGCCGGCAGATGTTTCGGAAGACTGCCGATGACTGATTTCTCATTCTTTTCTTTACCCTCATCCATCTTTATCTTATGCCACATCTTAATTACCTCCTCCGCCGTCTGCAGACGGGCATCTCCAAAAACGTGCGGATGTCTTGAGGTCATCTTGTCCAGACAGGCCTTCATAACGTCGCTTATATCGAACTCCTTCCTCTCTTTGGCTATCTGGGAATGGAAGAATATCTGAAAAAGCAGGTCGCCCAACTCCTCTTTCAATTTCGCTGCATCATTGGAATCTATCGCATCTATTACCTCATATGTCTCTTCCACCAGATAAGGTTTAAGCGTCTCGTGTGTCTGTTCCTTATCCCATGGGCAGCCGCCTTCGTCCCTCAATTTGCGCATTAATTTCACAAGGTCCTGAAAATTCTTATCTGTGCTCAAAATACCTGTTTCCTTCCCTCTTCTAGCGGCAAAACACGGAATGACTTGACCGTCAATGTGACCCATTATAAGGTCATGGTGTAACCATGACCTACCCGGCCCCGGTGATTACCACCGTAGGGGCGAGGTAACATTGCACCCTACCTCTTCAGAAAAACTCTGCACGTTTGTCATTCTGAGGGAGCAAGGCAGCCGAATGTAGCGTTGGAGCCTGCTCTCCGCCTAAGGCGGATTTAGCGTGGCAGTAACCTGTCACGCCACACACTTCGTTCAGAATGTCAACATGGTGTTAAGAAACTTTTCCAGAGCTCTTAACGTTTACTAAAAACCCTTTGCTGCCCGAATGAATTCTTTGATAAGCCGCTCGTCTTTTTTACCGGGACTGCATTCCACCCCGGACGATACGTCCACCGCAAACGGGTTCGCCGCCTCTACGGCCTCCCGCACGTTCCCGGGATTTAAACCACCTGCAAGAATTATGGGAACAGATCCCCTCTCTCCCGCTATTCGTGCGACCTTCCACATTGATGGAATGGCCCTGCCGGTGCCTCCCATCCTTCCCTTCTCATACGTATCCAGCAAGAAGGCGCTTGCCCTATAGCAACCGAGCAGGTTCAGCTCTCCTCTGCCTCTCATCCTCAGCGCCTTTACTACACGATAGTCTCGCTTGAGAGCCTCCACATCTTCGGGCGGCTCATCACCATGGAGCTGGACGGTGTCGAGTCCACAGTACCGTCCCGTCTCTCTTATCACCCGCAAATCTTCATCAACAAAGACGCCCACACAGTTAACGAAAGGCCCTAGTGACCTCACTATCCTTCTTGCCTTTTCAGGCGTTATTCTGCGAACACTCGGCGCAAAGACAAAGCCAAGGGCGTCAGCACCGTACTCTATTGCATACTTGGCATCCCGCAGGTTGGTTATGCCGCATATCTTGACCCTCACCATCCTAATGCCTGAAATGCCTCCTGCCGGTAAAGAGCATTGAAATCCCATGTCCCTCGGCGGCACCGATTACCTCGTCGTCCTTGGTGGAGCCGCCGGGCTGGATGATGGCCACTGCCCCTCCGCTGGCTGCAACGTCCACACCGTCTCTAAAGGGGAAAAAGGCATCGGATGCCAGGACGGAGCCCTTTGCCCTCCCGGCCGCCTTCTTTACGGCTATTTCAACCGAGTCCACACGGCTCATCTGTCCTGCACCCACACCTACCAGCGTCCCGTCTTTAACCAGCACTATGGCATTTGATTTTACGTGCTTGACCACTATCCAGGCAAACTTAAGGTCATTCAACTCCTTCTGCGAGGGTTTCCTGGTTGTAACGCATTTAACATTACTAAAGTCTTCAAACACGGCGTCTCTTGTCTGTACCAACATGCCCCCTACCACCTTCTTCATATCCATCGAGGTCCTTCCAGGGTGCACCCTGCCGAGTTCACCGGACCGAAGTACCCGCAGGTTCGCCCCCCACTTTCGCCTAGTCTTGAGAATCTCTAATGCCTCTGACGTAAAATCAGGTGCGACCACGGCTTCCACAAAGTTACCAGGCGCGGTAACCTCCTCGGCGGTCTGTACATCCACGCAGCGGTTTAAACCGACAATAGAACCAAATGCGGACACGGGGTCCCCGCTGTGGGCCTTACGAAAGGCCTCGGAAAGCGTTTCGGCAACTCCTGCACCACAAGGATTTGTGTGTTTTATTACTACCGCACCCGGATCATCTAACTCCTTTACCAGTTCAAGGGCCGCATTCAGGTCGAGTATATTATTAAACGAAAGCTCCTTGCCACACAGTTGATCCAGCCGTGAGACGCACGGTTCTATACTGCCTTTCGCCTCCACATAAAATGCGGCGGCCTGGTGCGGGTTTTCCCCGTACCGGAGTTCCTGCCTCTTAAGAAACTCTGCAAAAAGTCTCTGGGGAAAGGCGTCTTGCGTCTCTCTGGCGAGGAAGCCGGATATTGCGCCGTCGTAACGGGCCGTAAGCCTAAATGCCTGAACGGCCAATTCGAGGGTCTTGGATTCCGATATCCGTCCATCATTTTTCTTCATTTCTTCCAACACTGGTGCATACTGGTCGGGGTCAACTATTACGGCAACGTGTTTATAGTTCTTCGCTGCGGAGCGTATCATGGAAGGGCCGCCGATGTCTATGTTCTCCACGGCCTCCTCCATTGTAACGCCCTCCTTGGCAACGGTCCTCTCGAAGGGGTACAAATTTACGACAACCATGTCTATGGGTAAAATGCCGTGTTCTTTCATCTGTCGGATATGGGTAGTATTGTCCCTGAGTGCAAGTAACCCACCGTGCACCTTGGGATGAAGGGTTTTCACGCGGCCGTCCATCATCTCAGGAAACCCTGTATACGCAGAGACCTCAATAACGTTTATTCCGCTTTCCCTGATAAGTCTGGCCGTTCCACCGGAAGACATTATTTCCACGCCAAGCTCAGCCAGACCCCTTGCAAACGCTACAATACCCTCCTTATCATAAACACTTATCAAGGCCCTTCGTATCTTAGGCATGGTTCCTGTTTCTTTGCCAGGTTGATTTAGTATGATCGATTGGCCCGCCACGAGCTCCTTACCGGGCTTAAGTGTCATCAGGTCCTCTATTTTGGGCAATATACAGAAGTGGCGTAATACTAACAGAACAATATAGTTATGTCAAATGTAATAAGGCCGTGTCCGTGAGAAATGTCTTGCTATGACTAAAAATTTCTGCTAAACTTTTACCACTTATTTTCCATGGGCGACATCGAAGTCATATTACAGTAGAGGTTATGACCCCTTACTGTAGTATTGCTACTTTGTCACTTCCAACCATGCCCCCACACCTATGCGACAAACGTGAAAGGAGAGGTAGTATACGATGGGCAATAAGTACATATATTCCTTTGGCAACGGCAAGGCAGAGGGAAGTGCAGGCATGCGCGCCTTCTTGGGTGGCAAAGGCGCCAATCTCGCTGAGATGAGCAATCTTGGGCTGCCGGTCCCTCCTGGCTTTACCATAAGCGCCGATGTATGTAAATACTATTACGAGAATAACCAGACATACCCTGCCGAACTTTCAGAGGAAGTTGGTAAATATTTAAACAGGTTGGAAGAGACAATGCGGGCAGGTTTCGGCGATACCAAGAATCCCCTCCTTGTATCGGTTCGTAGCGGCGCAGCGGCCTCCATGCCCGGGATGATGGACACCGTCCTAAACCTTGGACTGAATCAGGCTACCCTTCGGGCGCTTATAAACAAAACAGGCAACGAAAGATTTGCGTGGGACGCCTACCGCAGGTTCATATCCATGTTCAGCAACGTGGTCATGGGAATAAGCCGCGACAAGTTTGAACATGAAGTAGAAAACATAAAGAAGAAAGTCCGCGTCAAGAACGACACGGAACTCACCACTAAACATCTCCAGGAACTCGTTGAAAAGTTCAAAGACATATATAAAAAGAACACCGGCGAAAACCTTATTGACGATCCAAGGATTCAGCTCCAAAAGGCAATTGACGCAGTGTTTGCATCGTGGAATAACCCGCGGGCAATTAAATATAGACAGCTGTACAACATCAAAGGTCTTCCGGGTACCGCCGTAAACGTTCAGGCAATGGTATTCGGCAATATGGGCAGTCATTCTGCAACCGGCGTCTGCTTCACAAGGAATCCTTCAACCGGCGAAAATGCCCTCTACGGCGAGTTCCTTATCAACGCCCAGGGTGAGGACGTAGTAGCGGGAATTCGCACACCGGAATCCATCAGCAATCTGCAAAAAGAGATGCCCCGCATATATAACGAAATCCTGCGCTATAAAGACATCCTGGAGAAACGCTATAAGGACATGCAGGATATAGAGTTCACTATCCAGGAGGGCAAGCTCTATATGCTGCAGACACGAAACGGCAAACGAACCGCAGAGGCGGCCATGAAAATAGCCGTTGACATGGTAAACGAGGGGCTTATAGACAAGAAAATGGCCGTCCTGAGGATAGACCCCCAGCAATTGGACCAACTCCTGCACCCGATATTTGACCCCAAGGCCAAAAAGGTGGTAATAGCCACAGGATTACCTGCCTCACCCGGTGCGGCCACGGGCAAGGTGGTCTTTAACGCCGAAGAGGCCGAAAATCTGGCAGCTAAGAACGAAAAGGTCATTCTGGTCAGAAAAGAGACCTCTCCGGAGGACGTGGCAGGCATGCATGCCGCACAGGGTATCCTTACCTGCCGTGGCGGTATGACGTCACACGCCGCCGTGGTAGCAAGGGGTATGGGAAGGTGCTGCGTGGTCGGCGCGAGTGATGTAAACGTTGACTACAAATCGCAGCGGTTCAGCGTGAACGGCAAGATAGTAAAGAGGGGGGACTACATCTCATTGGACGGCAGCATGGGCGAGGTAATGATGGGGCGGGTTCCTACAATCGAACCGAAACTCAGCGGTGATTTCGCCGTACTCATGGGTTGGGCAGATGAATTTAGGAAGCTCGCTGTAAGAACCAATGCCGATACCCCTGAAGACGCCGTCAAGGCGAGGGCATTTGGGGCACAGGGAATCGGTCTCTGCCGTACCGAACACATGTTCTTCGGGGAACACAGAATAGACTTTGTAAGGCAGATGATACTGCTTGCTCCGGAGGTAAAGAATTTAAAGATACGGATTGACGCTCTGCAGAAAGAACTTGAAAATGCACCAAAAGAAAAGAAACCCGAACTAAAGAAAGAACTTGCCGAAGTAAAAGAGGCATTCAAGTGTCCTAACATGTTATATACAAAGGCCTTGAACAAGTTACTGCCCATGCAGAGGGGCGATTTTGAAAAGATATTCAAGGCCATGGAAAACCTGCCCGTGACCATGCGTCTGCTGGACCCACCCCTGCACGAATTCCTGCCCCATGAAGAAAAGAGCCAGAAGGAGATGGCAAAGAAGATGGGCATGACCCTAAAGAGCGTCAAGATGGCCGTTTCTCGACTGGATGAACTCAACCCCATGCTCGGCCATCGCGGCTGCCGGCTCGGAATCACATACAAGGATATATACGACATGCAGGTGAGGGCTATTATTGAGGCCGCATGCAACGTGAAGAAGAAGGGCATAGAGGTATACCCGGAAATAATGATTCCCCTGGTGGGCATACCCGCAGAGTTTCGGCTGCTCAGAGATAATATAAACGCCCTGGCCAAGACCATAATGGATGGTAAGGGGGTTAATGTCAAATATTCCGTGGGCACCATGATTGAACTGCCCAGGGCGGCCCTGATAGCCGATGAGATAGCAAAGGACGCAGAGTTCTTTTCCTTCGGTACCAACGACCTGACACAAATGACATACGGCTTCAGCCGCGATGACATAGCCGGATTCCTGCCGGACTACATAGAAAAGGGCATCCTCGAGAATGACCCCTTCCAGTCACTCGACCAGACTGGCGTAGGACAACTGGTAGAAATAGGCGTCAAGAAGGGCAGGAGCACCAGGCCAGACATAAAAATAGGAATCTGCGGCGAGCACGGCGGCGATCCTGACTCCATAGAATTCTGCCACCGCGTAGGCATGAACTACGTAAGCTGTTCCCCATACAGAGTACCCATCGCCCGCCTCACGGCCGCCAGGGCCAACATCCAGGGGACGGAAACGTCCTCAACCGTGTAAAAAAGAATCTCTATAAAACCCCACATTATTTGCCGCTGCCCCATTTATGGGGCACTACAGGGGTGAACAACATCTTCGGTACGTCCAGACGCACTCTACTTAGATTCTTCATTCCGCTCAACGTTGAACGTGGCAGCAAGCTGCCACGCTACAGTAAAATCGGGTAACGCAGAGCTTCCGCCCTGCGCATATTAAACACCTGTGCAACTACGCCCAGGGCTAAAACCCTGGAACATCTAATGGAACCGCTAAGTAGAACCAGAAGGAGGTCAACACATGGCGCCTGGTAGAAGTACTCAACTTATAAAACAAGCTGGCGAATATTTAGTTGCTGCAGAACTTTGTAGGAGAGGGTTTGTTGCAACAACTTTTACTGGAAATGTTCCTGAATTTGATATACTCGGGATTACTGAACAGTCAGAAAAGACTATTACAATCCAAGTCAAAACAATTAAAAAGGGTGACTGGCAATTCGATGCAAGCAAGTTTTTAGAAATTTCACAATCAGGAGATATTCAAACCGTGCGTAGAAAAACTGAACCCCCCAATTCAAACTTAATATATGTATTCGTAAAATTGGGGGAACAAAATCAGGATGAATTTTACATTTGCCGAGAAGAAGACGTCCGAAAAATGATATACGAGGGCTATTCAGATTGGCTATCTAAAAAGAAAGGAAAGAGGCCAAAGAACACAAAATCAACACACACCCGTCTATCCACTAAGAATTTAGAAAGTCATAAGGATAGATGGGAAATAATATGAAAAATAATAACGAAATCATGCTAGGACACAAGGTCAACAAAGACTCCTTCCCCTAACCTTTTTGTGTCGGCGACAGGCAGTTCACTGAAGTATATATACATGGCATCGGCCTGCTCATCATAGGTTACCCTCATGGCCCTTCATCTCCCAACGCTACAGTAACTACAACAACCGCATGGCAGTAAGCCATGTGCAACCCATTTTTGATGTAGTGGTCGAGCTTGCTCGACACTAAGCAGAGCGAGCTCTGCCACTACAGTCTTTTCCCAAGGTCGTAGTATTGTAGCGTACGTCTAGGTACACCTTATTGGCGGTGTAGTTGCCCCATTTATGGGGCTTTCAGCAGGCTCGATAAATCGAGCAACTACAAAATCTTTGTCTCCCAGCACTTTCTCTAAAATATGCATCGTTGTAGGGGCAACCCTCTGTGGTTGCCCATGGTAATTGCTGTTTGGGCAGGCACGGGAGCCTACCCCTGCATTAACAATTTATTTGAGAGTTCTACAAAGTTTGTTACTGCTGTATGTCGTTCTAAGCGAAGCGAAGAATCTGGTCATGTAGCGTGGTCCGCCTAAGGTGGACTGTCACGTTTCCGCCTAAGGCGGATTGGAGTAGGGGCGGGGTAACCCCGCCCCTACAGGATTCTTCGGTCGTTTCACTCCCTCAGAATGACAGCTATGCAGAATTTTGCTGAGGCTACAAATTAGAAATGCGGATTATTTACCCCCGCCCAACAGTCTCCTGCGCATGAGGCGTCGCTTGACGTGGGCGATGGAGCGGGGCGGGTCAAGTTCCTTGGGGCAGCACTGGCAGGCGAATACGTTGTGGCATCTCCACACACCGTAGGGGCCGTCTGCCTGCTCTATCCTCTGGACATGAGCGCCATCACGAGAATCACTTACAAAACGGTCTATCTTCAGGAGCGCCGCGGGGCCCAGGTATTCCTTGCTGCTCAGGGTAACGGGGCAGGCGGAATAGCAACAACCGCACTGGATGCAGTCAATCACCACGTTTAACTCCTCCCTATCCTCCTGGCTCTGTATCCGCTCCTTCTCCGGCGGAGGCGAACCAGGGACAAGGTAGGGTCTTACTAACTCGTACTTCTCCCAGAACTGATCCATGTTCACGCACAGGTCTTTCTCTACCTCCAGGTGGGCCAGGGGTCTGATGGTGATACTCTGGGTATTGAGTGAGGAGACCTGCGTGTTACATGCCAGCCTGTGCTTTCCGTTGATGTGCATGGCGCAGGAACCACACACGGCCGCCCTGCAGGAAGACCTGAAGGCCAGGGAGCCATCAATATTCTCCAGTATGTGATTAAGCCCATCCAGCACGGTAAGTCCCTTATTCTCGAGAGGTACACGAAATGCCTGAAAGTAGGGACCTTTACCCGAATCCGGATCGAATCGTAAAATTTTGAAGGTTGCGTCTGCCACCTAATATTTCCTCTCTTCCAGCCTAACCGGACCGGGTCTAACATCACAGTACTGGAGTCTTGCGCCGTCTTCGGAATAAAACGCCAGGGTATGCTTCAGCCACTTCTCATCGTCCCTCTTGGGAAAATCCGTACGGAAGTGAGAGCCCCTGCTCTCTTCCCTGGAAAGTGCGCCCGCCGCCACGGCGTCGGCCACGTCCAGGCTGCCCTCAAGCTCAAGGGCCATTTGCAGTGAAAGGTTCCATCCCCTCCCCCTGTGCCTCAGCGCAACGTCCTTAAACCGCACCCTGAGCTCTTTTATACACGCAAGTGCCTCGGCCAGGCAGCGTTCCTCGCGAAACACTCCTACCTTTTTAGCCATCACCTCTGTCATCTCTTTCTTGATACTAGCCGCGTCTTCTCCATTTTCTCTCGTCAATAAACCCTCAATCTTCTCTTCCGTCTTTTTTAGCGCCCTTTCGTGAGCCTTCCCAATCTTGCCGGCCGCCCCCTTGCCCTGCACGTACTTGGCGGCATTCTCACCGGCAATCTTGCCGAATACCAGAGTTTCAAGCAAGGAATTCCCGCCGAGACGGTTCGCGCCGTGCACGCTGACACAGGCCACCTCACCTGCCGCATAAAGACCGTGCAGACCTGTCTCACAGGCGGTATTGCATGAAATCCCACCCATAGTATAGTGGTGCCCGGGCTGGATGGGGATGAGATCGGTAATGGGGTCTACACCGGCAAATTCCAGGCATATCGTCCGTATCCCATGAAGCCTTTCCATAATTTTCTCCCTACCCAGGTGGCGGAGATCCAGGTGTACATAGCCCCCACCCCCTTCAAACCCTCTACCGTCGAGTATCTCTCTGGTAATATTCCTAGACACTATGTCCCTCGGGGCCACCTCCATGGCCTTCTGAGAATCAGGATAATTGGCCAGAAATCTCTCGCCCTTACTATTCAGCAGAAAGCCACCCTCCCCCCTTGCACCCTCCGTGACGAGTATGTTCTTGCCCAACAGGGTGGTGGGGTGAAACTGTTCGAACTCCATGTCCTTCAATGGCACACCGGCCCAGTAGGGGACAGCCATGCCTATGCCCGTGTTAATAAGTGCGTTACTGGTATTGGCATAAATCCTTCCTGAGCCGCCTGTGGCAAATATAACCGCACCGGACCCGAAGACCTCCAGCTTACCGCTTTTCAATTCCATTGCCACCACACCCTGGCACTCGTCACCCTCTCTTACAAGCGCCAACACCAGCCACTCCGGGTAAATAGCCAGCTCTCTTCGCTCGGCGGCCTGCTTGAACCTGACAGTCTGCTCATAAGCGGTATTTAAAAGGGCGTGACCGATTGTATCAGAGGCATAACACGTCCTGGGGAACCCGGCGCCGCCGAACGGCCTCTGGGCTATCTTCCCCTCCTCCGTGCGGCTAAAGGGACAGCCCCAGTGTTCAATCTCATGGATGCGCGAGGCTGCCTCCGTGGCCATTTTGATAACCGCATCCTGGTCTGCCAGGAAGTCGCTGCCCTTAACTGTGTCATATGCAAGTTTCTTCCAGCTGTCATGTCCTCCCCTTGGATGGTTCCCCAGCGGGGCGTTAACCCCTCCCTGTGCGGCTACGGAGTGCGACCTCAACGGATGTACCTTGGATATAACGCCGACACTTGCGTTCATCTCATTGACCGCAATCGCCGCCCTCAATCCCGCAAGCCCGCCTCCAATAACCAGTACGTCGTGGTACGGCATTAAATTTCCCCCTAAAATAACATCCCAATACTGTAAACCGCTATCACGACAAATATGCACAAAGACCCCCATAGAAGCCTCCCCTGTATTGCAGTAAGGTCGAAGAGGTCTATAAGGGTTATTCTCAGCCCGTTCAATAAATGGAGTATTACTGCCAGAAGGAGCGTGTATTCCATGAGATGCCCCATGGGATTGTCGAATTTGCCGATAGCCTTATTGAACGCCTCCGGGCCCCGGAACACGGCACTGAGGGTCCATATATGAAGAAACAAAAAGAGGACAAGTGCTACACCAGTAATCCTGTGCAAGGTAAAAGAAATGACCTCGGTACCAGGATTCCACCTGATTTCACTTATTATTTGACAAAGTTTTGCCATGGTTCATCCCGGTAGGGGTGGCCCGGCGGGTCGCCCCTACACCCTGTTTGTTTCTCTCTAGGGAGTAAAGCCTGTCAGTACAATAACCCCTGCAGTGAATGTACAAAACCCTATAAGATAGAGCGTTACCTTGAATATGTATTTAGCGGAGGAAGAGGTATTAAAATCAAGGAAAATGGCCCAAGCGCCATTAAGCCCATGATAGAGAAGCACCGCCAGCAGCAGGAAATAAAATGACACCCAGCATGGAGAGATAAGACGTGCAACCACCTGTTCGTAAACCGGTGGACCACCGCCCTTATGAAGCATCCAGAAATGAATAATAACCCCCGCGCTAAGAAACAGGCCGCTGATACGCTGTAAGAGCCAGGGCCAAAGGCTTGAGCCACAGGTCATTTCTTGCTCCTATTTTATAAGCCTGTCCACCTCTGAGCATTCGGCCTTTACTTCCTGGGCCGATTTGCGTAATAGATTTCCTTCCTCTTCTGTAAGGTGCAGTTCAATAATGCCCTCAACACCCTTTGAACCCAACTTTGCAGGAACGCCAATAAAAATATCTTTCAGCCCATACGCACCCTGGCATAGGACGGTGGAAGGAAGAATCTTTTTCTTATCCATAAGTATTGCAGTGACCATTTCTGTTATCGCTGCGGACGGGGCAAAATATGCACTACCAGTTTTAAGGAGATGCACTATCTCAGCGCCTCCATGGATTGTCCGTTTTATCAGTGCATCAATCCTCTCTTTAGACAGGAGTTCCGTTATTGGTACACCGGCAACGGTCGTATATCTCGCCAATGGTAATGGGTCGCTATGTCCGCCTATGAGCATCGCCTGCACGTTCTCAACGGAAACGCCCAGCTCCATTGAAATAAAGGTGGCAAACCTGGATGTATCCAGCACACCTGCCATGCCTATTACCCTCTCTTTGGGAAACCCACTCACCTTGTATGCTACGTACGCCATTGCATCCAGGGGGTTGGTTACCAACAGAAGTATCGTCTCCGGAGACCTTTTTACCAGTTCCTCTACAACAGACTTTACCACATTGACGTTATTCTCCAAGAGGTCACTCCTGGTCATACCGGGTTTTCTGGCCCTTCCGGCAGTAATTACGCATATACTTGAGCCCTCTGTCTCATCGTAAGTGTTTGTACCGATGATGTTAGTATCATACCCACAAATCGGCCCTGCCTCCAGTAAATCCAGGGATTTGCCCTGCGGTATACCTTCAGCCACGTCTACCAGCACAATATCTCCAACCTCCTTCTCGGCAAGTCTTTGGGCCGCAGTCCCTCCAACATTTCCCGCCCCGACTATGGTTATCTTCGGCCTCATTGCCCACCCGCACTCTTTTGAGCCTGATAATTAAGCAGTCCACCGGCAAGAATTATCTGTTTCTCTCTTTCACTAAAATTGTGTTCTGTCCAGACGGCCATACTCTTCTTGGTAATGTTTAGAACAGCTATACGCTTATCTCCTCTTACAAGTGCCGTTCTAACATCTTTAAGCCTCAGCGCGTCTCCTTTATCTACCGAATCGTACTCTGCTTCGTTCGTAAAGACAAGCGGCAAGATTCCGGTATTAATGAGGTTATTCCTGTGTATCCTGGCAAAGGACTTCGCTATAACGGCCTTTATCCCTAAATACATCGGGGCCAGCGCAGCGTGCTCTCTACTCGAACCCTGACCATAGTTAGCGCCACCCAGTATAAAGCCGCCCTTCTTCTCTTTGGCCCTGCCGACAAAGTCCTTGTCCACGTATAGAAAGGTAAATTCGGAAATGGCGGGTATATTGGAACGGTATTTAAGGACCTGGTCCCCTGCAGGCAGAATGTGGTCAGTGCTTATGTTGTCTTCTAGTTTCAAGAGTACCTCACCCTCTACAGAATCACCAAGGGGCCCCTTCTTCGGCAGTTCTTTAATGTTCGGACCCCTTATAACCACAACCTTTTCCGGGTCATTTGCGGGAGGCACTATGAATGAATCATCTATCCTTACATTACCCAGTCCATAGGACTTTACCGACTTGCCCAGTTCCCTTGGGTCTGTTATAACCCCTGTCAGCGCCGTAGCGGCTGCCGTCTCAACACTTGCCAGATACACCTCGGCATCTAGCGTGCCGCAGCGGCCGCGGAAATTTCTGTTAAATGTCCTCAATGACACGCCCCCCGAAGGTGGGACCTGCCCCATACCTATACAGGGCCCGCAGGCAGGTTCCAGTACCCGCGCCCCGGATTCAATCAAGTCTTCTAAGGCACCATTCCTGCCTATAAGTTCCAAGACCTGACGGGAGCCGGGACTTATTGTCAGGCTAAGACCGGGCGGAACCTTCTTTCCCTTTAAGATAGCGGCAACCATCATCAGGTCATGGAAAGAGGAATTCGTACAGCTTCCGATGCACACCTGATGCACCTTCGTTCCGGCAACGTCCCTTACCGGACAGACATTGTCCGGGCTGTTGGGCCTCGCGATCATCGGCTCAAGACCGTTTAGGTCTAATACGATCTCTTCATCATATGCAGCATCCCCATCCGGACCTATATCTATCCAGTCCTTTTCCCTTCTTTGGTGCTTCATACACTTGCGCGTTATTTCATCGCTGGGGAAGATCGACGTGGTTGCCCCAAGCTCTGCACCCATATTTGTAATGGTAGAACGTTCCGGTACTTGAAAGAACTTTATTCCAGGCCCACCGTATTCAAATATCTTGCCAGCACCTCCCTTGACGCTAAGCCTCCCAAGGAGTGCAAGTATGACGTCCTTGGCCGCCACCCATGCTCCAGGCTTACCCTCCAGTCTCACAAGCACTACCTTCGGCATGGTCGTGTAAAACGGTGCACCTGCCATGGCCATGGCGACGTCAAGCCCCCCGGCCCCTATGGCAATCATCCCCACACCGCCGCACGTGGGTGTGTGGCTGTCGGAACCGAGCATAATCTGCCCTGGGACAGCAAACCGTTCACGGTGTACCTGATGGCAGATGCCGTTCCCGGGCCTAGAATAGTATATTCCGTACCTGGCCGCTACCGTCTGGAGATAGAGATGGTCATCCGCGTTCTCAACACTCGTTTGAAGGGTGTTGTGGTCCACATAGCTCACAGAAATCTTGGTACGAACCCTTGGTATCCCCATTGCTTCAAACTGCAGGTAGGCCATAGTGCCCGTAGCGTCCTGGGTTAAGGTCTGGTCTACGGATAAACCTATCTCCGTACCAGCCTTTAACTCCCCGGATACCAGGTGTGTCTTAAATATCTTTTCTACTAGATTCATGCCCACGGCTTATCTAAACCCTCTTTTCCTGAACCTCAATATTATAACCTCAATTGTATGGGTTTGTTAATAGCACTACCTACAAAGAACTTAACGAAAATACATTAAACACTTTTGCGGGCGATTCAAACCACCTGCAAATAAAAAATCCCACCTTAACTTGGCGGGATTTTTTAAAAACATTCAACTTAAAGACCTTCCGGTTAATTAGAATCTGTCAGAACATAAAATCTTTCAAAGTGATTCGTGTACAACACTGAATTTTTCAAAATTGTGGCTGTGTTCAGGACCGTGACACTCCTGACAGGCAGGTGTGCGCCCCATCCTTTCACTCCACTTGGCATACATCTTACCATGCGGTGAGTTCTCGGATACGTCAAGCTGCGAATGGTCGGGGAATGCCCCACCCGTATGACACTTCTCACATGCGGTGGACTTCGATGCCTCTTGTTTGGAAAATACGTGCCCCAGGTGACACGAGCCGCAGTCCTCGCCGGTTTCGTCCCATGGGCGTATCATTCCAAAGCGGTGGCAGTCCTTGCAGAGATACATACTCAGCTGCTTCGTCATGACATCTTGTCCAGCGACAGTGGCTACAACCCGGCCTTGTATATGTTTGGTCTCCTTAAACTCATTGTAGGCCTTCTCATGGCACTGGGCGCAACTGGCCGCTGTAACGTGCCCGGACCTTTCTTTAATTACGCTGTGGTCGTTACCATGGCACCCATCGCAGGTCACGCCTTTCTTTGCGTGTCCGCTGTTGGTCCATTCCTTTACGACCTCAGGGGTAGTGTTCTTGTGGCAGCCGAGACACTCTACATCCTTATACGTACCTATCGGTTCTATCTTGGCATCCGGATGAGACTTTTTCATTTCTGTATATGCCTTGAAGAGGTCCCCAGGCATATGCGGGTGTACCAGGCCGGCATGACAATCGGTGCACATAAGATTCTTAAAGACACCTTCGCTTATTTTGCGCGTACTTACGGCAACCGCAGGCAGATGCGTCTGGTCTTTTGTGTACCCCTCTGAATGACACCTAATGCAATTGCTGTTTACCGTGGGTACGCTATCTTCTGCAACCTCTATAATCCTGCCGTCGGCAAAAGTACCCTTAAGATGCTCAAATGTGTCGTGCGTACCGTCGCTGAGTTTCGCATGGAGAAAACCCTTCATGCCTGCTCCCACATGACACTCGTGACAGTTGTGAACGTGTTCGTTGTGGTGCTTTGACTCCATGAAGGAGGAATAATGCACATTCATCTCATGGCAGAGCAAGCCGCAAAACTCGCAGGTCTCTGAGTAGTGGTACATCTGCAGGTTGGCAAAGCCGAATACCAGCAGGAAAACGACAAGACCAATCCTTACTGTCCTTTTATTCTGCTTTACCCAGTCTATGGTCTTGGTTGACCAGCATTCACACTTCTCACCTTCTGCCATGAGGCCCCTCCTCTTTGTTGGACTCTATCTAGGATAAGGTTTGAGAGATAGGAATTTTACCACAATGATACCGGCCGTTTCAAGTGTTTTTAGCGTGTTGATTTTTGGTGTCTATATGGTAACATTTATTTTTACGCCACATATTACTGGGTACACGCATTTGTGTAAGTTGTTGGAGGTAAAGATGATTAGGTTATTTTTGCACCTACTGTTTGTCGTTACCATCTGCATATCAACGTCTGTAACATGGTCCGAGCCCGAAACGCCGGAAACAAAGAGGTGTCCGGACTGCGGCCAGATGTATACGGAAGATATAAAATTCTGCGGAAAAGACGGTACGGAACTACTCGCAGTGGAGGCGGAACTCATCTGTCCAAAATGCGGGCAAAGGGGTGAACTCGGAGAGACCTTCTGCCGCAACGACGGAGCTGAACTGGAACCTGCACCGGCCGAAAAACCAGGGGCCGCCCCGGAAGAACTTACCAAGGAACAGCTCAAGGAAATGGCCAAGAAGCGCACAGAAAAGGCGGACCAACTGATAGAAGAGGCATACTTTGAGGATGCATTGAACGAACTCTTACGTGTGTTGGAACTAGACCCTTCAGACCCATCTGTGCACTACAAGCTTGGGGGTGTTTACTGGCAGTTGGGTGACAAAAAGTCGGCCTTGAAACACCTGGACGAATGTTTAAAGTTGATACCCTATGAGAATACCGAGGCAAGGCAGCAAATCGAGGGTTATGTGGCGAAACTGGAAGAGGCGGAGACCAGCCTAAAGCCGCGGGAGAAAGAGAAAAGGCTCCAGGATAAGGAAGAGCGGAAAAGTGAGATAATGAAGAAGGCCCTGGAGGAGAACCGGAGCAAATGGGAAGAGATGGTCGTCGTGCCCGCAGGTATCTTTGTAATGGGAAGCAATTTCAGGGATGAAATGAGCGAGAATGCAAGGCTGGAGGAAACGCCGCAAAGGGAAGTATATTTGGACGCCTTTTACATAGACAAATATGAAGTTACAAATGCCCAATACTGGGCGTTTTTAAAGCACGTTCGTGAGACCGGCGACCACAGCAAATGCTACCCAGGCGAACCCAAAGACAAAGACCACACACCCGATAAGTGGTATGAAGACAGATACTTCGACCATCCTGATTTTCCAGTAATAAGAATAGACTGGTACGACGCCTATGCCTATGCCGCATGGGCGGGAAAGCGCCTTCCAGCAGAGGCAGAATGGGAAAAGGCGGCAAGGGGCACCGATGGCAGACGGTTTCCCTGGGGTGACGTCTTCAGCGCCTCAAGGGTAAACTGGGGAGCAACCGGACCTCTTACAGTCGGCAGTTATGAGGACGGCAAGAGTGTTTTTGGATGCCACGATATGGCGGGTAGTGTGATGGAATGGTGCAGCGACTGGTTTGACCGCTACTACTACAAAAGAGGTCCGACATCTAACCCAAAAGGACCGGAAAAATCTACCGGGGTCAGGTCTATGCGGGGGGGATCACTCTTTGCCAACTCCGCGTATCTGCTCAGATGCACAAAGAGATCCTTTGCCAGGCCGGATGAAAGAAACAGGGCAATCGGTTTTCGCTGCGTCGCAGACACCAGGTAAAATAGTCCCATCCCTTTGGTAACTACTACGAGACCTCTGCGAAAGTCAGTTTATTGGATGTTGTCATTCTGAGCGAAGCGAAGAATGACAGTTTCACAAGGTCGTGTAGCGTGACAGCAAGCTGCCACGTTCAATTTGCCTTAGGCGGAGAGCAAGCCCCAACGCCACATCGGTCGCTTCGCGCCCTCAGAATGACAGCTTCACAATGTCTTTCAGAGGTCTCACTGCAAATATTGTCTTCCCTCGGAGGCCAATTAACAAAGCATCTGTAAGGCTGTTACCTAACGTATGTGCTTGGATCCGGCATCAACTCCTGTTCTTCAACGACCTTACGCGCAACTCCTGTGGCATCCTGCTGTGTTGCCTTAGCCTTTTCATACTGCACAAAATAGCTCTCCGCCTCGGCTCTCATGCCCCACTCCTCATATATCTTGGCGACGTTATAGTAGGCGTCGGCATAGGTTCTATTCATCTGTATCGTCTTCTGATACTCCTTTAGTGCTTCCTCCAGGTTACCCTTCATGTAGAGGATGGTAGCCAGATTGAAATGGGCATGGACATGATCCGGGTCATGTTCAAGGGCCTTTCGCGTCTTCTCGAGCGCAACGTCAACATTCCCCTTCTTCCCCTCTATCACGCCGATAAGGTAGTAGGCCTCTGCAAGGTCCGGGTCAGCCTCCAGGGCCTTATTAAACTGCAGCTGGGCCTCATCAAACATATCCTGCGCATAGTAGAGGAGGCCCAGATTAACTCGACCCTGAGCATAGTCAGGATTGATATTAAGTGCCTTCTCGTATATTCCTATCGCCTCTTCGTACCTCTCCTGATCCTGATATGCAAGTGCCAGATTGAAATAAGCCTTGTCGTACTGCGGCTTAAGCTCTATGCACCTTTGATAGTAAGGTATCGCCCGTTCGGAAAGGTGCAAATCCTGGTACAGTACACCCAGGTTATAGCATGCGCTGGCATTATAAGGGTCCAGCTCCAGTACCTTGTCATACTCTGCCTTGGCGTCGTCAATATTATTCATGCGGTGGAAATACATACCGAGCCCCAGATGGGCCTTGGTGTCGTCGGGGTCGCGTTCCACTGCGTTGGACCATATCGTGTACTCATCCTTAGGTGCACCAATCCTATTGAATGTATCGGCCAATTCTTTATGGGCATCCGCATATTTTGGGTTTATCTCTATAACTTGCTTGAATTCTGCGGCAGCTTCCTCCAAAAGACCCTTTTCTGCATATGCCAGACCGAGACGGTAATGGGCATCAACGTAATAACGGCTCAGGGAAATGGCATTTTGATAAAGTTCTATCGCCTCATCCAATCTCCCTTTATCCGCCAGCGCAATCCCAAGATAGACCTTTGCCTCCACATTGTTCGGGTCGGAATTTATGGCCTCTCTCATGGCCGCTATAAACTCGTCCGGTTGTGAGGATTTTATCTCAACCGCCTTCCCAAACTCAGATATAACCCCCTCAAATGCCCTTTTCTGACTATATGCCATCCCCAGTCCAGTGTGTACCTCCGGGTGTTTGGGGTTGGTATCTATCGTGCTCTTGTATTCCACTATTGCCTCGTCAACAAGGCCTTTGTCATAGTAGATGAGACCAAGATAATAATGGGCATCTGCATACTGCGGTTTTACTGAAAGAATCTTCCTGTACTCCTCCACGGCCTCGTCTTTTTGGCCCTTCTTTGCCAGTGATTTCCCAAGCCAGAGACGCGCCTCCGTATCCTCAGTGACCGCATTGAGCACTACCCTAAGCTCCCTTATGCTTTCATCAACCATACCGCTTCCGGCATACGCAAGACCCAGTGTCCTGTGAGGCTCTATCAGTTCCGGCTTTAATTCCAACGATTTTTTGCAGTTATTTACCGCCTCGTCCAAATTGCCATTTTTGTAATGAGCAAGACCCATTGCAACATACGCCTGCGCATACTGGGGGTCCTTGTTAATGGCCCTCTTGCACTGCGCTATGGCCTGATCGTATCTTCCCGTCATATTAAGTATTACTGCCAGCTTGTAGTAGGCCTCAACCATGGTTGGGTTCGTCCTGATTGCCTGATGGTATTCATATTCGGCCTTCTCCATATCATTAAGCGCAAAATACGCATCTGCACACTTGAGATGTGCCTCGGGATAGTCCGGATAGAATTTCAGCGCCTGCTTATACTCTTCGACGGCCTCTTTGTACAACCCCTTAGCCACGTAGCTTTGACCCAGTTCCAAAAAGGCCTCCGGGTCAAACGGATTCTTCTTGAGCCACTGTTTATATTCATTTACGGCATCGTCATACTGACCTTTTTTGTAATAATCTTGCGCAACGTCTTTGTGGAGTACGGAGCCCTCTCCGGCAACACCGGTACCCGCAAATATTTGGCCTACAAGGAACAAGCTTAGCGCTATTGAAAGTACCATTCTCATCTCAGCAAAACTCCATTCTATAAAAAAAGAGCTGCACAGAGGCAACTACCCATCTGTGCAGCTCTTGATTAACAACAGAACATCACACAAAGTAAACGAATCTATCTGGCGTGAGTATGTTCAGGCGATTCGTGTTCATGCGTCTCAGGACCTTGAGTGCCATGCTCCTCATGACCGTGGCCGTGAACAGAATGCCTACCAGCCTTCATACCGAGCTGCTTAATCATTCTCTCGATATACTCCACCTCAGCGGCTGGTGCATGATGTGTATCAAGCCAACCCGGCTCTGGGCAGAGGTCAAACATGGTCTTGCCAGGATACTCCCTGACAATCTTCCAACCACTAAGCTGGTCAAGCCACTCACCGTGTCTCCAGAAGTCTTCTGGGACCCAGGTGATTCCGACCTTCTTCTCAAGGGCTGCAAGCCTTCTGGCCCTGGAAGCCTGCGTCTTGACGTCCACCAGCCAACGGTCCATACCAAAGGAGCCATCGCAGTATGTGGCGTCGTTCCAGCTGCCGTGAGCCATACCCTTGAATATATAGGTCTGCCAGTAACCAACGCTCTCGAAGCACAGACGCTCTACGTTGGTACAGTTGGACATCCTGAACTCACCGGACTCGCCTGTCTTTCCACCAAACTCGTTGCCGTGATAAGCGCCGATCTTAAGACTCCAGATGTGCTGACCAGACCAGTCTGGCGCCAAGTCCTTAGGCATGGGGTCTAGTACACCGTCCCTGTAGAGATCTTCTGCAACCTTGAAGGTCTCACGATACTTAAGGGCGGCATCCTTAACTGCCTCGTCCATACACTGAAGGATTTCTTTGCCGAATCTGGGTGAGTGACAATCGTCACAAACTGATGCCCATGTATCTCTCTTTTCCTGCCAGAGAGGAGCGCCGCGGTCGCACATGGACATACCCATACTTGTGTAGACCGTGGACAGCTTCTGCACGTTGTGATGACCACCACGCATGTGGCAATATGCGCATGTCGGACCGGTGTAAGTTGCCTCAGACAACTTTTGTTCCCAGTCAAACAGCTTCGGGTCCCACTTGCCGGTCTGATACACTACGCCGTGAATGGATATGTCATAGGCCTCCCAGTCACGGTGATCTTTACCCCAGTGGCAGGTCTTGCACTGCTCAGACTTCCTGGCTGTCCTGGGATCGAAACGGTGCCTTGCGTGACAAGTCGAACATCTCTCCTCAGCACTGGTGTGACAAAGCACACAACCGGCAGTATCTCCTGGTGGTCTCTCGATGGACCATGCGCACTCTACCTGAGCAAAGCTGGCGCAGGATCCGTGAGAACCAATTCCACCTTCCATCTGCTGTGTGTACTGCGTGCTGTGACAATCCTCTGTACCACAGGTCTTTGAGCTGGGCATATGCAGCTTCTGGTGGTCAGAGTTATGACAGGTCGGACAACCTACCGGAGCGGGCTCAACTGAAGCATGCCTGCTCATCTTCCAGTCTCTTGCAATTCCGGGAGTCAAAACCTCATGACACCCCACGCACTGCTCATTGCGGAAGACACCCTTTATCGGGTTCGGTGGACGGAGGTCCTCTCTATTATACATACCGTCAGGAATGTAATAGCGATAGGCAGGTAATGTCCTAAAAAACCTACTGTACTTACCAGGCCAGGGCGGTCCTCCCTTCGGTGCACCCATGTACTTGGCGCCAAGACCAGAGAAGTAAACCTTTCCATTATTATCTGGCTCGCCTGGCATACCATATACTTCGTGAGGCACCCAGTGGGTAATGATTTCTACTGCATACACATCATTATCAAACCCACCGTTGAAGGAGCTTATGAAACACAGGCCTGCAACAAAACCTAAGATTAGCAGTACCTTCAACGTTTTAGGCATGTTAAAACGTCCTCCTCCTTTCCTAGATCTATTCATAGACCTTGTAACTCCTCCTCCTTTCCCCAATTACCTTACACCTCCTTTCCAAATACTACTATACTTTATATGTATAGATTGGTATCTGTGGCTAAGAAAGACACATTATAGAGATGTCATCTTAAATGTCAATTAAAAAACCCCTTTTTACTTAAAAGAATGCCTAAAATAGCAGCTCCTCATGGACTATAAATAAACGCATCTTTTCGAGAAGATTGACCGTCTCGACAAAAGGCTATATGCTGGGTTTAGAAACATAAGACATTAATTTCACTGCCCTTACGCAAGGCGTATAAGATAAAAACATACGATGTTAAAAATTGTTGGCTGCCCCGTATGCCAGAAGGAAACAAGGTTTTCTGACGAGACAGAGACCGTCCAGACGGGTTGTCCTGCATGCGGAAAAGTTGTAACCTCTTTTATATGTCTTTACTGCAATTCTGAGTTCACCCCGGACGACATAGGTGAAATATCAGAATATCTTGTCCAAAGCTAATTCTTCGCCAAGATTTCCTTCACCTTATCTGCGACCAATTTGCCAAGGGCACGGGCCTTATCCAGAGCTTCTTCCCTGGGAGGGCCCTTTATTTCCAATGTCTCTATCACATCGAAGCCGGCCGGCGCCAGCCTGGCCTTTATTTCTTTAGCGGCTCCACCTCCCCAACCATAAGAACCGAACACTGCCACTACCTTACCCCGAGGCTTGATACTCCTAATTAGCTCCACCGAGGAGGCAAGCCTGGGATGCATACCTCCGTAAAAGGACGGTGAGCCGAAGACTATGGCACTGGAATCCACAAGGTCCGTAACTATGTGGGAGACATCTGACCTTACCATGTTGTAAGCTACCACATCAATCCCCTCTTCTTCCATGGCCTTAACCACCGTCTTCTCCAGTGCAGCGGTACTGCCATACATGGACACATAAATAACTACCGCCTTCTTTTCCAAAGGGCCCTTTGCCCACTTGTTATAGGCATCCAGTATGCGCCGTGGGTTCCGGTACACAGGCCCATGACTTGGACCTATTATCTTAATGTCTAACCCATCCAACTTATCGAGCGCCTTTCTGAGAGGGTTTATAAATATCATCATAATCTCGGCATAGTATCTCTTGGCCTCGGCAAGCACTATGTCGCCAACTTCGTCTTCGTATATCTTATCTGCCGCCACGTGGGCGCCGAGGAAATCACAACTGAAAAGGACCTTGTCCTCTTCGCAGTAGGTAAACATTGTCTCCGGCCAATGAAGCCAAGGTGCGTCTATAAATCTCAGTGTCTTGCCGCCAAGGTCAATATGCGCCCCGTCTCCCACGGCTGTGACCCTTTCTTCCTGGACGTCGTAGAATAGTTTTGCTACGCCCACCCCCTTATTTGAGGCAACCAGCCTGGCCTCTTTGGCAATAGATAACACCTTCGGTATTGACCCACCGTGGTCCGGTTCAGCATGGTTCATCACCAAGTAATCTATATCTTCCGGTCTCACCACGTCGCTTATCTTCTTTATAAGGACGTCGCCGAACTCAGAACTGACCGTGTCAATCAGCGCTATTTTGTCTCTGCCGACAACCAGGTAGGCGTTGTACGTGGTCCCGTAAGGAAGGCTCATAAAACTGTCGAAGATAGTGCGGTTGCGGTCCAGTACACCGACCCAAAATACACCAGGGGCTATCTCTATCGATCTTGACGAAATGTCCGCTTTGCCCATCAGAATTTCCAACCCATTACCTTGCGGCACCAAATACCTTACAGAATGCCAAAATTACGTCTAAACCCTGCCCTTGGCACCCGCAGACAGTTTCCCTGCAAGCTGTCCAACCGCCTTTATAATCTCGGACGGGGACTTGTCGATATTGCGCTCCAACTCTTTTATCAGGGCACTGCCCACAATCACACCGTCAGCCACACTGCCTGCTATCTTGGCCTGCTCAGGCGTTGAGATGCCAAAGCCAAGTGCAATAGGCTTATCTGTCAACCTCTTTAATCTACAGATATTCTCCTTCATGTCCTTGGGTAAACTGTCTCTTACACCGGTTATCCCTACAACGGACATGTAGTATAGAAAACCCTGTGTGCCTTTTGCAATTTGTTCCATGCGGTCAGGGGTTGTGGTCGGGGCGGCGAAGCAAACTATACGAAAATCTTTCTCGCTTGCAGAACGAATTAGCGCCTGACTTTCTTCTACGGGTAAGTCCGGGATAGTGGCGCCATCGAAACCGGACTCCTTGGCACTTACCAAAAATTTCTCCACACCAATTTTGAAGACGATACTATAGGACACCATAGAAACGATGGGAATATCCGTCTCCTTTCTTACATCTTTAACTAAGCGGAAGACGTCTTCTACCCTGAGTCCCTTGGCAAGTGTTCTATAATAGGAAGCCTGTATGACGGGGCCGTCTGCGATAGGGTCAGAAAAAGGGATGCCGAGCTCTATGATGTCGGCGCCACATCTTTCTAGTTCCAGTATAAGTCCCCTGGTAACCTCGAGGCTCGGATCACCGGCGGTTATAAAGGGGATAAAGGCGGATTCCTTTTTGCTCTTTAGTAGCTTAAACCTCTGGTCAATCCTGTTATCCATGAGCTGGTGAATTAATCTTTATTCCCAGCTTTGCAGCAACCTCAAAGGAGTCCTTATCTCCACTGCCGGAAAGGCAGACAAGAATTACGCTCCCCCTGTCTAAAGAGGGTGCAACCTTCATGGTATAAGCCAGGGCATGTGCCGCCTCAAGTGCGGGAATTATGCCTTCTGACCTGGCACATGCCTGGAAGGCCTCCAGCGCCTCGGCATCAGTCACAGACACGTACTCTGCCCTGCCTATGTCCTTGAGGTAACTATGCTCAGGACCCACACCTGGATAGTCCAGGCCGGCCGATATGGAGTGAACTGGCTGAGTCTGACCGTCATCATCCTGAAGCACATAGCTCATACTGCCGTGCAAGACCCCTACCTTTCCGTAAGAAAGTGTTGCTGCATGCTCACCAACTTTTAAGCCGATACCGCCAGCCTCCACACCTATCATCCGCACACCTTCGTCCTCAATGAACGGGTGGAACAGCCCTATTGAATTACTGCCGCCACCCACACAGGCAATTAAACAGTCAGGAAGCCGATTTTCTTTTTCAAGGATCTGGTCCCTTGCTTCCTTGCCAATTATAGACTGAAAATCCCTTACCATTGTAGGATACGGGTGTGGACCTACGACGGAACCCAATATATAGTGAGTATTTCCAACCGAGGCCATCCAATCCCTCAGAGCCTCGTTGGTAGCGTCTTTTAACGTCATTGAACCGGTCTTAACCGGTATAACGTTCGTGCCGAGGAGCTTCATGCGGAATACGTTCAGGGACTGACGTCGCATATCCTCCTCTCCCATATATACCTCGCACTCCAGGCCAAACATAGCGCACGCCGTGGCCGTGGCTACACCGTGCTGCCCGGCGCCTGTCTCTGCGATTATTCGCCGCTTGCCCATCCTCTTCGCCAGAAGTGCCTGACCTAAAGTATTATTTATCTTGTGGGCGCCCGTGTGATTTAAGTCCTCTCTCTTTAAATATACCTTCACATCACCCAAACGCTTCCCCAGTCTTTCGGCCAGATATAAAGGTGATGGTCTCCCTACATATTCCTTCAGATAATAGTTTAATTCCTTCTGGAAGTCCCTGTCCTTCTTAGCGGCAAGATACTCCCGCTCAAGCTGTTCAAGCGCGGGAATCAACGTCTCAGGGACGTACCTGCCTCCGAACCTTCCGAAACGCCCCTTCTCATTTACAAGCTTTTGCGTTGTTACAGATTTTGCAACACCTGTGCCCATTATATAAGCACCTCCTAAGTAAAAAACTACACCACACCAAAATGACAGGAGGGTAGCAAAAATCCCTGCTACCCTCCTGGTTCTTAGCAAATGATTCCAGCTGTACTACTGACCGTGAACAGGACTTCCGTGCACCTCTGGAACATGGGCCTCCAGACCCGAATCGGCGTTATGACGATGCGGGATATCGTTCCTCTGGAACCAGGCAAGGTCCACGTCGCCTTCCTTCCTCTTCCAACCGGTCAGAAGGTCCAAGTACTCGCCATGCTTCCAATACGGCTGAGCCTTGTACTCAATTCCGACCTTTTGCTCAAGGGCCTTAAACCTCTTCAGACGGCTGGCCTCAGCCTTAATCTGAATCAGCATACGGTCCTGCTCAAAGGCACCGCCCGTCCCGTAAGTGGCGTTGTAAATAGCCATGTGGGCGAGGGCCTTGTACACGTTATCCGTGAGATAACAAATCATCTCAAGCCCCATCCTCTCTAGGTCGGAAACGTTATAAAACCTGGGGTCTCCGGTTGGCAACAGACTGAAGGTATAGTGACCGTACCAGTCCGGAGCAAGGTCCGTCGGCATGGGGTCCAGCTCGCCTCCGAGGAAACAACCCACGATAACGTTAGCGGCCTCACGCCACTTGGTAAAGCTCAACCTTACACCATAGTCCATCGACCTCAACTGATCCCTTGCAAAGTTGGGAGAATGGCAATCCATACACTTCTTTATCCATGCCTCCCTCTTTGCCGCCCATTTCGGCGCGCCACGGTCTACCTCAAACATACCCATGTCACTATAGATTGTACCAAACCTCTGTACGTTGTGGTCGCCCTCCTGCATGTGGCAGTACGCACAGCCAGGTACCCTGTGATTACCCTTCTTCAGAGGCTTTGTCCAGTCCTGTATAGACTGCTCCTCGTCATGAAGTATGCCGTGCATGGAGGTGCTGTACATCTCCCACTCCCTGTGGTCTACACCCAGGTGGCAGTACCTACATGCGTGGGCCTGTCTGGACTCAGCAGCGTTAAACTTGTGTCTGGTGTGACAGCCGTCGCACCTGTTCTCTATTATGGCGTGACATGCCTGACATCCGTTGACTTCCTCCGGTGGTTTCCCAAGCTGCCAGGAGAACTCCAACACGTTCACCGTCCATGCATGGGTGTGCGAGCCAAGTCCGCCGGAACGATGCCCGGCCGTCTGCTCGGGATGGCACTTCTGGCATGTCTGCCAGGTAGGCATCTGAAGCTTCTGGTGGTCGTTTCCGTGACACTTGTCACATCCAACTACCGTTATATCTTCACCGATTTTCTTTGCTATAGCATCTGCCTTCTGGGCCATCGCGGCCGGGTCGCCTAGATAATACTTTTTAGCGGCCTCGGCGTCCGGTCTCGGGTTGGCGTGACCGCTGGCTCTCCAGTCGTTCACAATGGTCGGCGTCTGCACGGAGTGACAGAGCACACACTCCTCCGTCTTAAACACACCTTCCACACTGTTCTTGTTAACCCAGTACTCCTGCGGTCTGTACCAACGCACTACAGGTAAGAATTTTGTAAATGACTTGTACGGTCCTACACCGTCTACGTACTCCGGCTGGACATACTCCGAGGTGAGACCAAACACATATAGGTCACCACTATCACCCTTGCCCACAGGCTGGCCATAAATCGATGACGCTACCTCCTGAAACGTAGGATCCGGGTTGCCCAAAGACACACCCTGACTACCTAACAGGAGAAGCCCCACCATCGCCAGAATGGTGCAGTATGCTAAAGGTCCCCTAAGAATTTTCATACCCGGCTTGTCTCCTTTCTCTATGCTCTTCTTTAGTAATTCTAAGTGAAGGTTATCTAAGATGTCTTTTGGGGCTAGCAAGGACTTCTGTGGCAAGAGTTTAGAAACCGTACAAACCCCTCCTCTCAAGTTCCCTCCACTTGACCTCAACACGAAATATCGCTGAATTATACTAAGAAACCATTTGCTGTCAAGATATTTTTGAGAACCATCGGTGGAGTATGCAGATATGATGAAAAAACGCACGAACTTATCCCTGTCCTTCAGGCCATAATCACACGACCCTTGAGTATATCTAATCCGACTCCTTGCGGGAAAGGTCTAGAACGGAGATTCGTCAACCTTGGCACCGCGATTGCGAAGATCCGCCTTATGCTCCGGGATAATACCTTTGGCGCCGCGCATGTCGGCGTAAATTACCTGGGCAGTGCGCAAATCGGCACGAGTCATCTCAGCATCGCGCAGGTCGGCTGCACGAAGGTCGGCGCCGCGCAGATCGGTGTGGGTCAGATCTGCGCCACGCAGGTTGGCACCACGCAGGTCAACGTCGCGTACGTCAGCCGCACGAAGGTTGGCAGCGCTCAAGTCCGCACCAGCCAGATTGGCACGCCTAAGGTCAACGCGTGTAAGGTTAGCATTGTTCACCTTGGCATTGCCCAAGTTAGCTCCGTATAAGTTCGCACCGCTCAGATTAGTATTGCGCAGGTCGGCACTCTGCAGTATGGCACCGCTCAGGTCGGCGTCAACCAGGTGAGCGTACGCAAGGCTGGCGCCTTGCAGGTCGCAGTTGGGACATTTTTTGGTTTCTCTCAAGCGTCTTTCATTCTCTACTACTGAGGCTGCATAGGCGGCGGGAAGAGACCAAATCAAAGTTACAAGTACAGCAACTGATAACAGCCTTTTTATACAATCCATCACCATCACCCTCCTTTTCTCGAAGGGATAGTGACCCTCGGTAAATGAGACTCCTGAAAAGATTCTATACATCAGTTCCGCAAAAGCCGGTGGGCAACTGGTTTGTCACTCTAACAACCCCAAGCACTGCTTATCACAAAAAAAGGCTGACGGGGCAACTAGGCCCCGTCAGCCTTTATAATTACCGCACAGCTCAAACCCTAACTACTAACCACGGTATCCCGGGTAGAAGTCAGGACCTGGGATGTTATCCCACTGTGCGCCAATGTCCGCCCACTCCACAAAGAGATATCTCTCGTCGGAGGTGAGGAACTTATTGTGCAACAGCCTACCTTCGGCTGGGAAGGGATTAGGCCTTGGTACGAAATCACTAAGCGTCTCTTCGTAAAGCCTCCAGATGAGCAGGCTGTTCCTGGCGCTAGCCGGATGTACGTACTTTCCACCTAGTGACGGGTCTTTGCCGGGCTGCCTTGCGAGCAAGTTGTTATACGCATTGCTGAAAGCAGCGACGCCCTCGACATCCACCGGGTTTGCACCACCACTCAAATCGAGTGAGATTGTCCCGTTGTGGCAGCTGGCACACTTTGAATCTATAATCGGCTGAATGTCTCTTCTGAAGTCAACCGTTCTCCACTTCTCCCTGGTAAGACCTTCTACCGGCTGAGAAGTTGTACCAGAAGGACCGCCGTAATACACGTCAGCAGGCACCACTACGTCGTCACCGTGCTTTACTCCCTTGTATAAGCCATCCTTGTCAATCCTCACGTTGGAAAACAAGAACGGTGAGTCATAGTGGCTTCTGTCATCATACCACCAGTTGTAAAGGGCCTTAAAATGCTCATTCTTGAAAGCCCTTCCCCTGTAAGAACCGTCGTGGCAGCCACTGCATATTCTACCACCGTACGGTCTAAGGTAACCCCACCACATCTCTGAGCAGAGGGCCATGCCTCTCTCGTCCAGGGTCTGCACGAACGCAGGTGAATCAGCCGGGCACGATGTTACTACAGAGCCGTCGTCAAACACGTTCTGATAGCCCCATATTGAGACCTGGGCAAATGAAGTACCCGAGTTGCTGCTTGTACGGTTTCCGCCCAACAGGTGCTTTCCTGCACCGACGGCGAACCTCTTCGGGTCTGGCTCTTTGCACTGATAGCCACCCATGGTCCTTACGGCCTTCACGTCACCCTGCTTCAGGGCCTTCGCCAACTGCCATGGATAAGGACCAACCGTAATACCTCCGATGGTGGTACTTCCTGGAGGAGGTGTATAGGTGGTGTCAAAGCAGCAAGCTGTTCCCCAAGAGGACGGGTAACCTTCAATCTTTACCTGGTCGAAAGGCTGGTAGGTCACAACGGTAACGCCGAAGTTCTTACCAGCTGTAAACGTATTAATCCAACGAGGTTTGTACTTCCTGTAAACAGGCGTTGGCTGGTGGTCGTTCCAGTTCGGGTCGTCGTTAATCAGCTCACCAGCGGTTCCCTTATTGAAATCAAACCAATAGATACCGTAGTCCGCCCTCTCCGCATAAGAGACAGCCATTCTGCCGTCTGGAAGCGGGGACGGATCCCTGTACCAGCCTTTTCCGTCAGAGATTTGCCTGTAGCTGCTCTGGAACGGGGCTGAGTACTTTACGGCCGACAACTGCCCAACACCATAATTCTGGTAAGGGCCTTCCGTGAAGATCAACATATTATCAGGATGCTCCTTTGCCTGCACCCTGGAGTGGTTTATCTCACCCTCACCCTCGCAGTTACCATAGAACGGCTGAGGATAGGAACCATCCCAGTTATCGGTAAAGATAGCAATCCTGCCATGACCATACATCCTGCTGCCCAAAGCCTGTGTACTTGAGAAACCGACCCTTCCATCCCTGGTCAGCCAGGGGTCAAAGTCGGAACTCATGTTGTAGGTTATCTTATCCACTACAGTATTCAGCTTCGGGGAGTCAATACCGCTCATCTTTGCCCCGGTGATACGCTCCAGCATCTTTCCACCAATGGGGTCGATCCTCCAAAGCTGGTAGCTGAATGGGTTGTAATACTCATCCCTTACGCCATCTGGAGCATAGGCAAAGAGGATAAATCCTGTCTTTTCGACCTTTCCGCGGATCTTCCAGTCACCCTCGAAATACCTATCACGCCATACTATGTTTCCTTCGCCAGGTTCTATCGCACCGGCTGGATAATAGACAGGGCTTCTGCAACTTCCAGGAAGGTCGGTCAACTGACGGGGATTAGAGCCGTCAATGCCCATTTCCCATATCTGTGGGCTACCACTTCCCTTGATAGCGGCAAACGCAAACCTCTTGCCATCCCAATCCGTACAAGGGTCAAAAGCAGTTGAGAAATCGGCCGTCAGCACTTTTACCTGCTTGTTGCCGAGGCTCATTGATGTTATACGGCTACCCACGGGGATATAATTGGGATACTGATGATACGGGTCACCAGCAGCCGTTTTGGGCGACTGTGTAAACAAGATGGTGTTTACGTCACCCTGCCACTCTTTGGAGATTCCCCAATAATCGGTATAGTATGCCGTCCCGGGTTTTAGGCCACCTATATTCACGTTGGCGGCCGATGCACTGCCGTAATGGCCAGCGGCAACCAACAGCCCAACCGACAGGATGGCAGTGGTTCTTAATAACCATTGCTTCATGGTTGGCTACATCCTCCTTTCAGTCCGCTCCGACTCATAATAATACCAGAGACTACCTTTTCCCCTCTCGTCTTAGACCCCTACCCGTCATTAGCTTAAAAGGCAGGCACTAGACGAACGAATCTTCGGTCAGCTAACGACCCAGGTCAATCTCTGTACTCAAAAACGTCTAAGCGATAACCCTCCTTTTTACGCATGCAACCTCAGAGAGGAGAGAGGTCAGGCTGGTCCAGGAGTAGTAACCAACCGTCTTCTCTTTTCACATTAGCTCCTCTTTATAGCGCCTTCATGAACTCCACCACGTCTTGGAGTTCCTGTTCTGTCAGATGAGAAGTAACTCCGTGCTTGTCCTTCTCCGTAGCGGAGTTGTCTATGGTCTGTATCAAGGACTGCGCACTGCCGTCGTGGAAATAGGGCGCTGATGCATAGCTGTCCCTCAACGTCGGCGTGTCAAACTCCTTCACCAGATCAAGACCGATAATCGGCACGTCATATTCCTCACCATACGGGTCTACTCCGGCATCCAGCGCCTTCGTGTTAAACACGGCGCCAGGCGTAGACCTGAACCCGTACTTCCCCACACGGCCAGTCCCCACATCATGGGTCTGCCCGTCTCCAAACATGCCTCTCTTGTCCATCGGATCGCCAGGATGACAGTTGGCGCATCCTACCTTGGGGTCATAGAACGTCTTCATGCCCCTCTTCTGCACCTCCGTCAGCGAACCGTCGGCATTCCTGAAAGGACTTCCGGTATACTCAAGGCTCCTTATGTAGGCAATAAGCGCCTCAAGCCTGTCTGCTGACCAGTTCTCGCTCCTGAACACAAAACCAGGGTCACGACCGCATACCCTGTCAATCGAACTGGTTGCACCGACTATCTCGTCCGGATGACCGGTGAAACCCTCGTGCCTGAAGGGCGGCAGATAACGGCCCCCCCGGATGTACTTCACGTTCTTCCAGGAGCCCCAGCCCTCGTCACCAAGGTCCCATATAAGCCCCGTGGACTGTCCCCTCTCGTAATGGCAGGCAGCGCACGAATACTCGCCCTGAAGACCCCAGCTGGCATCGTTAAACAAAAACTGTCCTGAACGCACAAGCTCACTCCTGTACGGAGAGTGCTTTACCCTGTAATGAACCTCAGGAATGGTCAGAGGCTCACCCCTCTCCGGAGGAGTCCACTCCGGTCCAGTCTGTATGGTGGCTACCACCTTGGCCTCACCAGCCGTCACATCACCAACGGCCGTAAAGCCGAACAACATGAGGGCAGCCATCGCAAGAAATACAATCGTCTTACGCATTCTATCTTCCCCTCCTTTTCCTAAAACCTATCACAATCCAGTTTCAGGGACTAACTTAGTCCTTATAACGGTGTCTTTATAACCGACACGTTGTTAGAGAAATAATTGCACACGTAGCAATACTTCCCGTCTGGGGAAAGTGCAAGCCAGCTTGGTCCAAGGCCCACGGGCACCCTCTGCACCAGATAGTGGTTTACAAAATCCAGGTCATCCGTGTAGCTGTCAAGCTGCTCTTGGGTATTGCTGATCATTATGTCACGAATCTTATCGAAGTCCAGGATAGTAACCCTGTGCATGCCACGTACGGCAATGTAGAGATACTTTCCCTGCGGGTCGATCGCCAGACCGTACGGAGTCCCATCGTAGTTGTTAAGCTCGTCCAACGGGAGCTGGGCCAGCTTACCATGGGGCTTTGTCTCTATAACGGCCACATTGTTCGTAAATACTTCGCCGTTCTCGGCCTCGCAGACAGGCAGCCAGTTCTTCGGCTTCATGTATGTAACCGCTACATACTGTCCATCTGGAGAGTAAACAACGCTCCTGAGATTGGCGCTGTGACGGATTGGCCTTCTGTCTACGACCTTATTTGAGGCCAAGTCTATAAAGCATACGGCCCTGTTGATGGAACCTGCAGTATCGCAAATACAAGCAGCCGTGCCACCATCAGGTGATATGGCAATATCCCTAGGACCATAATCAGGTAGTTCAATCACACTGGCTCTCTCGTTGCGGCTGGTGTCAATGACGTCAACCGTGTTCCACATGTTCCCAGAGCAACACACATAGGCCTTGGAACCGTCCTTGCTAAGCTTTATATTGCAAGGCCAGTCACCTACCTTAATTTCCTTGGTCTCTTTCTTAGAAGCAACATCAACCACTGAGACGCTGTCGGATTCTGCGTTGCAGACGTACAGAGTCTTGCCGTCACGCGAGAAGACCGACGACTCTGGCTGATCATGTACTGCCACCTCACCCGTCACCTTCTGACTCTTAGCGTCTATGAAGGTAACACTATGGCCCGACTGGTTTGCAACTGCAAGGGTATTTCCGTCAGGCGAGATCGAAATGCTGAATGGCGAGGGGTGTTCTGATTGTACGCGGGTTCCTTGGATATATCCTGCATCAGCAGTCTGTATGAAAATAAGCGCCAAGGAGAGCACCGCGGCACTTAGTAATCCGCTACACAACGACTTCTTTTTCATCTAGCGAACCCTCCTCCTTTTTAAATATGAACTCTAAAAACACTACGAGCTATGTGGTGTGTGGGCAGGTTCCGGACTTTGTACAAATCATCTCCAGATGTTTCCCACACGTTGGACAATTACCGGCGTCCACCAACTCTTCTTCGTACGCACCTTCTTTCAACTTAAAGCCTGTGCCCGCTTCGTGGTGCTCATGCCCGTCTGGACACTTGAACAATATCTTTGAGAAGCTCTTCCTGCTTTCCGTATCATCGTTGCAGTCAAGACAAATACCGGGCTTTGGATAGCACCTACCACACTTTATGCAGTAATAACCTGCGGTCGCACAAGACCATGTTTGCGGTAAATTCGAATGGGGATTCGCTTCTTTTGCTTTGTGTTCCGCAGTGTTCCACATGTATTCCTGGTTTGAGCAGTCCGAAAATTCACTGACCTCTTTACACTGTTCACACCAGAATTTCTTCAGGATTTTTGCCTTCGGGCAGGGCTTCTCCTCAGCCAGCACTACTTGTGAAGCAACAAAACAGAAGGCAAGAAGCACAATTAGGCTTATTACTCCAAACTTTTTCACTTTCTCACCCCCCTCCTTTTTTATTATTCCAGGCAGTTTCAGGTTAGGTGGTCGTCAATTATACTCACAATACACAATAAATCAATAATTTTTTCCAGATTTTTTGACCCAGGCCAGCGTGTACTACAACGTACTGGAAAATCGGCAGTGACCCAGAATAACCAGTATCCAGCGCTCCCAGACCCACTGGATTATACGCACAGTTTTCTCACTAAACTATATCAGGCTAAGTAATAGTGACGAAACCATTAAGCTTGTCAGGAAAAGCCCGATCAAGAGCAAAGGCACGGCAATTATCTTTGATATTATCGAAAGCGGCACATTTGGTACGGTCTCGTACTTTTTGAGTAAATTCGCCTCTTTTAGCCTTTTGTGATGCCTGGGCCTCTCATGCAGCATCTCCTCTTCGCTCACGATGCCGGTGAACATGGCCTCGTCCACAGGCACCTTCTCCGGAAGCAGGTGTGTATGAATGAAATGTATGGTAAATACGAATGCGGCGGCGAGGATTGCCTCGTATCTATGGGCAATGAGACCCATATCAATAGCCCAGCCAGGCAGGAATATAGAAAAAGTCGTCGGGAACCACAGCATTAGGCCCGTAAGGGCCATCACAAATGTGCCCCACAGTAGGGATAGATATTCAAATTTTTCCCAGTATATCCACCTGTCAAAGGCAGGACGTGGTCCAAACCCCAAGAGCCATTTTAGGTCCGCAACAATGTCCTTAACGTCCCTTGGCTGTATCATAATGGCATCCGCACCCCAGATTATGTTCGCTGCATGCCTCTTCACTAACGCGAGATATGAGCAATAGGCAAAATGCATAAAGGCGCAGAAGAACGTCATCCCTGCGCATATGCGATGGATATAACCGGCGGTGGGATGGCCACCCATGGTTTCGTACAGCCAACGCGCCCACGCCTGGTCTTGAAAGGCCAAGGGCATGCCCGTCAGCACCAGACCAAAGAAACTTATAATCAACAGAAAATGAGTTATTCTGTGAAATGGGCTGAACCTCTGGTATAGTTTTCCGTTAGTGGTCATGTCCGCCCCCGCCCTTTCTCTCGTCTAACAGCGTCCTAATCCACATCAGAAGTGCATGGCCTCCGAACATAGAAAATGCCTGAGCAATTATTCCCATGTACAATACGAATACCAGAGCAAGGTAAGACTGAGGATCTGCAAGGACTCCCAGGATACCTTTTTCCGTAAATGTCTTATATGCCTCCGCATAGAATTTGCGGGTCTTGAAGGCAGGATGAGCGATATGCTTTACAAAATTTTTACCTGCACCCGTATGGCACTTCCCGCACGTCTCTACTTTATGATTTTCCCCAACATTGGAGTCCGGGTTATCTGACTTGAGGATGTCATGCCCGCCGTGACAGTCATAGCAGTTCGGCACTTCGTCCGTCAGAACGCCCAGCGTTGAAAGCTGGCCGTGCATGTTCGTACAGTAAGTAAAGAGGTAATCCTCGTGACATTGACCGCATGTCTTATTTACGTTGGAGCGGTGAAACGCATCTTCTGCCACCGGCGTCTCTCGCGCTGAATTTTTCCCCATGTGACAGTCCGTACACCGTGGAGGAGTCTTCTCCTTCTCCTTCATGTGCTCCACATGGGTACTTTCGAGAAATTCTGCGGCCGGGTCATCGTGACAGAAGGTAATGCAATCAACGGTGTTTAAAAGCGGCTTGTGCTCCCCGTAGACACCGTCAAGGTCCTGATGACAGTCAATGCATACAAAACCTTCTTTTGAGCGGCCGTGAGCGGACTGCATAAATGCATCTTGTTCCACCAGCATGTTCACGACCTTGACCTCGCCCGTCTCCCTGTCTACACGCGCAACTCTGCCAACCTTTTCAGGGTCGCCGTGGCACTCCATACAGTCCTCAATCTCCTGGGCGATAACAAGGCCGCCGCTGCAAAACGCAAAGAACAAAAAGAAAGCGAGCAGTGACCGTAGACTAATAGAAAGTCCAGAGATTCCCGCTCGCTTCCTTGCACGCATTACACCCACCCTCCTCTATGTTATCCAGCAAAGCTGTGTAGGTTATTCCAACGGATACTAATCCTCTGCTACCGCTTTCTTCTTTCCCTTGGCTTCCGGCTTTATAGGCGTGTTAAGGATTGGGTCCCTCTCAATGCACCCTTTCCACTTTGCCTTGTCCCCATCGCTCATCTTCTTGATGACCTCGTCTATGGTATCAAGGTCTCTGTGATCGTCCTTCTTAAAATACTCATCGAAGTTCATGGCGATAGGATTACCTTTGTCGTCCTTGTCGCACTTCGGACATTTTTCAGGGTCGTTAGGATCCTCCCAGTGACACTCAAGACACTGGTCCTTGACCTTGCCAGATGCGTTATTGATACCGGCAACAATAAGCCCTGCGTCGTACTGCGCCTTGCGGGCCGCCATGGGGTCTTTCTCGAGCAGTTCGTTAAAGGCCTTTTTGCCCTTGCCCTGGTAGTTGTTCTTCAGCTCCGAGTATGCCTCGCCGGGGCCGTGACAGGCCTCACAGGTAACGTCTTCAAGATAAGTTTCCTTGGGGTTTTTGAATTTCCCGCCGTAGCCTGTAGTGTGGCACTTGAGACATTTGGGGTCCTTCTTCTCCTCGTCAGTCTGGAGTCTCTTGAATGCCTTGGAATGGTCTATCTGCTTCCACTCATCGCCCTCCCAAACACCGGGAGACAGGTGGCACTTACAACCCTTGTTCCCTGTATACTTATATTTTTGTTTATCCGCAGCTTCAACTGAAGACGTGGGTGCAAGGACCAGAAACGTACCTACCAAAGTGATTAAAAGGAATGCTGCAAATCTACCAACAAACATTTATCCTTCTCCTTTCGAATTCAATTGGGCAGGGCCCAACGTCGGCTTCCTTTTTTATTTTATGGAAGATTCAAAATGGAAGGGAAAAAATACTAGCAAAGCCCAAAAAGATAGTCAAGTGAAAAATAAACACGCAGTTCGATAAGTAGGCAAGACCTCTATAAGTGTACGGCAACCGTGTCGCCGGGGGAGTAATGCCACTAAACATCCTAAATACCAATTGACACGGCCGATAGACCCAAGCTTTTGACTTTTGCAGGGGTCCTGTTGTTTACATCATCCATAAATCCCTAAAAACCAAATAAAGGAGTTAAGGCAACAGGGTGTATATACTACGCCCGCTAAGCTTTACTCCTTATTCATAATCCTCTCCATCTCCTTCTTCGTACATTACATTAACAACCGTATAACCGCCTCCTTCTATGGCATCTACAACGGCCTCGAGGTCTGCATCTTCCGTTACTGTAAGTTCAACAACGCCTCTCTTCGGGTCTATTTTGCAGCTCTTGATACCCGGCATCTGCGCCAAAGCCGATTTGATTGCCTCAGCGTCAGCATCCGTTGCGACACCTTGAACCGTTAGATATACTTTCTCCCCGCTTGTCTCTCCTGCCAGACTTATCGAACTGGAGACCGGCAGTGTTCCAAAAGTCAGCACCACCGTAAGGCATGGCATAATGACAAAAACGCACAATCCTCTAATCAACCTGGTCATCCCAATCATCTTCAACCCCTCTTCCCATTTCCTTAAAAGAACGTGACCCTACGTTTCCCTTACTCCGCTCTCCCTCTCGTCCTTCCCGCCCATTTGTCCTTCTCTGTATTTTTTATTCCTGTATGTCTCAGTCTCCAAAATTAAAATCTGGCGCCATGGGCATATTTTTCTCACGGCAGATTTTTTGTGAGGTCTTGTGGGCTTTATCCAAGAGGTTCGTGTAATACCTGCAGAAATTACCCCCCGTTCATCAATAATCTTTCAACAAACGCAGTGTCTACGTCGCCGTTTAGATAGTTAGGATGATTTAATATCCTTAAATGAAGGGGGATAGTAGTCTTTACACCCTCTATACGGTATTCGTTGAGGGCACGCTTCAGGCACGCAACAGCCTCCTGTCGTGTACCCTGATGTACTATCAGTTTTCCTATCATGGAGTCGTAATAGGATGGTATCTCATAACCTTGGTGGACGTGTGAGTCTATCCTTACACCGTTTCCACCAGGGACATGGTACACTGTGATCCTGCCGGGCTGGGGACGGAAGCCATTATCTGGGTCCTCTGCATAAATGCGGCACTCAATAGCTACCCCGTTAAGGGTTATCTGTTTTTGTCTGTGCCCAAGGTGTTCCCCGGATGCAATCCTTAGCTGTTCCTTAACCAGGTCTACTCCGCTAACCATCTCTGTTACGGGGTGTTCAACCTGCAACCTGGTGTTCATCTCTATAAAATAGAATTTTCCATCCTGCTTGTTAACCAGGAACTCCACAGTACCTGCATTCACATAGTTTACGGCCTTTGCCAGCTTGACAGCGGTCTTATACAACTCAGACCTTTGATGCTGCGATATGCTTGGAGATGGTGTCTCCTCCAAAAGCTTTTGATGTCGCCGCTGCAGGCTGCAATCTCTCTCGCCAAGGTGAATAATGTTGCCGTGCTGGTCAGCGAGAATCTGCACCTCTACATGGCACGCATGTTCGATAAACTTCTCAATATAAAGCGATGAGTCCTTAAAAGCGGTCTCGGATTCTCTCTGGGCAACGGCCATAGAGCTCACAAGGCTGGCATCGTTGTGGGCAATTCTTATCCCCCTACCCCCGCCGCCCGCCGCAGCCTTTATAAGCACCGGATAGCCTATCTTATGAGCTATGCCCAGCGCCTCTTGCTGGCCCGTCACGGTAGACTCGCTGCCGGGCAAGACGGGGACCTTGTTCGCAACAGCCACCCGTCTGGCCTCCGCCTTGTCTCCCATCATCTTGAGGGTCTTTGCGGATGGGCCTATAAAGGTGATGTTAGAGGACTCGCAGATCTCGGCAAAATGGCTTGCCTCTGAAAGAAAACCGTACCCGGGATGGATCGCTTCTACGTCTGTTATCTCTGCAGCACTGATTATGCTCGGCACGTTAAGATAGCTCTGCTCCGGCGATGAAGGACCGATACACACAGTATTATCGGCTAATTTCAGGTACTCGGCCCCTTCGTCCGCTTTTGAGCAAACAGCTACCGTCTCTACGCCTAATTCTTTACAAGCCCTGATTATTCTAAGCGCTATCTCTCCTCTGTTTGCGATTAACACCCGAGAAAACATTTAACCGTCCTTTACCCCCCAGACACTGTCGGCTGTACCCTGAAAAGTGGTTGGCCAAACTCCACCGGCATACCATCCTCAACCAACACCTCTACCACCTTTCCAGTCACCTCTGCCTTTATCTCGTTTATAATCTTCATAGCTTCTATTACACAAACTACGGTATCAGGGTCCAGTACATCACCGACTCCTACATGGGGCTCAGCCCCGGGCGTAGCCGCCCTATAGAACGTACCCACCATCGGAGAGGTTATTTCTTTTAAATTGTCCTTTTTAAGAAGGGGATGCTGCACTGACCCCACAGGAGCCGGAAGACTACCTGAAGGAACGGAAGGGAGGAAAGCCGGTTGAAAACCGCCGTTTGTTTTTTTTACCTTTATCCTTAACGTATCCTCTTGAATTTCGATTTCAGACAGGTCATTAGCGTTCATCAATGAAATAAGCTCTTTAATTTTGTCCATCGTACTCATGTTTATGGGAGTCCTTTTCATCGGCAATGCTTTTCATAAACGACCTTTCTGACAAGGTCCGTAAATGCCGGTTTAATCGGAGGGCAACGATGTATTAAGTATTAAACTATTGCTTCGTCAAGGTCCTTGGGTAGACGGCTAAGGACTTCACACCCATCTTCTTTGACCAGGATCATGTCTTCTATCCTCACACCACCCCAATTTGGGATGTAGATGCCCGGCTCTACCGTGATAACCATGCCCCTCTTCAGCAGCCTTCTATTGGTGCGATTAAGCCTTGGATTCTCATGGACATCAAGACCTATTCCATGGCCTAGGCCATGCCCAAAATTACTACCGTAGCCCATTTTCTCGATATACGACCTGGCGGCCAGGTCTACCTCCCTGACACTTACACCACCCCTAACCCTATCTATGGCCCGCTTTTGGGCATTCAAAACAATGCCATAAATCTTTCTTGCCTGTGCGCTGATTCTATTTAGGAATAGTACCCGTGTCAAGTCTGAATTGTAAGCCTGCCAAGACGCACCCCAATCAACGAGCACCATATCACCCCGGCCAATTTTCCTCTCGGTTAAAGGTGCGTGGGGCAGGGACGAGCGCTCACCCACTGCAACTATGGTGTTGAAGGCCGGACCGACCGCGCCGCCACTCTTCATGGCCGACTCAAGACCGTCAGCCAACTGTTTTTCCGTTACTCCCTGTCGTACATCCCTCCTGAGGGACTGGAATCCCGCCTCAGCTATCTCTAGGGCCATCCTAATCTTCTTAACTTCTTCGTCATCTTTTATCTCCCTCAAACACTCAACCATGCCCTTTGTAGGCACCATTTTCTTCCGGCCCAAGGCGGTCTTTAACTCGGCGTACTGCGAATACGTCAGCGAATCTGCCTCAAAACCCAGCACAGACAGCTTTAAACGTCTTACCAGACTGGAGGTGGTCCTTATCAGGCCTCGTTTCCTCTCAACCAGCTCTACGCCTCTACATTCCTTCTGAACCTGCTCAACGTATCTGAAATCTGTAATTAATATATCGCGTTCATCGGTGAGCAGCATCATGCCTTCCGAACCGCTGAAACCGCTGAGATACCGGATGTTTGCGATATTACCCACTATGAGGCCATCCAATCCGCGCTTCTTTATCATTTCTCTTAATTGCAAGAGTCGTTTTGGGGTGCTCAATGATATGGCCTTTCAATTGAAAATGTAATGAATCCAAAACCGGTGTTTGCAGAGATATTAATTGTATGCCAGTTCTTGGTTACAGGCCGCACGGAAGAGGGCCTATGAGGGGTTTCGTCTTATTTCTTCTGACAACCTGTCCACGAGGCAACTAAACTCACTATCTGTCTCCAGCCTTCTTTTTATCTTCCTCATGGCTGCTATGCAGGTCGTATGCCGTCTGTTGCCGAAATGGTCTCCTATCTCTTGATAAGAAGCGGCTGTAAGGGTCCTTGCCAAGTAGCAGCACATGTGGATGGGCAGTATCTGGGACCTCTTTTTATTCGAGGAGCGCAGTTCCTCCGGGCTGAGCTGGAAATAATCGCTCACACATTTTTCTATGTCTTCTATCCTTACCTTCCGCAGTCTCTGGCTTGAGACACCCGACAAAACTTCCTTCACCAGAGAGACGTTTATCTTTCTCTTATAGGCCGTTGCGATTGCAGTAACGGTTGTAAGGACACTTTCAAATTCCCTCACACTTCTTTCCTTCAGTCTCTCTGCCATATATGCCAGCACTTCCTGCGGCATGACCTTCCCTGCAACCCCAGTCTTAGCCTTAAGTATGGCTAGTGCCGTCTCGAAATCAGGAGGACGTATCTCCGCAACCATACCAGACATCATGCGGCTGGCAAGACTCTCCTTGATCTTCTTTATTAACTTGGGATGTGCGTCGCTTGCGAGGATAATCCTCTTGGATGAGTGATGAAGTGTATTGAACGTGTGAAGGAACTCTTCTTGTATACCGCTTTTGTTCGAAAGAAAATGCACGTCGTCTATCAGCAGCACATCCGCCCCTCTATACTCATTCCTGAAACTATCCACCTTTCCTTTCTTAAGCGCGGCAATGAATTCGTTTGTCCAGTGCTCGGCCGGCATGTAGATGGCCTTTCGCAAATTCCTATTCTCATTGACCTGATTACATATACCTTGAAGTATATGCGTCTTCCCAAGACCTACGGAACCGTAAATGAATAAGGTGCTGAACGGTGGGTCGGGTGATCGAAACATCTCCTGGGCCGACATGTATGCCAACTGGTTTGACGGGCCGACAACGAACTCCTCAAGGCGCATAACCCTGTGTTCTACCCTGCGGGGTGGTGCTGAATGTCTTTTATCCCCTGCCTCTTCCTTTCTAACTTCTTTGTTGACAATACATTCCCCTATCTTGTTGGAAGGCATCTGTTTAACTACGGAAAACCCTATATCAATCTCTCTATCCAACGAGGCATTCAAAATATCCTTAATTACGGACGAGAAATGCTTTTTAAGCCAGATGGCTGTGTAGGAATTGGGAACGCCGATGGTACAACACTCGCCATCAACCGAAAGGAGAGTAGTGTTCCTAAACCATAGATTGTAAGTTGCCGGGCTTACGTGCCGCTCAATGCCGCTAAGCACATTCCCCCAAATTTCTTCACAACTTTTGGGCACGTAGACTCCCGGAAGAAACAAAATTACCAATAATCGCTAATTAAAAACTCGAAGTGCAGCAACAGAATCTCACGAAGATTTAACCATTCGCACTACGCAAAATACGAATACCCCTCCGGCCCTGCCGATAGCCCCCTAGCGGCAAGAACCAGTTAGCGTCCTCGATAACATCGGGACTAATCATTGGCGGGCATGTCTCAAGAAAACAGGAGGAAGCATATCAAAAATTTCCAAGCTGTCAAAAAGAAATTCTTTCTGATCACACCGGGATCATACTTTACGAAAAATCAAAACTGTGTAAGATTCTTCTTGTCAACATGATTGAAGATTCACAGTAGTCTTAAGATTTTTTAAAAATTCTTTACTCATTGTTGCATTTATTTACTATTATAAAAGTCAGTAATTCTCCACATCTTATGTTATTAGATTATCAATACTTAGGACATCTCCCGTAACGCCATACATCAATGCGTTGCATCCCATTGACTGCCATTGGCTTAAACAAAATCAGGGTGTGAAAGTCTTATGACAAAGAACAAACTTCGGCGAATAAGGATAAAAGATTTTAGCCTGCGCCACACTCTTGAGTGTGGACAGTTCTTCAGAGTAAGACTGGTTGACGGCTGGTACTTTATTAACTCAAGAGACACTTTTTTTAAGATAAGACAGACGGGTGACATTCTTGAATACAAAGGGGCAGACGACAAGTATATAAAATACCTTTTTTCACTCGATGTGCCTCTCGATGAAATCCTCAGTTCAATAATCAGGGATAAACACATTGAAAAGGCGGTAAGGCTCTATCGTGGCCTTCGAATTATCCGGCAGGATCCGTGGGAATGTCTCATCTCATACATCTGCTCCTCTGCCTCTAATATCCCACGAATAAGAACCTGCATGGAGGGCGTCGCCGAAAGATTTGGCAAAAGGATCGTCCTTGACGGTATCGAGAGTAACACCTTCCCGGGACCCCACATTAAATTACAAAAGAAGGCCCTCGATGAAATTGGCCTTGGGTTCAGGGCAAGGTACGTGCAAGAGGCCAGTCAGAGGATAAATGACCCATACCTGGATGCACTTAGGGAACTGGTATATGATGATGCAAAACAACTACTTATGCAAAATCTCGGCGTAGGGGACAAGGTGGCGGACTGCGTCCTCCTATTTTCCCTGGGCTTCACTGAAGCCTTTCCCGTAGACAGATGGATAAAGAGGGTGATGCAGGAAGTATACTTCCGAGACAGACCGACACCGAACAAGGTCATACACGGCTTCGCACGCGAATACTTTGGCCAGTATGCGGGTTACGCACAGGAGTATCTATTTATGTACAGCAGACGGAAGGGAGGTGCGTGATAAATTGCACCTGTACTACGATTAAATATGACCTGGCATCCTACCACCAGGCCAACCTGACACCGTTTGGTCGAAGGCAGACAAAGAAGTCTGCCGGCGACAGGACCTCGTCTACTTTCCCATCTTTTTCTTCACGTACTTCATGAGACCACCCGCGGCAATAATGTCTCTTATCTCTTGTGGAAATGGTTCAAAACTGTAGGTCTTACCGCTTGTGTGGTTAAGGATTCGGCTCTTATTCATGTCTATCTCAACGTCATCGCCCTCTTCTATCTCCCTTGCGGCCTCGACGCTTTCTATGATTGGAAGTCCGATGTTTATGGAATTTCTGAAAAAAATTCGGGCAAAACTGGATGCAATAACCGCCCCTATCTTACAACCCTTCATTGCGATGGGCGCGTGCTCCCGTGAAGAACCGCAGCCAAAGTTGTCACCCGCAACAACTATGTCCCCTGGACTTACCTCCTTGTGGAATTCAGGGCGGGCATCTTCCATACAGTGGGCTGCCAGTGCACCGGGCTCTGAGGTACTGAGGAATCTTCCTGCAATAATATGGTCAGTGCTTATGTTATCGCCAAATTTCCAGCATCGCCCGCGCACCCCTTAATGACCTCCGTTGGTACCTGACTTGGATTCCATTCTCTGGTGGGCCTGATGCATAAATGCCTCCAGACGGGTTTGCTCGTTGGTCTCTTCCTGACCGTCGAAGGCCATCTTTATAATTGGAATGCCGTCGTGGTCCTTCTGCAACCTCTCAAGCAGTGCGTTTACAACCGTGCCGGGCATGCAGTGGAATGGTACCATGTTTATTATACCGTGAACCCCGTGCTCAGCATACTCCACCGCCCTGCCCATGCTGAGAATGGCTTCGCCCCTAAAGGACGGGTGCAGGTATTTCTTCCCTTTCTGTATGACGTCCCAGGACGGTGATTCTCTGTAGAAGTGTCTTATATGCCCCTTGAAGGGTCTAGCCCTCTTGAAGGCCTGCCAACGCTGGATCAAGTCCGTTATCAACTCCTTAAGATAAGCACCCCATCTTTGCTCCCTGAGACAGTCCTCCCGTCTGCAATAGCCTATGTAGTTTATCCACTCCTCAAACGGGGGTAGGATGGCTTCACCGCCCAGTTTCTCAATACGGTCTACCACAAAGCTGTTAGAGTAGGCGCAGCTTCGCACGTATACCTCGCCTATGATACCTATAAGCGGCTTTCTGATGCCTCTGTCTACCGGTATATTATGAAAGGCGTCTCTTGCCTTCTGTGCCACCCTAAGCAGATCTTTACGATTCCTGGTCCACTCAGTGCCCATCTCCAGATAATGTTTATACACGGCGTCAGACTGCCCCTTACTCAGCTCATACGGGCGCGTCTCTCTCAAGAGCCTCTGCAGGTAGTCAACCAGCAGAATGCCCTGCCATGCCAGTTTCTTAAAATCAGTCCCCAGAGACGCCATGTTAGACTGGTAGTCCTTGTCCTGGTCAAGCGTAATCACGGGTACGTCTTTGAAGCCCAGGTCATCAAGCACCATACGGTGGAACCTGTTATATTGACCGAAACGGCAGGGTCCGTAGGCGGTAGCCATGAAAAAGGCGCTACAGCTGCGGTCGAAGTCATCGTCGGTGGCCTTCTTAACGATGTCCCCAGTGGTAAGGATTGCGGGGTAACACTCCTTGCCTGACGTAAATCTTCGGCCTATGTCCAGGCTCTGCTTGTCGGGCATCGGCAGTGGCTCGGCGTCCACACCGCAGGCGCTCATTGCGGCGGCCATGGGAAATACGTGGTCGTCCATGTACGGGATAAACACCTTCCGTTTGGTCTTCGCATTTGCCGTCAGGCTTGTGGTAACTGGTGGTTTATGTGCGTATCCTGCGCCATTCCTTACATTCTTAAGGCTGTCAAGGTATGCCTCACAACGCGTTATAATGCCGGCATCGGCGCTATGCTCGTCTATCTCTATTGTAAGCTGCGGTTTGTGGGACAGTTCTTTCTCAAAATGCTTTAAGATAAAGGCGTCCGGACCGCAACCGAAGTTCGTTATATAAAGTGGGTACAACCTCTTGTCTTTGCCAATAAACCTTGCCGCAGCTATAATCTTTTGCCCGGACCTCCAATACATGTGCGGATACTCCTCGGCAATCTCCACCACGTCCAGCGGCAGCATGTCCATTGGTATGGCAAGCACACCAAGTTCCCTAAGCTTATCAGGGATACGAAGACTGACAACCTCATCGCAGGAGTTGTAGGTCCGGCCCACTATTACCAGTGCAATTTCGTCCTCTTTAAGGCTGGCAAGTGCCTCCTTACCGCGTTTGGCAAGCGTGTCATAAAAATCTTGCTGGGCTGATAGCGCGGTAGCTACGGCCTTTTCCACACGTTCACCCGTCTGGCCTATATCTCTGGCTATCTCGCGGAATATATTTTTCAGATGCTCCATTCCCCACTCCAGATGGAAGGCTGGCTCAAGGACCTTGAATTTCTTGCCGTTTTCCGCAAACTTTGCTACAGCACGAACCATGTACGGAAGTCCTTGTACGTACGGACACATATACGAATGGACCAGCTTCGGACTGGCATTGGGGAAATTAACAACGCTGGGTATAAACAGGTAATCTATGTCCTTGTCCAGCATGTCCATCACGTGCCCGTGAGCTACCTTTATGGGGAAGCAGGTCTCAGCAGCAATATTCTCCACACCCTCCTTTATCAGTTCAGGGTTGGTCGGACTCGACGGGACCACCTCAAAACCCAGTTCCGTAAAGAATGCCTTCCACATGGGGTACAGCTCGAAGAACATGTTTGCCCGCGGCATACCCACCTTCATACCGTTGGGGGCATCGGGTTTATCTTTAGGATAGGAATTGAACAGGACCTTCTCCCGTTCCTTAAATAGTCTTGGGATTCCACGCCCCTTCTTGGGTTTTCCGGAATCTTCGTACTTACCGCAGCGATCGCCGTAATATAGCGGTTCCTCACCGCTAATCTCTACCTTCTTAACCGTGCATATGTTTGAACAATCCCTGCACACAAAGGAACCTACTTCACATTTCCGCTTTCGTAAGTCGAAACCCTTGAACTTGGATTTCTCCCAGTTCCTCTCCTCCATGGCGATTATCGCAGAGCCTATTGCACCCATACAATCGTGGTGTGGCGGCACAATAATCTCCTTACCGGTTACCTTCTCGAATGCGGCCTTTACCCCGCGGTTATACGCAACACCTCCCTGGAACAGGATACGGTCACCAACCCTCCTGCTCTCCACCACGCGATTAAGGTAATTAAGGACGATTGAATAACTAAGGCCCGCTACAAGGTCCTGCTTGGTGGCCCCCTTTTGTTGATGGTGTACAATATCCGACTCCATAAACACGGTACACCTCTCACCCATACCGCATCCTCCGCAAGAACTCAGCGCCTTCTTCCCAAACTCCTCTTTAATGGCTATGCCGAGTCTCTCTGACTGCTCCTCCAGAAATGACCCGGTCCCAGCCGCACAGACCTTATTCATCGCGAAATCCACGACTGCACCGTTTTCCATCCTTATATACTTCGAGTCCTGACCCCCTATCTCAAAGATTGTATCCACATCGGGGCATGCGTTTGCAGCCGCTCTGGCGTGGGCGGTAATCTCATTCTTCGTAACATCCGCACCTATATAGTCTCCGGTCAGGTAGCGCCCGGAGCCCGTGGTGCACACCCCCTTAACATCCACCTTGTCGCCGACCTCCATCCCTACTTCAAACAGCCCTTTGGTAACTGCCTCAAGCGGCCTGCCCGCCGTCATTAAATAACGCCTGGCCAAGACATTCTTGTCCTTGTCTATAACAATTACGTTCGTGCTTATTGAGCCCACATCAACCCCGACATAGGCTTCTACCTTGCCGTTTCCGTTAACAGGCACACAGTGGGTCACGATGTCATAATTGTCGCCCTTCAGCGCCTCCAGCATTGCCGCATTACTCTTGCGGTTTCTCAAATATGACTCCAGGGCCCCCAGACCGTTACAACCGTGCTCGGCACCCTTCTCCATAATCATAAGTGCCGCACCAATGGCACCCAACGAGGCGTGGTGTTTCGGTATAATCAGATCACCTGGTTTGAGGTCCAAAACGTCCTCAAACGCCTTTATCATGCCCTTATTGGCCGCCACACCCCCCTGGAATGCGATCGGTTTCGCCATCCCCTTGCCCTTTGCAATGGCACTCTTGAAATTCCTGGCCATCGCATAACACAAACCTGCCAATATGTCGTGGACGGGGGTGGCCTCCTGCTGGAGATGTATCATGTCTGACTTGGCAAATACGCTGCAACGGCCTGCAATCCTGGGCGGGTTTTTCGACTTCAACGCCAACTCGGCAAATTCACCTTCAATGGAGATACCTACACGTGAGGCCTGTTGGTCCAGAAACGAGCCCGTGCCTGCGGCGCACATCGTGTTCATGGCAAAATCGGCCACCCTTATCTGGCCGATTGACTTGTCGTATTCCAGGAGCATCAGCTTTGAGTCCTGACCGCCGATTTCTATGATACTGCGTACCTCCGGGTAATAGGTGGCAGTGCCCTTACTCTGTGCCACCACTTCGTTAACGAAATATATGCCAAATATCTCGGAGAGGAGTTTTCCACCCGAACCGGTGCAGGCCATACCCTTTATCTGCTCCCTGGGGGTACGACTGTAGACACCATTCAAGACCTCCAGAGTCGCCTCTAACGGCTGGCCTTGTGCTCGGACATAATGCTCCTCCAAGACCTCTTTTTTATCGTTAATAAGGACAACCTTCAAACTGACTGAACCGATATCCAGACCAATGTATTTCTTCTCTGCCATGCCGCTCCTCAATGAAAAAGATACAAAAGTTATCCCGGCACTAAGTAACTTACTACATTGAAGAAAAGAAGACTCTCGTCCGAAGACCGTGCTAAATCAGCTCTTCGGGGTGAGTAATCCTACCTGTCACGGCCGAAGCGGCCGCTACGGCAGGACTGGAAAGATAGACCTCGCTCTTGGGGTGACCCATCCTGCCTGGAAAATTGCGGTTTGTTGTAGACAGACACCTCTCGCCCTCAGCCAGTACCCCCGAATGACCCCCCAGACATGGTCCACAGGTCGGGGTAGATACGGCAGCCCCGGCGCCGATGAACACGTCCATTAAACCCTCCCTCACCGCCTGAAGATACGTCTCCTGTGTAGCGGGGAAGATAAGGAGCCTTACAGACGGGTGCACCTTCCTACCCTGGAGTATCTGGGCCGCTATCCTCATGTCAGATATCCTGCCATTGGTACAGGAACCAATGACTACCTGATCAATCTTTATGTGAGAGAGCTCCTCCGCGGGGCAGACGTTCGACGGCAAACTGGGCATCGCCACCTGGGGAGAGATTTTAGAGGCGTTATAACTACGCGTCTCTATATTGTCCGGACTGCCGTTAACGTGACAAGGCCGGTAACCCCTCTTTGCGCGACCCCTTACGTAGTCTTCGGTTACGTCGTCCGTCTTAATAATCCCGGTCTTTGCACCTGCTTCTATCGCCATGTTGCATATGGCAAAACGGTCGTCCATTGGCAATGACGAGATTGTCGGGCCGGTAAATTCCATAACCTTGTACAAAGCGCCGTCTACTCCTATATCCCCTATCACATGCAGAATTATATCCTTCCCCGAGCTCCACCGCGGCAGTTTACCGTCGAACATAAACCTTATCGTCTCGGGCACCCTCAGCCATACCTTCCCTGTGGCAAAACAAGCCGCCAGGTCTGTACTGCCTACGCCGACGGCAAAGGCACCCAAGGCACCGTACGTACACGTGTGGGAATCAGCTCCTATTACAAGGTCGCCCGGCAGCACCAGCCCCATTTCGGGCAGAAGCGCATGCTCTATTCCCATCCTGCCTATCTCGAAGAAATATTCAATCCGATGCCTCTCCGCAAATCTCCTCAGCATCTTTACCTGCTCTGCAGAGGCTATATCCTTGTTTGGGGTAAAATGGTCCGGGACCAGCGCTATCCTCTTCCTGTCAAATACCCTCTCAATACCGGCGTCTTCAAACTCTTTTATGGCTATTGGAGCAGTGATGTCATTGCCAAGGCAAAAGTCCACTCCCGCATACACAAACTGTCCGGCCTGGACCTCAGCCTGGTCCGTATGTGCCGCAATAATCTTCTCTGCCAGCGTCATTACCATAATCTTAAACTATTCATAAATAACACGAATAATCAACACGGTGAGATAATTACTAGAGGTGTCTTATTTATGGAAGGAAAAGACCCATCATTTGTTTAATTATCAAGGAAGCGACTCCTGTGACTCTTTACAAATAACGGGTCGCGCACGTATCTCTTATGACATTCTGAACACAAATCAAAACGGAGGGTCTTGTATTCCATATCATCCGCAGAGTCTTCTTCTAATCCCTTCTCATCTTCGAGGTCGAACCCTGCTATATCGTCACCAATACTGCCAAGCTCCTCGTTTTCCTCTTCATCGTCGTCGGCGGGATAAATCTCTATCTTTACGACATACCGCAACTCCTCCTCGGTCTTTATAATACTGCCGCACATATCACACGAATAATGTATCATCAATTATCCTCCGTGTCCCGTAGGCCTTTTGCCGGAACAAAAGATTCCTATTTTTGCTAAACAGACACCTCCCTTCAAGGTCTCAATCTTAAATCGTAATAATATCTTTTATTTGCAGTAATTGTCAAGAATAAAAGCCCTTCCACATACCCAAAGCGCTTGAAAATGTAGAGGTTCCTCAGTCACTGAGACCTCTGAAAAGTCCGCACTACTGTCATTCTGAGGGAGTGAAACGACCGAAGAATCTCGTATTTTGGAGATTCTTCGCTACGCTCAGAATGACATCAACATACTCTATAGGAGACTTTTTCAAAACTCTCTCACTATGGGCACCCACAATGTTCGTCTATGGCCCTGTTCGCCAGCGCGTCGGCCAGCGGGTTTTCTTCCCTTGGGATATGCCGTATTTTCCACTTCGGCAGCGTCTCCGCCAGCCTTTTGGCCTCTTTGTAAAGGGGCAGTATTGACGGCGACCTTACCTTGTATTGGCCGTTTATCTGCTTAACCAACAACTCACTGTCGGAAAACATTTCCAATTCCTTTGGATGGTACTTCCGCACCCCTTCCAGACCGCTTATCAGTGCCCTGTATTCGGCAACGTTGTTTGTGGTCTCCCCTATATACTCACTAATCTCCTCCAGGACATTTTGCTCTTTGTCGCATATAACCACCCCGATACCCGCCTTACCGGGATTGCCGCGAGATGCGCCGTCTGTATATACAAGGACATGTCCCCCGGAAAAAGGCTTACCCACCTTATCTTTAACCAAGCCTGGCCCCGTCTTTATGATACTATTGAGATGGCCAAAGAACTCTTCCAGTCTCCTCCGGGTAATCCTGGAGTCCTTGGCGGCGATGCTGTCCGGGTCTATACTCTTACGAATTAGTCCCAGCAGTTCTTGGTCAGATATGCTGCCCATTCTTACCTTGCTCACCTATTTATTGTGGCACGCTTCCAAAGTTAGCTGATTTTAGCTCCTAAACGAACCACTGCCAAACAAAAACCTGCCACAGTGTACTTGTTTATTGTACACTGCGGCCTGTAACGATTAATGCATTATATCTCCCAAGACTCAGAACCCAACACCGGCCCCAACAATAGCCCGATAATCAACTTCATGTTCCTTGCCATTAGGATCCTGCTGAATTGGATACAAAAATGCCGCCGTAAAAGAGACATGATTTCCTACCAACATTCTCACCCCGGGAGAAAGGTAGAGTATCGTCCCGCCGCTGTCGTCGTCCTTCTTACCCCTAATCTCCTGCTTTTGAGTCCACACTCCATTGAGCTCAGTAACGAGGTCCCAGTCAACGTGCCAATGGCCACCATGGTCATGCTTATTACCAGAACCATGGTCGTAACTATGGTTGTGCACATGCTTTTCTTTACCAACCCTATAGGAAAGGGCCAGGTTGTACTCAAAGCTGTCGCCAAGAACGGTGCGCTGCGCACCGGGGGTTGTATAGATGTACAAGACATTGCTACTAAGGGAAAGACCGCCCCAATGCTTAGTGAAGGCAAGGCCGGCCATGGGGTCCCATGAACCTGAGCCGGGCTGATGCTCCGTCTCGAATCGGGTGCCGAGGTCCGTCCTCTTAGTGGTTTCACCCGTAGGGACGCTCACACCTAAGATTCCGGCAATATGAATGTCCCTGTCCTTGTCTTCAAGAAACCTGTACATACCATAAAGCGTCAAGTCGCCAAAACCAGCAGAACTACCTTCCTTATGAAGCTCTACATCACCGTCGTCATTGTGCCCCTCGCGTATGTCCTGCTGCCATACATACGGCATTCGGAAGCCCACAGTGAGGTGTTCCATAGCGCCATACGCAACTCCGATGGATGACGTAAGCGTGAAGTCAGTGCTGTCTACGTGCTGATCCTCCTGCGCGAAGCTGAGCAACTGTGAATCCGTAAATCTGCGGAACTGTATAAGGTCCGTCCGAATGTCTGAAAAAAAGCCGCCCACAGAAACAGGCCCGGCTGAAGCTGTAGTGATGGGACCAGAACGACCCGTACCCAGTCCACTAACCACAGCGTGATGCCCATAGACATAGTCAACTGGCGCCATTACATAAAGCAGTAAAGACAATATTACCGCAAAGAGTCTCATCATGTTGCTCCTTTCTCAACCAATATCAGTTACCTCAGAATAAGCGTGCAGTGCAACCACCGGGCGCATGGTGGGTATACCGTGGGCGCACTACGGACGCACTTCTCCTGCGGTGATAGTCACGAAACTTTTGAGATGGGTTAGGTCAAGAAAGGAGTCTGGGAACTTTGTCGGGAGGAAGAATAAGGCTGTCCTCAATTATGGGGACACCAGGTTCTTCTTGCCATGAGTAGACATCATCAAACAGGGCAATAGGACCAAAATCGTGCATATAAGGGTCGTGTGCGAAGTGGAATAATACCGTGGTATGCCCGGTACAGGCTAGGCTTCTCCAAAAAGACGCCGTGTCATTAGCCTGACTCTCGTTTTGGTTGGGTGGAACGCTATGTTCCACCTCCGGTGCGTGTCCACAACACTCACACTGTCCTGGAGGACAACGGCAGTCGCCGCCGCAGCACTGTGACAACGTTACCCTTTTCGGGACGTGTACCCCGAGTGTAGTAACTCCTGTGAAAAGAAAGGTTACCAGTAACAACGACACACCCAGCACGTGTCCCTTTGTCATGGCACAGATTCTATTTGACACTTAAAAATAAATCAACTCTAATTAGCACCTAGTACCACACCTAAACTATATACCCTTGTAACTTAATGTTACACGTTGTCATTGCGAGCGAGGCGAAGCAATCCCATATTCTCCGGTAAAGACCGCTTATGAGATTGCTTCGTCACTGCCGTTCCTCGCAATGACAGTTTGCGTATCCTGCAGAGATTTTGTTGTATCCATAGAAAGTTTCGAGAGGTATAAATGACACTTCTCCTTTATGACGATATCTACCTTAAACACGACACCGCCCCCTATCACCCTGAAAATTATAAACGGCTTGAGTGTACCATTGACCACCTGAAATCCGCCGGTCTGTGGAATAAATTAACCCTGGTGAGCCCCAGGGCTGCAACTGTAGAAGAGATTGCGCTTGTACATGACAGGGGTTACATCAGCAGGGCCAGGAAGGTGGCCGAGGGTGGTGGCGGTCAGTTGGACCCGGACACGGTGCTTTCGCGTGATTCCTACCAGGCCGCCATCTACGCCGCAGGGGCGCTTCTTACTGCGTCGGACCTTGTGATGGGGAAAAAGGACACAAACGCCTTCTGCCTGGTCAGACCGCCGGGTCACCATGCAAGACCCGCACGGGGCATGGGATTCTGCATCTTTAACAATGCCGCAATCGCCGCACAATACCTTATATCCAGACACAAACTCGAGCGCGTGCTGATTGTGGACTGGGACTGCCACCACGGCAACGGCACCCAGGAGATATTCTATAACGACCCACGTGTGCTTTACCTGTCGCTCCACAGATGGCCTTTCTATCCCGGCACGGGCGGCAAAGACGAGAGGGGAAACGGCGAGGGAGACGGCTTTACCATAAACATACCCATCCGGGAAGGCACCTCTCCTGAGGAATATATCCAGTCATTCAGGAATGTGATGAACGGGAGTGCCTCGGCATTTGACCCGGAGTTTATCATTATATCTGCAGGCTTTGACACCTATGCGGAAGATCCTATAGCGGGACTCGGCCTGTCAGCAAAAGATTTCGCCACGCTTACCAAAATAACCATGGACGTGGCAAAAAGATGCAGCCAGGACCGAATAGTATCGTGCCTTGAGGGTGGCTACAGCCTCCAGGGTTTGCCGCTCTGCATAGAACAGCACTTGAACGCCCTTCTGGAGATTACATAATCTGTTTGTTATTCCGCGGCCTTCGAGGTCTCTTTACCCGCTCCCGAGAGCTTGTTAAGTCTCTTTGTCAGACGGGATTTGTAGCGGGACACCGTACCCTTTTTGATGAGACTCTTGGCTGCCGCCTGATCAAGCGCCTTAACGGTAATACGCAACTCCTCCCTGGCAGCCGCTGTGTTACCTGCCTCAGTGGCCTTAGCGAATTTCTTTAACTGCGTCCTCAGCCTGGATATCGCAGTACGGTTACCGGCCCGGCGCTTTATATTTTGTCTCAGACTCTTTGCAGACGTTGGTCTATGTGTCATAATATCCTCCACAAGTATCAAAGTTAAGTAACTTATTACACTAAAGACCGTCTGTCAACAGAAATAAACCCACCGCCCCTTGCATTACTGCCACATGATTGCTATACTTGGTTTTTATGGGCATCCAAGGGGCCATTCAATTTAATATATCTTTGAATCGTACCCAACTATGAATATATTAATTTACCCTGACCCACGACTTAGGCAGAAGGCCAAACCCGTAAAGGAGATAACCGAAGACCTCCGAGAAAAGGCAGAAGTTATGCTCCAACTCATGTACCAGGCCGAGGGTATAGGGCTTGCCGCCACCCAGGCAGGCTGGCCCGTAAGGCTCCTGGTAAAAGATCCCACCGGCGAGAAGGCCGGCGAGCGCGTCTACATAAACCCTGTTATAATCCACCAAGAGGGTGAGTCGCTGGAAGAAGAAGGCTGTCTCAGCCTGCCCGGTGTCTTCGGGAAAATACCGAGGTCAGAGAAGGTAAAAGTATCGGCATACAATCTTGAGGGAGATGAGTTGGCGCTAGAGGCGAGCGGCCTTGAGGCGCGGGTGTGGCAGCACGAGATAGACCATCTCAACGGTGTCTTAATCATAGACAAGATGACCCCCGCCAGCAGCATAGCAAACTCGAGAAGGATCAAAGAGCTGGAGGCGATATACAAAGAAGGGGTAGCCATCACTCGCAGCCTGTAAACCGTCCTTTTAGTCCCCCGCAGTTGCGCACCGTTCGGAGAACTTATATCAATCATGAACGTCGTCTTTATGGGAACACCGGACTTTGCACTGCCCAGCCTCAGGCGCCTTGCAGAAACCTCGCATAACATAATTGCCGTAATCACACAACCGGACAGGCCCAAGGGCCGACACCTTAAACACGCATCCCCCCCGCCCGTAAAACAGTTGGCCGAGAAACTTGGTCTGAAAGTAATGCAGCCGGAGAACGTCAACGATCCAAAGACCCTCAGAGAGCTTAGGGATATGGGCCCGGACCTGATCGTCGTGGTTGCGTTCGGCCAGAAGTTGTCGCAAGAATTTCTCGAAATCCCAAAAATCGCCTGCATCAACCTTCACGCCTCACTGCTGCCCAAGTACCGCGGGGCTGCACCCATTATATGGGCCGTTGTAAACGGCGAAAAGACAACGGGCGTCACGGCTCAGAAAGTAGTATATGAAATGGATGCCGGCGACATCATCCTCCAAGAGGCCGTGGATATAGGCCCTGACGATACGGCTGGAGACCTGGAGCCAAGGCTCTCAGAGGCGGCAGGAAACCTCCTGATAAAGGTGCTCGACGCCTACAAACAATCCACCGTATCTTATTCCCCTCAACGGAAGGAATTAGTAACCTATGCCACTCGCTTAAAGAAACAGGACGGCCTCATCAACTGGAATCAGCCTGCAGAAAAGATACATGATTTCATCCGCGGGATGAACCCGAAACCAGGCGCCTTCTCATTCATTACCGACCAAGACGGCATGTCAAAGAAGAGGCTCATCATCCTGTGTTCACACCTGGAGACACAAAAGACACCACAAGAAATCTGCAAACCGGGAACTGTACTCAATACCTCAGCCCACGGCGTACAGGTAGCCACGGCAGACGGCTCACTATGGATAACCAAGCTCCAACCGGAGGGCGGCAGGGTGATGACGGCACAGGAATACCTCCGGGGCCATCAGATAGACGGGGGAGAGTGCTTTACGCCGTAATAAACACCCTTGACTTTCACCCAGCCCTTTATAAAATGGGGTAAATCTTTACTTAGAGACCACTGCAAAAATCCCATAAATACTGCATGTCATTCCGAGTGAAGCGGAGAATGACAATTTATGTAAGGTCTTACAGAGGTCTCATTTTAACGGAAAAAGAACATGTCCATTGGAGAAGTACTAGACGCTAAGTTTGTCTCACTTAGCAATATGTTACAGAAACTGAAGGGCTCTAAGTGCCCGCCCTCCAGCCTGCTTATTATGTTCCCACACTGCATCCAATGGTCAAAATGCCCACAAAAGATAACCCTTGACCTTAATGAGTGCAAGCGATGCGGCAAGTGTAAGGTAATGAACCTGATAGCGCTGTCTGAGAAATACGGCGTTCAACTGGCTGTGGCCACCGGCGGCAGAGCTGCACTGCAGAGGGTTAAGTCACAAGATATCCGCGGGGTGGTGGCCATAGCATGCGAGAAGGAACTCCGCATCGGGTTAATGGCCGCATTCCCGAAGGCCATATTTTCCGTACCTAACCTAAGGCCCCACGGCTACTGCAAGGACACGGACATAACCATGGAAGATGTCGAGAAATGTGTCCGCGGGTTCCTGGAAGAATCAGAAGTGCCGTCTAAGGCATAATCATTCTTACCCCATGTCACGACAGAGATTGTCTCACCATTATCTAACCCATAATGAGGTAAATAAATGCGATATAACATAACACTTGTCTTTATGATATTTTCTTTGACCCTTTGCACAGCTGCCCATGCTCAGGAAGAGCAGCTGCCTCCAATCCCTCCGGCTTCAGAAATCACACCTGCCCAGGAAGCGAAAGAGCCTTCAGCTCCCGTACCTGCCGAAACTGCCCCTGCTAAGGAGGAGTCCAGTCCGGCTCCTGAGCCTGCTGACGCAGGCAAAAATGACCTTAAACAGCGCCAGCAGCAGGAGATGGCTGAATTACGCGCCAAGCAGAAGTTAGAAATGGGAGAACTAAGGGCCAAACAGCGGCAGGAGATGGAAGCCACCCGGGACGAGCGTCGCGCCAAGCAAAAGGCCGAACGGGAGCAGATGCGCAAAGAGTTGAAAGAAGACCTGGAGAACCTGCAGAAACTGTTGAAAGAGGAGTTTGGCGTACTGAGCGAGGACCTTCGAGAAAAACTTACGCGGTTGATTGACAAAATTACGAAAGAACTTGAGCGGCTGCAAAATTAAGAATCCGGGAACTGACTATTCCGATAGTTCTGCGAAAGTCTACTAATACTGTTACTGTATGTAATTCCGGGTGCGGTGGAGAATCTGGTTTTTGTAGCGTCGGGGCTCTGCACCAGACGTTTTCGAGTACGTCCGATGCAGAGGCTTCGGCGGTGAGCCCTTCGGTGGTGAGCCCTTCGGTTAACTCAGGGGCTGAGCCTGTCGAAGCCTCAGGGCCGAACCGCTCAGCCGAACCGATCGGACGCTGCACCTCTGGATTCTTCGGTCGCTTTGCTCCCTCAGAATGGCAGTTATGCAGAATTTTGCAAAGGTCTAATTTCATATTTCTTTCAGTCTTTGTAGTGGCAGAGCTTGCTCTGCTAAGATTGTAGCGGCAGAGTTCACTCTGCCCTAAGTCGAGCTTGCTTTACCACTACAGTAAGTAGAAGGGTGCCGCAGGGCTTTAGCCCTGCGGATGACATATAACTCTGAAACCTGTGGCACCCTGAGAGATTAAATAATCAGAGCAATTGTAGCAACAGTAGCTACATAGTCACAAAGCGCGTTTAGTACGTTTAAGTAATGAAATGAAAATCGTTTTCCACATTATACTTTTTGTCTTATTTCTTGTAATTTTGTTGATTTCCAGCCGGGTAGACTCTAATAGATCGTCGTGGGGGATTATTTTACCTACCGCAGTTATCTTATATGCCCTATCTTGTTTGAGCTCATACCTCCAACAAAAATGGTTCCCTGAAAAACCAAGCATGGTTTTTAGTGAAGATTATACCAGAGCATTGAGAATTTCCAATGAAGGAAATATCCAAACTGCTATTGTTAAACCAACTATCAGTATCAAAAGTTTTGACATAAAAGACCGTAAAGATCATCCACAGTTCGATCAACAAAAGTTTCCTTATTTGTATGGTCTCCATTTTTCTTTTGATGTTATTAATGGTATTGAACACAAACGAGATTTAGTTCTTACAAGGGTTATTGCAAAACTTTACTGTAATAATGAAGCCGATATTTTAAATCAAGCTTTTGACTATAATGAGCGGATCGAAATGTCCAGTTCTAAAAATATTGCAACAATAGATGGATTGTTTATTGGACATCCTAGGAAAATCGAAAATTGTAAGTTACAAATCATCTGTAAATTTAAAAATTACCCAGATGTTATCTCTCAAAAAGTTGACGCTTTGATTCTAAAATATAAAAATGACCGCTAAATCCATCCACATAACCACATTCGGGTGTCAGATGAATAAGGCGGACTCGGAGCTCTCCCTGGGAATTTTTATGGAAAAAGGCTACCGAATCGCCCCCGATGAGGCATCTGCAGACGTCATACTCTTTAACACCTGTTCAGTCAGACAGCACGCCGAAGA